>ENA-UOYN01000724-UOYN01000724.1-marine-metagenome-genome-assembly--contig:-NODE-724-length-12685-cov-4.790578_pt1 | contig 12685 bp, 10 predicted proteins | sample MGYA00238176_ERZ767358 | MGnify/ENA primary metagenome ERZ767358 (study PRJEB28950, sample SAMN06266238) | marine metagenome | isolation source: Columbia River Estuary | place: USA:Columbia River Estuary...
GAACCACTTTTTAAGTCTTTTGTTTTTATTCAATAATTTTTCAAACCAATTTTGTGTTGTACCCACCTTCTTACATAATCTGTATTTATAACAGTGCAAGGAGTTCCTGATAATTTAGTTGTAAAAACAATATCTTTCTTACCATAATTAACACATGCCTCTTTGTATTCTTGAGAAACATCAGACTCATCACACGCAATAAACACACTTCCCATCGACAATCCATCAGCTCCCAAATTCATCATTTCAAAAGCTTCTGCCCCGTTACCAACTCCACCTGCAGAAATAACAGGTATTGTACACTCGGACTTTAATAATGGTATTAGTTCTTTGTAAGAAATATTTCCAGCGTGACCTCCTGCCTCTTTATTTACTGCGATAACAGCATCTGCACCAAGAGCCTCAACCTTTTTAGCATATTTAACATCCGTTACATCACAAAATACTAGAACACCTGCCTTATGTGCTTGGTTAATTGTTTCCTCGGGCGACCCTAAAGAAGTTATGATAAAATCGACCTTTTCTTCGCAACAAATTGCTAATTGTTCTTTGTATAAAAAATTGGATTTATTCACAATTAAATTAATTCCTAAAGGACCTTTAGCCTCCGACTTTACTGTCTGAATTGCTTCTCTCAACTCCTCCTTTGTTCGGAAATTAAGAGCTGGAATAGCACCAGTAACTCCAGATTTTATTGCTTCAATTACCATTTTTGTATTTGAGACTAAAAACATTGGAGCTACAATTATCGGGAACTCAATATTAAGCATTTTGCAAAGTGCACTTTCTTCAGGTTTGTTTTTCATATATGTGAAGATATAAATATTATTATGCAGACACAATATGTTTCAAAATTATATCAATAGAATATTAACTTTGTGATATGGCAAGAACAAAAGACTGGATTCAGGCTATGCGGCTAAGAACATTACCCCTGTCACTCTCAGGAATAATACTTGGTTCTGCAGTTGCATTATATAATGATCTATTTAATGGATTTATTTTTTGGTTTGCTATTTTAACAACTGTTTTGTTTCAAATTACTTCGAACCTAGCAAATGATTTAGGAGATGGTATGAAAGGAACAGACAATAATGAAAGAGTTGGACCAACAAGAGCCATTCAATCGGGTAAAATAGCTATAAAATCGATGAAAATAGGAATAGCAATCACCATTATTTTAAGCATTATTTCATCAGGAATTTTAATTTATTTAAGTGCGAAAACATTGACTCAAAATCTAGTCATCTTTTATGTTGTGCTAGCTTGCCTTTCAATAATAGCAGCTGTTACTTATACTATAGGGAAAAGGGCTTACGGATACCACGGGCTAGGTGATATCATGGTTTTTGTCTTTTTTGGGCTAGTAAGCGTACTTGGAGTATACTCTTTATATTCGAGCACCTTTTTACTTGAAAACATTTTGCTAAGTTGTTTTGTGGGGCTGCTAAGTACAGCAGTGTTAAATCTCAACAATATGAGAGATTACAAAAATGACTCAAATTCTGGAAAAACAACTTTAGTTGTGAAAATGGGACCGAATAATGCTAAGTTATATCATGCCATCATTGTATTTACATCGCTATTATGTTTTGCAACATTCATTTTTAAAATGAACAATCCTATTTTATTTTTATCATTAATTCCAGGTCTATACTTAATCTATCACCTACGAATTGTGATGATGATTTCCGATCCAAAAGAATTTGATCCTGAATTAAAAAAAGTTGCACTATGCACTTTCGCAATGTGCACACTCTTTCTAGCACTTATTTCATTCAATCATTAATGTCATATTCGGCTTCATTTCACCATCAACTATTTCATTTCAAACTACCAAGTGGGACAAGCAGAGGTGTTTTAACAGAAAAACACTCTTGGTTTATAAAAGTATGGGAGACTTCAAATCCTGACTTGATTGGAATTGGTGAATGTAGCGTAATAAAGGGATTATCTCCAGACTTCTTAAATCAAGAAACTTATGAGAAAAAATTAAGTGATGTTATACGTAATCTTGATCAGAATTTAGACGAATGGCCATCCATAAAATTTGGAGTAGAGATGGCTTTAAATCAACTAAAAAACAAAGAATCTCGACTAAGTTTTAAAAATTCATTCTATTCGAACGAACAGAGAATACCTATAAATGGATTGATATGGATGGGAGAAATCAGCTTCATGCGACAACAAATTGAAGATAAAATTGCACAAGGATTCTCGACCATCAAACTAAAAATTGGTGCGATCGATTTTGACAAAGAAATCCAACTATTATCTGAAATACGAAGTAAATACTCGAAGAAAGAAATAGAATTACGAGTTGATGCAAATGGTGCATTCACCAATGAAAATGCTTTACAAAGATTAAAGCAATTACACCAACTAGAAATTCATTCAATCGAGCAACCTATTCCTCCTGGAGACTGGATTGCTATGCAAAAGTTATGCAAAGACTCCCCACTTCCCATTGCTTTGGATGAAGAATTGATAGGAATAAACAATCGATCTGAAAAAATTAAATTGTTAGAAACCATAAATCCCCAGTTTATTATTTTAAAGCCAAGTTTACATGGGGCTTTTAGTGGATGTGATGAATGGATACAACTTGCAGAAGCACGAAACATTGAATGGTGGATTACCTCTGCTCTTGAATCAAATATTGGACTAGAAGCAATATGCCAATTTACAGCCAACTACCACAACACAAAACCTCAGGGACTAGGTACAGGCGGATTGTATATTGACAATACTCCAAGTAATTTAAAAATAAAAGACGGCCGTATTTTCCTTGCGAAGAATGAAAGAGAATAATGATTATTTGATTAAGTTAAACCTAACTCAACTTCTTTAATCCTATCCTTTTTCTTCCCTTATCAATTTCAACAACTTTTACTTCAACATGTTCATGCAAAGAAATAAATTGAGAAGGGTCTTCTACGTATACATCAGCCAAATTGGATTTATGAATTAATCCATTCTCTTTTATTCCAATATTTACGAAAGCACCAAAATTTGTAACGTTCGTAACAATTCCAGTAAGAATCATACCCACTTCAAGATCATCAATTGTTTTTACCCGATGATCAAATTCCAAAACACTCGCTTTCTTTCGAGGATCTCTACCTGGTTTTTTCAATTCATTCACAATATCAACATAGGTATAGCCATCAATCACATCAAAATCATTTTGATTTAATGAATCGATTAAATCTGAATTCCCGATTAATTCCTCTAACCTTACGTTCAGTTTTTTAGCCATTTTATTCACAAGTGAATAAGATTCTGGATGTACCGAAGAATTATCCAGTGGATTTTCACCATTTCTAATTCGAATAAATCCAGCAGCCTGTTCAAATGCTTTCTCGCCCAATCTTTTTACCTTTTTCAACTCGATTCTATTATTGAATCGTCCAATTTCAGTGCGGTGTTCCACAATGTTCTCAGCCAAAGCCAAGCTCAGCCCCGAAACATAACTAAGTAATTCAGCCGATGCAGTATTAACATCAACACCCACTGCATTTACACACGAAACAACTACATCATCAAGTGTACTTTTCAACGCATTTTGGTTAACCTCATGCTGATATTGTCCAACTCCAACAGATTTAGGATCAATCTTCACTAATTCCGCCAATGGATCCATTAATCGTCTTCCAATAGACACGCTCCCCCTAACCGTAACATCATAATCTGGAAATTCCTTTCTTGCAATTGCACTTGCAGAATAGATCGAAGCCCCATCTTCTCGAACAACATACACTTCGATATCTCGATCAAATTTAGTTCGTTTGATTAATGCTTCTGTTTCTCTTCCTGCCGTTCCATCTCCAATTGCAATAGCATCTATTTTATACGCTTGGACCAATTGCCCTATTTTAGCTTGTGCTTTTGACGATTCATTTTGAGGTGCATGAGGAAAAATGGTTGCATTTGTTAAAAGATTTCCAGCTTCATCAATACACACAACCTTACATCCTGTTCTAAATCCAGGATCAATAGCAAGGATTCGTTTTGCACCTAATGGAGGGGCTAACAAAAGCTGACGGAGATTTGTCCCAAAAACTTTTATTGCCTCAATATCTGCGCGATCTTTTGCATTGTTTAATGCTTCATTTTCTAACGAAGGTCTTAAAAGTCTTTTATATGATTCTGTACAAGCTTCTTTAACAATGATTGAGCAATCATCATTACCCTTAACGAAAAATCTTTCCATAAAATTCAGCGTCGATTCTTCTTCTGGTCTTGCTTTAAGAGTTAGAAACCCTTCTTTATTTGCCCTATATAGTGCCAAAAATCGATGAGAAGGACATCGCGATAACAATTCAGAATGCTCAAAATAATCCTTGTACTTAATTGCCTGTTCTTCCTTTCCTTTGACCAATTTTGATTCAAGACGGGCATATTTAGCAAAACTTTCTCTCAAACGTGTTCTTAAGGTTGCATTTTCATTCATCCATTCGGAAATAATATCCTTTGCACCTGAGATAGCTTCATCAACTTCTGTTAAATCTCCCTTTAAAAACTTTTCAGCCATCAAATAAGGATCACCTCCTCGCTGGGCCATGATCATTTTAGCTAAGGGTTCGAGACCTAACTTCTTAGCCTTCTCCCCTTTAGTCAATCGTTTTTGCTTATATGGCAAATAAATATCCTCAAGACTTGTAATATCAAAACATTCTTTGATTTTATTCTCAAGATCAGAACTCAATTTCCCTTGTTCTTCAATTGCATTTAGAATTGTTTTTTGACGCGCAACAATATCATCGTATCGTTTCCCTGAATCTCTAATTGCGGCAATCTCTACCTCATCCAATCCACCTGATAATTCTTTCCGATATCGTGCAATGAAAGGAATAGTTGATCCCTCAGTAAAAAGTTTCATTACATTTTGGATTGAATCTAATTTCAACCCTGTTTCTCGTTTTATAAAATCATTTTGAATCATACAACAAAAATAATCTTTCGATCGAATCATTTGTCTGTATTTCCGTCCAATTGGACATCTTTTTGTATTTTCGAAATAAATCTATTTTTATGAAGAAAATATTATTCGTATTTGGAGTTACAATTGCAGTTATTTCATGTGCACCAAGAAATACAGAAATAATTGAAGACGTTACTGATACTACGATGCCAAAAACTGCAATTGCAGAGGGGAAAGTAGTTTACATGAAGAAATGTGCTGCTTGCCATGATCTGAAAACGGTTGATAATTACACATCTGCTCAATGGTCAGGAATTTTACCTAAAATGATTACTAAAGCAGAATTAAACGAGGAGGAAGCATCTCAAGTTTCGGCTTATGTTAAATGGGAGCTAGAAAACTAAGCATGCTTTCAAAACTCAAAGTAATTGATTTAAGCACCGTATTAGCAGGCCCTTCTGTAGGAATGTTTTTTGCTGAACTTGGTGCTGAAGTAATAAAAATTGAACATCCAACAAAAAAGGATGTAACAAGATCTTGGAAATTACCTACTGAAGATAAAAACAGTCCGATTTCGGCATATTTCTCAAGTATCAATTACAATAAAAAATTGGTCGCACTTGATTTATCTAATTCAAATGATTTGGAAAAATTAATTGAGCTAGTTAAATCTGCCGACATTTTACTAAGCAATTTTAAATTCGGAGATGCTGAGAAATTTGGAATCACTGATAAATACCTTTCATCGATTAATCCAAAATTAATTATTGGTAAAATAAATGGTTATGGTGATGACAGTCCAAAAGTAGCTTACGATCTAATACTACAAGCCGAAACTGGGTTTATGTCGATGAATGGAACTCCTGAAAGCGGTCCAGTAAAAATGCCTGTTGCCTTAATAGATGTGCTTGCTGGTCATCAATTAAAAGAAGGAATACTCCTCGCTTTGTACGAAAGAGAAACTACAGGGAAAGGAAAGTCAATTTCAGTTTCATTATACGATACCGCTATCTCTAGCTTAATGAACCAGGCTTCGAATTACCTAATGAATGATCACATCCCGACTAGAATAGGAAGCTTACACCCTAATATTGCTCCATATGGGGAAATATTTAACACCAAAGATGGAGAATTAATCACTTTTGCAATTGGTTCTGAAACTCAATTTCACAAACTCTGTGAAGTATTAGGGATTACAGAATTGATTGAGGATGAAAGGTATAATTCGAATCAAAATAGAGTTCAAAACAGAACAAAACTTGAAGTTGAATTACGAAAGAAAGTATTATTAATTGATTCTGAAATTTTACTAAAGCAGCTACAAAAACTCAATGTTCCTGTTGGGAGAATAAATAACCTTAAAACCGTTTTTGAAAATAAAAATGCCCAAGACCTAATTCGTGAAGAAAACATAGAGGGCATTCAAACGAAACGTGTTAGTTCAATTGCATTCAAATGATAATCAGAACACCTAATAATCCGCAAGAATGGGAAGATTATTTCTCTTTACGCTATAATGTTCTGCGTAAACCTCTTAATCAACCATTAGGTTCTGAGAGAAACGATGGTGACTCAACAGGGAAACATTTTGCTTTATATGACAACACTATTTTAACTGCAATAGGTAGATTAGACATTGTAGATTCAGAAACAGTTCAAGCAAGATTTGTTGCAGTTCTTGAAGTTGAACATGGAAAGGGTTATGGTAAACAAATCATGCATGCCATGGAAGAATACGGAAGATTAAATGGTTATCACAAAATGATTCTGCATGCCAGAGACTATGCTTTGAATTTTTACGAGAAATTGGGTTATCAAAAAATAGAAAAAAGTTATAAATTATTTGATGTACTCCAACACTATTTGATGACTAAGAATTTAAATTAATTCTTAGTCTTTCTAAGGCGCTCTTCAATTCTTTTAGAAATTAAATTGAATAATAATTTAGCGTCTTTTTCATCAATTTTACGACCAAAGCGAATTACTTTCCCCATATAATCGAACTCAAGTATTTCTCCACCTTTCACCCATGGGGACTTATCCCACGCAGCTTGAAGTGATCTTTCTTTTGGAGTATTCACTCTGATTTTTGAAATATTTTCAAGAAAAAAAGGAGTAGCTTTTCCAAACTTCTTAATTGATTTTTTATAAACCAAAGAAGTTTCATTGATTTTAATTAGTTCTTTACCCCATAGTAACCAAAGCCATGATCGAGTTACTTTCACAGCATAATAAAGCCAAAAGGAAGCGAACACAGCAATAATAATTTGTTCTTGTTCTGTTAATTTCATGGTGAAAAATGACCATCCAACAACAAATCCTATTGCCATCCACATTCCAACCCAAGCTCCCATCAAACCCTTAACTAAAGAATTATCGACTGGGCGAATAACAATTGTTGTTTTTAATTTATCATCTACGAATGAAATTCTTTTTCCGATCCACTTCATGCTGCAAAAGTACAGTTTTATTGTTGACTATTTCAGTCAATAAAATCATTTAATGTATTTAAAATCTTGGTTATTTTCAATACTTAAGACCGATTCATAAATCAATCGAATTGCATTTTCAACATCTTCCTTTCTACACATTTCTACTGTTGTATGCATGTATCTTAATGGTAAAGAAATCAATGCACTTGGAACACCTTCATTTGAATATGCAAATGCATCGGTATCCGTCCCGGTAGCTCTTGATGCAGCGGCTCTTTGAAATGGAATTTTATTTTTTTCTGCAGCCTTAATGATAAGTTTTAGAAGGTTATTCTGAACTGCTGGTCCATATGTGAGTACAGGTCCATCTCCTGATTTCAAATCCCCTTGCTCAATTTTATCAATCATTGGGGTATTTGTATCATGACATACATCTGTGATTATGGCAACATCAGGTTTAATTTTTTGAGCTATCATCTGTGCACCTCTCAAACCAACTTCTTCTTGAACTGCGTTCACAATATACAAACCGAAAGGTAATTTCACTTTATTCTCTTTCAACAATCTCGCCACCTCGGCAATCATAAATCCACCTACTCGATTATCTAAAGCTCTACCACAAAATCTATTCTTATTCAAAACCATGAATTCATCTTCAAATGTCACAACACATCCGATGTGAACGCCCATTTCCTCAACTTCTTCTTTGGTTGAACATCCACAATCAAGGCAAATGTTTTTCATGCTAGGAGCATCATCCTTCGTCTGACGTGTATGAATTGCAGGCCAACCAAATATTGCTTTCACTATCCCTTTGTCGGTATGAATATTTACTCTTTTTGAAGGAGCAATCATGTGATCAGATCCTCCGTTTCTTCTTAGATAAATAAAACCATCTTTTGTTATATAATGTACAAACCAAGAAATCTCATCAGCATGAGCTTCAATAACAACCTTGTACGAAGCTTTTGGATTAATAACTCCAACTACTGTCCCGTAATTATCAGTGAAATACTCATCAATAAAGGGAGACACATAATCCAACCACATTTGTTGCCCTTTTGACTCAAAGCCTGTAGGTGAGGCATTATTTAGGTATTTCTCTAAGAATTTTTGTGACGAGCTATTAATGATTTTTTTCATAAAATGATTTTGAATCATTAAAGATAAATAAATCTTATTTCAAGAGCGTAATATTTCCTTTAATTATAGTCTCAACCTCATCAATACAAGTAACCTTAAGATAATAATCATACACATCCGGATCCATTGGCTTACCTCTAAACAATCCATCCCATCCTGTAGCCCTATCAAATGATTCAAAAATTAGTTCACCCCACCGGTCATAAATACGAAAAACCATTTCCTTAATCAGAGGACCTCTAACAAAAAGAACATCGTTTTCTCCATCATCATTTGGTGAAAACGCATTTGGGACAAACAAATAAGGTTCATCACAAACATAAGGATAGGTTAATATTTTGACCGTATCTGACTTAGCGCAATTTCCATCAATAATCGTAAAAAGATAGGTTGTACTTTCACTGACAAGAGCAATTGTATTCTGTGCGTTTGGAGTTTCTAGCCCGGCCAACGGTGACCATTGATAAGAATAGCCACTTGGCTCTCCAAACAATGTTACCTCACTTCCTTCTGGTATATAATAATCTGAAGCAGTGGCTACAGCAAGACCATCTGCTAAATAATCTACTTCAATAAATATTGAATCATAAACCACACAACCTGAGTTTGAAGTTGCAATAACATTGATGAATTGATTCACATGAGGTTGCACATATACTTGATTCGTGTTCGATGGGGTCACAATAACAGAATCTGGCGACCAGACGTAAGTGAATATAATTGCAGGATTTGAACTTGTTAAAGTAATCAATGTTGTATCACCTGAACAAATTTCTGTATCACCCGACAACACGACACTTGCCCCAATAAAATCAACCACAACACTATCAATTCGGAAACAGCCTGAATTCTCAACCCTTACATAGTAAGTAGTTGATGTGGTTGGCGTAACAGTATATACAGAATCAGTGATGTCTGTATTTAATGTATCAGTAAATGCATTATTGGATGACCAAATAAAAGTGTTAGCTGTACCATTTGTGTATGCAGTTATATCAAGAGCCGTCGGGTCACAATAAATTTGATCAGGAGTTGTATATAACTCCAAAGAATCATAAACGGTGATTGTTATTTCTGCTGTATCTGTTAAAAGACAAATAGAATCAGTAACGTATAGATAAACGTTAAAGACTCCCACTGTATCATAAATTACCGTTGGATTAAATATAACAGAGGTTGTATCTCCATTTCCAAAGTCCCACAAATAAGAATCTGATGCTGAAGAGAAATTATCAAAAGTTACTGCAAAATCGACACACCCAATATTTTGATCAACAAGAAATTCAGCATTTGGAATCAATTCAAAATCGAATTTAAATACGAGGTTATTACAATTATCACTCAAATTAAACTCTGACCAAGCTCCAGAAGTTGTAATTCCATCACTAAAAGAACCACAGCCACCACAAACTGATTGATAAACAACCCCATTTTTATCAAATCGTGAAGTCCCTCCATCAACATGCTCTCCAGCACGCGCTCCTCCAAAATAAGTTCCATATAACTGGCTATCAAAATCACCTCTTACAACCAATAAATAAAAATCATAACCTGTTGTTGTATTTTGAACAGCATCTGAAGTTAAAGGCAACTCAACCGGCAAACCTTGTTTTAAGTTAGACCCCCAACCTGAAACATAAACATTACCACATAAATCAACTAAAAATGCAGATGGTGAAATATTAAGCGTTTGTGCACCATTTCCAAAAACGGTTGAATTTAAAACTGTAGCTAAAGTTGGATCCAATTTCGCAATGAATTGACTGCTTGTATCAATTACAAAATTTGAATTTATTACAGGGAAATCACCATTTTGAGATTGTCCTAAAACAAACACATTATCATTTCTATCAATTTCAACAAAATATACCTGATCATAATTTGTTGTACCAATATAACTTACAGCTGTGATACTTGTACCTGTTGGATCTAATTTAGATACGAATCCGTCTGTTTTACCACCATTGTAGGAAGTTTGCCAAACGCCAACAGTAGTAGGGAGGTTCAAAGATGCCGTTCCACCTGCAAATACAATATTGTCACTTGAATCAATTTTAATTGAATAACAAGCATCATGTTTAGCTCCCCCAAAATAACTAGAATGGATTAATGTTGAAAGATCGCCTGTTAATTTAAAAACTACACCATCTTGACGTCCTCCTGAAGAAGGCTGAAAAGCGTTTAGCACGGGGAAATCCGTTGAACGGGTACAACTTGCAACCAAACAATTCCCTTGTCTGTCAAGCATTATTTCCCCTCTAAATTGATCTCCATAATTTCTAACCAAAGAGTCTTGTAATCCAGTTATATCGTTGTAATTTACACCATCATTTGCTGAACCTCCGATAAACGTTGAGCCTAAAAGATTCATTCCATCTGAAGATAATTTTGAGACAAAAATATCCGTCCCATTATTCATATAATAAACAGCGTTATTGTAAAAATTAGCACCACTCACGCCGCCTGCGTGAGTGGACTGATAAGCATTTTGAGTTGGAAAATCTAAACTCGAAGTTGCTCCATACAAATACAAATTGTTAAGTGAGTCGCAAATTAAACTATGTACCGATTCCGTACCATCTGAATCATTTCCTCCACCTAAAAAACATGTCCACAACATGGTTGAACCATCCGCAGAATATTTAGAAATAAAAACATCTGTAACGCCATATGTTCCAGCTGGATCATTTGCTACAGGCATAACATTGGTCAAAGTGGTTGTTGTATTCCAAGAAGGTGCAGGTGTAGGATAGGAATTCCCGAATACAAGACCTCCAGAATAAGCTGTTCCATCATGCCCATAGGTAGCAGTCATTCCAAAATTATCTGTAATTGAGCCGCTATAAGTCGCAAAAATTAAAACAGGATCAATTATTAAGTCAACATTTGGATTATACTTCCCTATCCTAAATGTGACTTTATTATCTATTAATTGAAAATTAGATGGAACTTCTCTGATATTTCCATTTACTATTTGATAAACGTATGGCTTCTTCTCAATAATATTTCCTAGGTCAGTATAAACAATAAGGTTTCCAGATGCATCAATCTCGATTTTTTCTGCACCGTTATAAATCATTTCAATTTGATTGGCAGTTGAACCTGGGTGAACATGAAATTCATATTTCAATTCATATTCTTGTTCAATTATTTTTAAATCAATGCCGTCGTAAAACTCAGAGAGAATAGCCTCACCATATCCTCTTACATTCTTAGCCCATTTGTCCTTGTCATTTCCAATGAAATAATTGTAATAATTTGTCGAGACATGATCTTTTTTAATATCTGTCACCAAGTTTGAATTATTAAACAATAATTCAACAACCCTTTTTTTGGTCACTGGCATATCTGTATGCTGGTGATCATCATTATGGCTTGCTCTTAATTCAGAAAAATCTTGTAATTCGAATAAAAACCTACCTTGCTCTACCCACAAATTCCCTCCATTTATTTTACTTTGGAAAAGAACATGATCTTTCCATTGTCCTTTGTTTTCGATAAAAGAATGCTGTACAGAATGAGTGAAGTTAATTTCTTGAGAAATAACAGGTTCCACGCACAGTAAAGACAAATAAATTATGAATCGTACTAATCTCATTTTTTCTAGAAGATGAACGTAAGTTAATGATTTTAATAGAAGACGCCAAAAAGACACAATAAGTTTAATGAAAACCTTAAATTTGGCTTAATATCAAAAAGAATGGAAAACAGAATAACATCACTTTTTAAAGTCAAATACCCAATCATTCAAGGTGGTATGATTTGGTGCTCAGGATGGGAATTAGCTTCAGCTGTTTCTAACGCTGGTGGATTAGGTATTATTGGTTCAGGATCAATGTATCCGGAAATCCTTGAAGAACATATCATTAAATGTAAAAGTGCAACAGATAAACCATTTGCGGTAAACCTTCCAATGCTATATCCAGACATCGAAAAGCATGTTGAAACCATAATAAAACACGAAGTACCTATCGTTTTTACATCTGCTGGAAATCCTAAAACTTGGACAGAACACTTGAAGAAGCATAATATTATTGTGGTCCATGTAGTTTCTAGTTTGAAATTTGCACTAAAAGCGCAAGATGCGGGAGTAGATGCAATTGTTGCTGAAGGTTTTGAAGCTGGAGGTCATAACGGCAGAGATGAAACAACGACAATGTGTTTAATTCCTTCCGTTGCTAATGAA
>ENA-UOYN01000741-UOYN01000741.1-marine-metagenome-genome-assembly--contig:-NODE-741-length-12515-cov-6.403692_pt1 | contig 12515 bp, 3 predicted proteins | sample MGYA00238176_ERZ767358 | MGnify/ENA primary metagenome ERZ767358 (study PRJEB28950, sample SAMN06266238) | marine metagenome | isolation source: Columbia River Estuary | place: USA:Columbia River Estuary...
AGAGGAAGACCCAACAATAAGCCTGACTTATGGTTGCAACTGGAATCCTCTTAAGGGAGATTCTGGTACTGTCATGTATGTAGAGAAGGATTTAGCAGACATGGTAATTAGTCCCATGCATCTCCTTGTACTAACTATGTATGTAGTTAGAGCTCTCAAATTATCACTTCAGTGGGATTACCATCTTATTAAAGATTTAGTTGCTTTGGTGATGAGGAATTAGTATTCACCTGCAATACATGCTTTAAAGAAAGAATGATATTGCCAAGAGGATCTAATTAGATACCTCTCTAAAGCTTGCACTACGCCTGGCCTTCAGCCGGCGCCTGTCTGCGCATAACAGGTGGCTCATGTCACTCGCCCCCACGAATGAACATATCACATGTGGCTTATGTGAGGAAAAATAAACCCAGTAAAACCCTTTGGGATAAAAGATGGGTGAAAAAAGCCCTCAGTCATAAGTGCGAGGAAAGAAAGTGCAAGGATAGTTATTTTCTATCAGTAAGCATAAGACTTGTGAGAGTAGGAGAATGTAAGGGGATTTTTGAAAGGGGATAGCTTTCATGTTAGTTTAATAGGTTGCTCATGTGTCCTATTCGTTCTCCTCATGAAACGGTATTACTCTCCGAATATTAATTCGTTGTGATTTATTTCCGCATTGAACCCTGATTGTTCCATTTGTATGGACTGACATGATTGTCCAAGGGACAGTATCATATCGAGACTCTGTTTTGCGGAGAATTCCATCCTTAGCAATCAGTACTTTTTCATTAACTTGATAATCATAATCCACTCTAGATTTATTTTCATGTAGAGTGTTTTGATCAGTTAACTTTTGCCTATATTCTCCAATTTTATGCCAGTCTGCAAGATAAGGAATGTCAAAAAGCATATCCCTGCCAAATATCGCTGCACCTGGGGAGGCTTTAAGTACTGTATGGTAGGTGGAGCGAATGGCCCATGCAGCATCATTTAAAAATGTGCTGATGTCCTTGGGGTCTACTGAATCTGCCATATCTAATTCAGCAGTGCGAAGCATGTTCATTAACACCTGATGAACTCGCTCAAGGATAGCATTCGCTTGTGGGTTCTTAACACTGGTTGGCTTACGCTTAATGCCATATGAATCACATAAGGCTGCAAAATGCAGTTTGAATTCGCTCCCATTGTCATAAATTATTTGTTGACAGCGTGGGTATCTACACAACCATGTGTTGTATACCAATTGACTTATTTGACTGGAACTTTTATCAAAGTATGCTTGTTTGTCATTGGTATAGTCTGATGTTACTGTGCTTTTGCCTTTACCTCTAATAGGAGTAGTTTGCGCATATTGCACTACTGGCAATTCAACAACTTCAAACCAACTTGTCGCTGGATCTATCATTGTGAGGCACATAAAGTCAATTTGACTACCATCTCTGCCTTTCAGAGTATATGGCCCGATAAGGTCAACACACAGAACTGCCCAAGGTTTCTGTATGACAAGCTTTGCTGGAAGTTTACCAAACTTCTGAGCTCGTCTCTTATTGACTTGGCATGAGCGGCATTTTTTGACATATGACCGGACAGTACTTCGCATACCTTTCCAGTACATCGCAGCTTTCAGGGTTTCTTCCAAGCGAGTATGCCCTGGGTGCTGAAGATAGTGGTGATACCACATCACAGCCCTCTTTTGTAATGATTTGGGAATGACCATTTTTCCATCTTTACAAATGACTTCAGTATTTTCATATATCTGAAGGTGATAGTCATCCAGACCCTTATTATTTTTGAAGTAGACTGCTAATGTCTTATCTTCATGTTGAGCCTTTACAATATCAATTACTGTAAGAGGATATATTTCCTCCTCTTCACTGCGATTCGCGAACACAGAGTTCATGGTAAGTGTGTTATAGTTACTCATGACTAGGTGGTTGGTTTGGGATATACTCATGTAATTTACCCATTGTTTTGTGAAAGTATTCCAGTATAAATGTCTTATTCGTGCATCTGAATATCCCAGTTTCCTGAGATGATGGCACTCATGAGTAACATTCAACTGTGGATTGAAATCCAATCGGGATATTGCATCAGCAACAGTATTGTGGATTCCTTTAATGTATACTATCTCAGGACCGTATTCCTCAAGAATGAGTCTCCATCGGTAGACTCTATCCGAGGTTGAACCAAGTGCATCTCGCTTAAGGTTCTGATGGTCGGTGTAAACCTTTATTCGTTGGCCCCAAAGCATGCCTTTGAACTCCTTTAAGGTTTCTACTATGGCAAGAAGTTCTATTTCGGTCACACTGTATTTTTGTTGCGTTATAGACAGCTTTCTACTGAAAAACGCAATAGGCCTGTTCCCTTGTGTTATCACTGCACCTAATTGTGTTTGTGAAGCATCAGTGTACACTTCAAAGACTTTGGTATAATCTGGGTAGGCCAGCACCACATCCTTGGAAATGGCTGCTTTCACGCTATCAAATGCTACTTGATGTACCTCAGTCCAATGCCAGGGTTGCTTCTTTGTGCCCTTGGCTCGAGTGACTTTAGTATGACCACACTCACCAACTAAGGTCGTGAGTGGGGCAAGCATTTCACTGCGTCTTCCCCATAGGTCACGGTAATATTGTACCATGCCCAGGAAACTCCTAAGTTCCTTTACATTAGTAGGAGGGTTTAGCGCTAGAATAGCCTGTACTTTTTTTAATTGTGGTTTTATCCCAGATTGAGTAAGTACGTATCCTAAATACTCAATTTCTGTAGCACAAAACTTAGACTTCGCAGCATTGATTCGCAATCCTGCTTTGCGCATTATTTGCAACACTTGTTCTAACCGATGTAAATGGTCGTCAAATGTTCCCTTAGTGATACTTAACAGATCATCTAGATATGTGCGTACCCATTCTAAGGCTGCCATCAGCTCTGACATTTTTGCTTGGAAAATGTCTGGAGAACCTGCAATTCCCATGGGTAGTCTTAAGTAGGAGTACTTTCCCCAGGGAAATATGATAGTGCAGATTTTTGATGCATCTGGATCTAATCTGATGGTATAATATCCCATGTTTAAATCAAGGGAAGTTGCAAAAGAGAATCCTTCAATCTCCTGCAACATGGTAGTTATCTTAGGGAGTGGAAAGGGCTTACGTACTAGCCTTTTATTGACTTCCCTAAAGTCGCTAACGAATCTAACTGTACCATTTGCTTTTGGAATGATGAATGAGGGTGATGCCCATTCTGAATCATCCTGTTTTTTTAATACTCCAATTTTCACTAGTCGGTCAACTTCTCTTGTCAAGGTTCCCTTATGCACCTTGGGTATAGGATAGGCTCGCCGTACATGAAATGGTTTGGCTCCTTCCTTTAGCTCTAGTGAAACTGGTGTTGTCTTCCATTCACCAAGAGTACCATCAAAGAGCTCCTCATACTTCTGTAGGAGGGTGAGTAGTTGCTCCTGCTGATCTTTGGTCAAGTGAATTAAAGCCTTACATATGGCTGGAAGATCTGCCTTTTCATATTTAGCATCCAAAATTTCAACAACACGTTTTGTAGCGACTGCAATGCTGATGGGTTCTGGGCTGAGGGTGTAATTAAGACCTCTCAAGTCCTTAGCCATTTGGAGCTTAGACAGTTTAAGAGATGAGTGCATAGGCAAGATGACATCATCCATAGTTATAGTCTTATCCTGAAAATTGAGGATGACTCCTAATTTTTTTAAGGTTTTAGTTCCTAGTATTAGGTCATACATTGGAGTTGTATCATTCTTTGAATATTCAACAATATCAGCATCCACATGATATGTGGTGTGACTATCAAATTCACAAAATCTGATATCAACCTTCCCAACCTTCTTTGTGTGGAAGGTCCCAGCTGAAGTACTCCACATAAGTGGTATCTGCCTTCTGCAGCTGGGGATGCATGGTTTTGATCCCTTTTTGATAAAAAGTAAGTCCTGATCAGACCCTGAGTCTAGTAGGACTTTGATCCAGCGGTTCTTGCTGCTAGAATCAGAATGGTTACTACTCTTAGTACCCTGGTGTGGGGTAGTCCTTGGAAGTAAATAAGCTGTTACTGCTGTTACTTTGTTCTCCAAGGTCTCTGCATTATTTTCTGTTATATGATGAGAAAAATTCGTCATATCCTCTGTCTGTTTGAGAGCAGATGGATTAGACTGATCAGACTTCATGGCACATCTGGCATTACTATGGAATGACATGCTTGTATCCATGGATATATCAGTAGCTTTGATCGGATAGGATGAGGTAGATAAGAGATTGTTGGAAGTTGAACTTTCTTTGGCAAAACAATCTATTTTTCTACGTTTATCTCCTATGCTACTGTACCCAATTCCCTATTCAGAATCGGATGAGTCACTTTCTGAGTGGTGCTTCCTCTTCTTTCCACTCTTCTTCAAGGAGGACTTAACAGCCTTTGTTATGGCCTTAGCAAGCTGAGCAAATGAACTCTTGGTATCTTTTGTCTCTTCAAGTTTCTGCTTGCCTTTCTTAAGTGCACCACGCCCAAAGGATGCCAATTGGTTCCCATCCTTATCATAGCGTCGACACTCTTTGGTATTGTGAGTTGTAGCTGCGCCCCCATGCTTCTGACATAGCTGGCACATCTTAGTTACTTTAGCCTTCTTTCTTGGGATAGGCTCCTCACCACTGGCATTGCGCTTAGTACCAGCTTGAGATGGTTTTTTGCCGCTGGGAGTTCCATTATTCCCTTTCTCAGTTTTCTTCTGAGTCTTTTGTTCCTGTACCCTTGTAGCTTCAACATAGCGCTCGACCTTCTCCAAGTCTGTTAGAAGCGAATGCATATCTGTAGGGACAGTTTTGTGGGTGATACGGTACTGTGTACGCCATGTGGCCGGTACTGCATCTAACACAATCTGTGCCAATTCACTCTCTGTGAAGGGTTTATCCAATCGGCATGTTGTGTTAATGGCATATTCAGAGTCATAGAGACAGGGAAGCAGCGAAAGATATCCATTCAGTTGACTCATACGAGAAATAAACTGACGAATAGTCACTTTCGGAGACTTCTTCAAGCTACACTGTAGGTAATGACGCTCCTGTTCAGCAGCATCATGTGAGAATACCGTAAGTAAGTGTGCATGAATGCAATCGTGGAAGGCCTTCTTGGTCTGCCCACGTGGCCCTATCTTTGACTTATTGCGACGAGTCATATAAGGATTGCTGTGACACAAGTCCTCAACAATCTTAGTCCAGTCACTACGCTGAGACTCGGACAATAGACTGTCATAGATGTCAAAGACATCATTCATAATTACCTGCTGCTGCTCTGTCACATCGCGAAGCTGCGATTTGGCTGACTTCTTTTTCAGTACCAATTCCTGAATAGAAGCCTCAAGAGCCTCAGGGTCATGTGTCTCCCTTGCGTGCGAGTGCATACCTGTTTCGTCAGTATCAGTATGTTCGCTGCGCGGAGTAGAAGTTCGCTTATGCGAGCTGGTACCAGACTTACTGCCAGCAGAGGAAGGATTTCCCTTAGAAGCAACTGACTGTTGCTCCTTCAAGTTTTCCAACTCTCCACGTAGTGACTGCAAGTTGGCATACTTCTCCTTTCGGATGAGTTCCAAAGAATCCCATCTGGTAAACAGTTTCTTGCGCAAGATGTCCAGTGTCTGCTGGATATGATACAGAAACTGCTCAGGAGTCCCACCATCATAAATGCTCTTTGGCACCTTAAGATCCTCCGAAAGTTTTATCTTCAACTGACGGAGTTCCCCCGTGTTCTTTAAGACAGAGTCTTCAGAATTGGAGGTGGTGAGTGGCACGAATGAGAGAGGAGGGCGATCGCTCACCGACTTCTCACAATCGCGATTAGTTAAGCCCTCAGGCAACGTGTATCGCTGTGACATTTTGAAAATGCTCAGCGATTAACTTCAACTTGAAGTTGAAAAAAAAGTTGCTCGGGCAAAAAAAAGTTGTTCAAGTTGGGACTTGAACTTGCTTCCTGGGATTGATGTCGAGGTCGACAGAGTTCGAATCTGTCTCTCTACCAATCGCTGTTATTTTTGCGCTTCAGGCGAAAGAAAACTTCTTACCGGCACTGCAGTGCTTGTGTTCCCTTGCTTTGCTAGCAAAGTGACGTAGGCCGCAAGCTCTCGTCGGACCTAAAAACACGTCGGCAGAGAATTTAAATATCGTCAGGAGAAGCACAGACCATTAGAGCACGCTGGGCAAGCGTGCCACAGCACAAACATGATAATAACACGAAATCATGGTAGGATGCTGGAGAGGATATTATTTGTTGATGGATGATTGATGTTCTATTTTATGAGACTATTGTGCTAGGATGAGAGGAGGACCCAACAATAAGCCTAATTTATGGTTGCAACTGGAATCCTCTTAAGAGAACTCAGCCATGACACTAGTGGAACTCGTAGGGAGGTTCCGGTACTGTCATGTATGTAGAGAAGGATTTAGAAGACATGGTATTTAGTCCCATGTGTCTCCTTGTACTAACCATGTATGTAGTTAGAGCTCTCAAGTTGTCACCTAAGTGGGATTACCGTCTTATTAAAGATTTAGTTGCTTTGGTGATGAGGAATTAGTATTCACCTGCAATACATGCTTTAAAGAAAGAATGATATTGCCAAGAGGATCTAATTAGATACCTCTCTAAAGCTTGCACTACGCCTGGCCTTCAGCCGGCGCCTGTCTGCGCATAACAGGTGGCTCATGTCACTCGCCCCCACGAATGAACATATCACATGTGGCTTATGTGAGGAAAAATAAACCCAGTAAAACCCTTTGGGATAAAAGATGGGTGAAAAAAGCCCTCAGTCATAAGTGCGAGGAAAGAAAGTGCAAGGATAGTTATTTTCTATCAGTAAGCATAAGACTTGTGAGAGTAGGAGAATGTAAGGGGATTTTTGAAAGGGGATAGCTTTCATGTTAGTTTAATAGGTTGCTCATGTGTCCTATTCGTTCTCCTCATGAAACGGTATTACTCTCCGAATATTAATTCGTTGTGATTTATTTCCGCATTGAACCCTGATTGTTCCATTTGTATGGACTGACATGATTGTCCAAGGGACAGTATCATATCGAGACTCTGTTTTGCGGAGAATTCCATCCTTAGCAATCAGTACTTTTTCATTAACTTGATAATCATAATCCACTCTAGATTTATTTTCATGTAGAGTGTTTTGATCAGTTAACTTTTGCCTATATTCTCCAATTTTATGCCAGTCTGCAAGATAAGGAATGTCAAAAAGCATATCCCTGCCAAATATCGCTGCACCTGGGGAGGCTTTAAGTACTGTATGGTAGGTGGAGCGAATGGCCCATGCAGCATCATTTAAAAATGTGCTGATGTCCTTGGGGTCTACTGAATCTGCCATATCTAATTCAGCAGTGCGAAGCATGTTCATTAACACCTGATGAACTCGCTCAAGGATAGCATTCGCTTGTGGGTTCTTAACACTGGTTGGCTTACGCTTAATGCCATATGAATCACATAAGGCTGCAAAATGCAGTTTGAATTCGCTCCCATTGTCATAAATTATTTGTTGACAGCGTGGGTATCTACACAACCATGTGTTGTATACCAATTGACTTATTTGACTGGAACTTTTATCAAAGTATGCTTGTTTGTCATTGGTATAGTCTGATGTTACTGTGCTTTTGCCTTTACCTCTAATAGGAGTAGTTTGCGCATATTGCACTACTGGCAATTCAACAACTTCAAACCAACTTGTCGCTGGATCTATCATTGTGAGGCACATAAAGTCAATTTGACTACCATCTCTGCCTTTCAGAGTATATGGCCCGATAAGGTCAACACACAGAACTGCCCAAGGTTTCTGTATGACAAGCTTTGCTGGAAGTTTACCAAACTTCTGAGCTCGTCTCTTATTGACTTGGCATGAGCGGCATTTTTTGACATATGACCGGACAGTACTTCGCATACCTTTCCAGTACATCGCAGCTTTCAGGGTTTCTTCCAAGCGAGTATGCCCTGGGTGCTGAAGATAGTGGTGATACCACATCACAGCCCTCTTTTGTAATGATTTGGGAATGACCATTTTTCCATCTTTACAAATGACTTCAGTATTTTCATATATCTGAAGGTGATAGTCATCCAGACCCTTATTATTTTTGAAGTAGACTGCTAATGTCTTATCTTCATGTTGAGCCTTTACAATATCAATTACTGTAAGAGGATATATTTCCTCCTCTTCACTGCGATTCGCGAACACAGAGTTCATGGTAAGTGTGTTATAGTTACTCATGACTAGGTGGTTGGTTTGGGATATACTCATGTAATTTACCCATTGTTTTGTGAAAGTATTCCAGTATAAATGTCTTATTCGTGCATCTGAATATCCCAGTTTCCTGAGATGATGGCACTCATGAGTAACATTCAACTGTGGATTGAAATCCAATCGGGATATTGCATCAGCAACAGTATTGTGGATTCCTTTAATGTATACTATCTCAGGACCGTATTCCTCAAGAATGAGTCTCCATCGGTAGACTCTATCCGAGGTTGAACCAAGTGCATCTCGCTTAAGGTTCTGATGGTCGGTGTAAACCTTTATTCGTTGGCCCCAAAGCATGCCTTTGAACTCCTTTAAGGTTTCTACTATGGCAAGAAGTTCTATTTCGGTCACACTGTATTTTTGTTGCGTTATAGACAGCTTTCTACTGAAAAACGCAATAGGCCTGTTCCCTTGTGTTATCACTGCACCTAATTGTGTTTGTGAAGCATCAGTGTACACTTCAAAGACTTTGGTATAATCTGGGTAGGCCAGCACCACATCCTTGGAAATGGCTGCTTTCACGCTATCAAATGCTACTTGATGTACCTCAGTCCAATGCCAGGGTTGCTTCTTTGTGCCCTTGGCTCGAGTGACTTTAGTATGACCACACTCACCAACTAAGGTCGTGAGTGGGGCAAGCATTTCACTGCGTCTTCCCCATAGGTCACGGTAATATTGTACCATGCCCAGGAAACTCCTAAGTTCCTTTACATTAGTAGGAGGGTTTAGCGCTAGAATAGCCTGTACTTTTTTTAATTGTGGTTTTATCCCAGATTGAGTAAGTACGTATCCTAAATACTCAATTTCTGTAGCACAAAACTTAGACTTCGCAGCATTGATTCGCAATCCTGCTTTGCGCATTATTTGCAACACTTGTTCTAACCGATGTAAATGGTCGTCAAATGTTCCCTTAGTGATACTTAACAGATCATCTAGATATGTGCGTACCCATTCTAAGGCTGCCATCAGCTCTGACATTTTTGCTTGGAAAATGTCTGGAGAACCTGCAATTCCCATGGGTAGTCTTAAGTAGGAGTACTTTCCCCAGGGAAATATGATAGTGCAGATTTTTGATGCATCTGGATCTAATCTGATGGTATAATATCCCATGTTTAAATCAAGGGAAGTTGCAAAAGAGAATCCTTCAATCTCCTGCAACATGGTAGTTATCTTAGGGAGTGGAAAGGGCTTACGTACTAGCCTTTTATTGACTTCCCTAAAGTCGCTAACGAATCTAACTGTACCATTTGCTTTTGGAATGATGAATGAGGGTGATGCCCATTCTGAATCATCCTGTTTTTTTAATACTCCAATTTTCACTAGTCGGTCAACTTCTCTTGTCAAGGTTCCCTTATGCACCTTGGGTATAGGATAGGCTCGCCGTACATGAAATGGTTTGGCTCCTTCCTTTAGCTCTAGTGAAACTGGTGTTGTCTTCCATTCACCAAGAGTACCATCAAAGAGCTCCTCATACTTCTGTAGGAGGGTGAGTAGTTGCTCCTGCTGATCTTTGGTCAAGTGAATTAAAGCCTTACATATGGCTGGAAGATCTGCCTTTTCATATTTAGCATCCAAAATTTCAACAACACGTTTTGTAGCGACTGCAATGCTGATGGGTTCTGGGCTGAGGGTGTAATTAAGACCTCTCAAGTCCTTAGCCATTTGGAGCTTAGACAGTTTAAGAGATGAGTGCATAGGCAAGATGACATCATCCATAGTTATAGTCTTATCCTGAAAATTGAGGATGACTCCTAATTTTTTTAAGGTTTTAGTTCCTAGTATTAGGTCATACATTGGAGTTGTATCATTCTTTGAATATTCAACAATATCAGCATCCACATGATATGTGGTGTGACTATCAAATTCACAAAATCTGATATCAACCTTCCCAACCTTCTTTGTGTGGAAGGTCCCAGCTGAAGTACTCCACATAAGTGGTATCTGCCTTCTGCAGCTGGGGATGCATGGTTTTGATCCCTTTTTGATAAAAAGTAAGTCCTGATCAGACCCTGAGTCTAGTAGGACTTTGATCCAGCGGTTCTTGCTGCTAGAATCAGAATGGTTACTACTCTTAGTACCCTGGTGTGGGGTAGTCCTTGGAAGTAAATAAGCTGTTACTGCTGTTACTTTGTTCTCCAAGGTCTCTGCATTATTTTCTGTTATATGATGAGAAAAATTCGTCATATCCTCTGTCTGTTTGAGAGCAGATGGATTAGACTGATCAGACTTCATGGCACATCTGGCATTACTATGGAATGACATGCTTGTATCCATGGATATATCAGTAGCTTTGATCGGATAGGATGAGGTAGATAAGAGATTGTTGGAAGTTGAACTTTCTTTGGCAAAACAATCTATTTTTCTACGTTTATCTCCTATGCTACTGTACCCAATTCCCTATTCAGAATCGGATGAGTCACTTTCTGAGTGGTGCTTCCTCTTCTTTCCACTCTTCTTCAAGGAGGACTTAACAGCCTTTGTTATGGCCTTAGCAAGCTGAGCAAATGAACTCTTGGTATCTTTTGTCTCTTCAAGTTTCTGCTTGCCTTTCTTAAGTGCACCACGCCCAAAGGATGCCAATTGGTTCCCATCCTTATCATAGCGTCGACACTCTTTGGTATTGTGAGTTGTAGCTGCGCCCCCATGCTTCTGACATAGCTGGCACATCTTAGTTACTTTAGCCTTCTTTCTTGGGATAGGCTCCTCACCACTGGCATTGCGCTTAGTACCAGCTTGAGATGGTTTTTTGCCGCTGGGAGTTCCATTATTCCCTTTCTCAGTTTTCTTCTGAGTCTTTTGTTCCTGTACCCTTGTAGCTTCAACATAGCGCTCGACCTTCTCCAAGTCTGTTAGAAGCGAATGCATATCTGTAGGGACAGTTTTGTGGGTGATACGGTACTGTGTACGCCATGTGGCCGGTACTGCATCTAACACAATCTGTGCCAATTCACTCTCTGTGAAGGGTTTATCCAATCGGCATGTTGTGTTAATGGCATATTCAGAGTCATAGAGACAGGGAAGCAGCGAAAGATATCCATTCAGTTGACTCATACGAGAAATAAACTGACGAATAGTCACTTTCGGAGACTTCTTCAAGCTACACTGTAGGTAATGACGCTCCTGTTCAGCAGCATCATGTGAGAATACCGTAAGTAAGTGTGCATGAATGCAATCGTGGAAGGCCTTCTTGGTCTGCCCACGTGGCCCTATCTTTGACTTATTGCGACGAGTCATATAAGGATTGCTGTGACACAAGTCCTCAACAATCTTAGTCCAGTCACTACGCTGAGACTCGGACAATAGACTGTCATAGATGTCAAAGACATCATTCATAATTACCTGCTGCTGCTCTGTCACATCGCGAAGCTGCGATTTGGCTGACTTCTTTTTCAGTACCAATTCCTGAATAGAAGCCTCAAGAGCCTCAGGGTCATGTGTCTCCCTTGCGTGCGAGTGCATACCTGTTTCGTCAGTATCAGTATGTTCGCTGCGCGGAGTAGAAGTTCGCTTATGCGAGCTGGTACCAGACTTACTGCCAGCAGAGGAAGGATTTCCCTTAGAAGCAACTGACTGTTGCTCCTTCAAGTTTTCCAACTCTCCACGTAGTGACTGCAAGTTGGCATACTTCTCCTTTCGGATGAGTTCCAAAGAATCCCATCTGGTAAACAGTTTCTTGCGCAAGATGTCCAGTGTCTGCTGGATATGATACAGAAACTGCTCAGGAGTCCCACCATCATAAATGCTCTTTGGCACCTTAAGATCCTCCGAAAGTTTTATCTTCAACTGACGGAGTTCCCCCGTGTTCTTTAAGACAGAGTCTTCAGAATTGGAGGTGGTGAGTGGCACGAATGAGAGAGGAGGGCGATCGCTCACCGACTTCTCACAATCGCGATTAGTTAAGCCCTCAGGCAACGTGTATCGCTGTGACATTTTGAAAATGCTCAGCGATTAACTTCAACTTGAAGTTGAAAAAAAAGTTGCTCGGGCAAAAAAAAGTTGTTCAAGTTGGGACTTGAACTTGCTTCCTGGGATTGATGTCGAGGTCGACAGAGTTCGAATCTGTCTCTCTACCAATCGCTGTTATTTTTGCGCTTCAGGCGAAAGAAAACTTCTTACCGGCACTGCAGTGCTTGTGTTCCCTTGCTTTGCTAGCAAAGTGACGTAGGCCGCAAGCTCTCGTCGGACCTAAAAACACGTCGGCAGAGAATTTAAATATCGTCAGGAGAAGCACAGACCATTA
>ENA-UOYN01000747-UOYN01000747.1-marine-metagenome-genome-assembly--contig:-NODE-747-length-12443-cov-5.172102_pt1 | contig 12443 bp, 10 predicted proteins | sample MGYA00238176_ERZ767358 | MGnify/ENA primary metagenome ERZ767358 (study PRJEB28950, sample SAMN06266238) | marine metagenome | isolation source: Columbia River Estuary | place: USA:Columbia River Estuary...
TAAAAGCACCACCACCACTCAATAATATTTTATCTCCTTTTTCTAGACTAGGCGTTATAGATCTAAACATTTGATAGGCTATATGAATAACCGCTGTATGAAGCTGATCTTCAATGGAAGCGGTATTGTTTTCAAATAGCGGTTTCACATTTGCTTCATACCATTCTACTCCTAAAGATTTGGGAAAGGGTGCAGCATAATGCCCTAGAGCGTTTAACTGATCGTATAAAGCCTGATCAAGCTTTCCCTGGGCAGCCAAAGCGCCATTGTGGTCGTACTCGAGGCCTTTTTTACCCGCCAATTCATTGAGCAGCATATTGGCTACCCCAATATCATAGGCTATGATATTAGGTTCAAACTTATTTCTTTTATTTAAGGATGCTTTTATAGAGATATTGCTAATGCCCCCAATGTTTATGCAGTATTTGTATTCATTAAATAAAAGGGCGTCTCCAATAGGCACCAATGGCGCTCCCTGACCACCTAAAGCAATATCTGTGTTTCTAAAGTCTGCAATGACTGGAATTTGAGTTTCATTAGCTATAGCTTGCCCAGCCCCTAGTTGAAAAGAGTATCCCAGTTCTGGCCTGTGAAATACAGTATGTCCATGGCTGGCAATATAGTTGCACTCAAGCCCTTTGGGCGTTAAAAACAATTTAATCTGTTGGCCCAACCAGTGGCCATATTGTTGGTGTTTTTCCAATAAGATAGTGCTTGGATCCCTGAAAGCCGCTAGCAATAAAGCCTTCATTTCAGGGCTATAAGCTAAGGTTTCTGTCTTGATTATTTTGTACTGATACCCATTGCCTTTCGCATTTTCTCTAAAAGAGCAAAGGGCCATATCTAAACCATCTAGAGAGGTGCCAGACATGAGTCCTAAAAAAACCAGGTCTTTTTCTTTGTTCATAATCAATTTCTTTATTGAAAATCTTCTTTATTCATTGAAAATGCTTTACTCAATTCATTATGGCGATTTAAGCCTTTTATAAAAGTGACTTTTGTATTTTTTACATGTGCTAAACCATTGTAAATGGGTAAAATGGCTACAGCCTCAGCTGCCGTGTTGGCTTCATTAGTGGCGTATAGTACCAGCTTAGTTATGTTGGGATTAGCCACTTTAACGGTAAAGTATTCTTCTGAAATTTTATTTGTAGTAGCATTTAATGTGTACGCTTCGTTTGCCTCTCTCAAAGGAGAAAGAGGGGGGAGCACCCATTCACTAAATGGCCCATTCTTTAATGTGTGTACCACCTCTTCAAGTCCATCTTGCATTAACGATTTTGCGCTAAAAATGACCTGACCTGTGATTTCTGACTGCTTACTTCCATAGGTCAATTGGTCTATGATTTCGTTGGGATTTTTCCAAGCAGGGTCTGCATTATTGAAAATCTTGTAGGCGCCATAACCAATATAGATATTCGATTTTTTCTTTTCTTTGGACCACCAATCTACTAGTGTTTTGTGTGCTGCAGGGGCAAAGTTCATACTCCAATACAATTGAGGTACCAAATAATCAATCCAACCTTTTTCCATCCATACCAATGGGTCTGCATACAGATCATCATAAGTAGTTTGCCCTGCGCGGGTATTAGATCCTCTAGGATCCGTATGGTTGTTTTTCCAGACACCAAAAGGGCTCACACCAAAAGAAACCCAAGGTTTTTTACTTTTCACAGCAGTATGAATTCCTTCAATTAATCGGTTAATATTCTCCCTACGCCAATCATTAATTTGCTGTCCATTGCCATACTTGGTAAAAGCTTCGTAGTCTTCAAATATGGCCCCCTCTGTTTTATAAGGGTAAAAATAGTCATCTAAGTGAATGCCATCTATATTATAGCGTTCTACAATGTCTTTAGCCACAGCAATTAGATGGGACTGTACTTCTGGAAGTCCCGGATTGTAGTAATATTTAGATCCATAGGGGACCATCCAATTAGGGTGTTTATTAAAATCATGTGTCTCATTCAATAATGAAGTATCCATTGTCATGGTGGCCCTGTAGGGATTAATCCAAGCATGAAAATCCATACCGTATTGGTGGGTAGTTTCAATGAGCCATTCTAACGGATCTGTTTTGAACTTGGTGTTTTCTCCCTGTTTTCCTGTGAGGTATTTGGACCAGGGGGCCATGCTAGTAGGGTAAAAAGCGTCTCCTGATGCTCTTATTTGTACTATGACCGCATTAAATTTAATTTTTTTATAAAATACCAAGAGGTCTATATAGTCCTTTTGCATTTTTTCATAAGTATCACTTGAATTTTTTGGCCAATCAATATTAGCGACTGTAGCTATCCAAACACCTCTAAATGACCTTTCAGGGTCATTAAAAACAAGATTAGATTCTTTTTTAATGGCTGTTTCAGTCTTGGGAATATTCTTGCTTTGCGGTCCAAGTCCTGTTGTTCTTTGCGCGCTACAAGAGGTAACAATTAAGCTTAAAATGCAACTATAAAAGAAAAGTAATTTGGGTAGTTTCATGAAGTTAAAGTAGCAAAACGATTAAATACAAAAGGCCTATTTTAAAACTAAAATAGACCTTTTGGGGTGGTTATGGTTGGATTAACTAAAATTTATATCTCACAAAGCCCTCCATGGCCTCATATTCTGCAAGCCCTAAGGCATTGTATTTTTTTGCGGTTTCCCTATTTCGGTCTTCTGCTCTTTGCCAAAACTCTCTTTCATCACTTCCAGGAAACATTGCTGCGTCTTTCTGAGATTGGTGTTTAAAGATGGCATTTCTCTTTCTTATCATGTCTTTTGGCCCAATAGGAACAGCCATTTCCATGTCTGCAATATCCCATTCTTGCCATGCACCTCTATAGAGCCACACATAACAGTCTTTGATCCAGGTTGCTTTATCTGCAACCAATTTATCAATGGCTGCAAAAATAATATCTAAGCATACCCTATGCGTTCCGTGTGGGTCAGATAGGTCTCCTGCAGCAAAAATTTGTTGTGGTTTTACACGATTTAAAAGATCGTAGGTAAGGGCAATATCTTTTTCTGAATAAGGATTTTTCTTGACAGTTCCGGTTTCATAAAAAGGCAGGTTTTGAAAATGGGCGTTTTCTTCTTTGACCCCACAATAACGACAGGCCGCCATGGCTTCTCCTTTTCTAATGAGGCCTTTAAATTTTTGAATCATGGGTTGGTCTACCTCTCCTGGAGATTTATGACTCAAAAAGGTCTTTACTTCTTGAAACTGTTTTTCCAATGCAGTATTGTTTTCCTGTATGTCTTTGGCAAAATCTAAGAAACGGATTACCTCGTCGTCAAAAACCGCAATATTACCAGAAGTCTGATACGCCACATGAACTTCATGTCCTTGGTCTACTAACCTTAAAAGGGTACCTCCCATGGAGATAACGTCGTCATCTGGATGTGGGCTAAACACAATGGATTTTTTAGGAAATGGATTTGCTCGTTCCGGTCTCTTTGTGTCATCGGCCTGAGGTTTACCTCCAGGCCAACCTGTAATAGTTTGCTGTAATTGGTTGAAAATTTTCACATTCAGTTCCTCTGCACTACCAATTTCTGCAATGAGGCTTCCCATTCCATATTCATTGTAGTCTTCATTGGTCAATTTCAGCACCGCTTTACTTCTTGTTTCAGACAACCAAATGGTTGCTTTTTTGATGAGTCCTTCTGTCCAGTCACAATCCCCTACAAGCCAAGGAGTTGCTTCTCTAGTAAGACTTGTCGCTGCTGCCCTGTCAATGATGAAATCACAATTGGGGTGTGTTTGAAGAAAGGTAGCAGGTACAGATTCTTGGATGGGGCCTTCTACGGCTTGTTTAATGATATTTGCTTTGCCTTCTCCCCATGCCATTAGGACAATTCTTTTGGCATCCATGATGGTACCCACGCCCATGGTGATTGCTTTTGATGGAACGTTTTCTTTTCCAAAAAAATCACTGGCTGCGTCTAAACGGGTAATTCTGTCTAGGCGAACCAGGCGGGTTTTACTTTTTAAAGAGGAGCCAGGTTCGTTAAAACCAATATGTCCTGTTCTTCCAATGCCTAGAATTTGAATATCTATACCACCAGCTTCTATGATTTTTTGCTCGTAATTCTGGCAATATGTTCTAACGTCCTCTTTTGTTTGCTGTCCATCAGGAATGTGAATTTGGGTATTTGGAATGTCTAGGTGGTCAAATAAATGTTCCCGCATGAAACGAACGTAGGAATGTACAGATTCCCTATCCATAGGGAAGTACTCATCTAGGTTAAAGCTGATCACATTTGAAAAACTAATTCCTTCTTCTTTGTGTGCCTGAACCAGGTATTCATAGACTTTAATAGGGGTAGAGCCTGTAGCAAGTCCAAGCACCATTTTTTTTCCTTCTTGTTGTCTTTGGGTGACTAATGAAACAATCTCTTGAGCCACATAATAGGAGGCCTCCTGAGAATTTTCGTGAATAATAGTATTTATTCTTTCAAACTTTTTTTGTTCTTCGGCTACCATTCTTAGTTTGGTTGGTTATTATAGACGTATCAAATATAGAAAAAAAATGCAAAATCTGCTGTTTTATGCTTTTTATTTTGCTGTTTATAGAAAATTATGAGAGCGGGTCGCATTTATACTGAAAAAAACGGCAATATTTTTTAATATATTTGTGTTACTTTATACGTACTTTAATTAAAGAATATGCTCAAAGAGGAACGTCATTTAAAAATTCTAAACGAAGTGGCCCTGCACAATAGGGTATTACTCACAGATATAGCAGAAAGTCTCAATGTTTCTATTGATACGGTTAGAAGGGATGTAAAGGAGTTGGACGTACTGAATAAACTAAAAAAGGTACACGGAGGTGCTATTGCATTAGGGTTTGTGAGTTTTAGCCCAAAAAACACCAATATTTACGCTCTCGCTGAAAAAACCACTATAGCCCAAAAGGCTATTACTCTAATTAAGGATGGTAGTGTAATACTGATCGATGGGGGAACCACCTGTTTGGAACTGGCCAGACTCATACCACATAAACTGCATTTAACTTGTTTTACTTTAAGCTTACCTGTAGCCTTAGAAATGCTCACCAAACCGAATGTTGAGGTTATTTTTATAGGAGGAAAACTCTCTAAAGATGCCCAACTATCTATAGGGGCAAATGCGGTAAATAATTTGTCAAATATTAGAGTAGATTACAGTTTTATTGGAACTGGATATGTAGATCCCGTGGATGGACTTACTGAGTTTGACTGGGATATTGTACAATTAAAAAAAGCCGTAATAGATGCCTCAAAAAAGACCGTGTTACTTTCAATATCAGAAAAACTAAATTCTCAACACCGTTACAAAACAGCAGATATTAGCGCTATAAATACTATGGTCACTGAGTTAGAGCCTACCAATTCAAAGCTCAATTCATTCAGAAATTACGACATTAAATTACTTTAGTAGGCTTGTCGTAAACGGTTTAATATCTGTAATGAGACTTTTAATAATTCCTTTAATAACCTATTTGCATTTTCAACGCTATTTAATTCTTTTTCATGTCATTTAATAAACTAACAGAGTCTGCTTCTCATTACGATCATTTAGAAGAAAAATCTACTCTGGAGATCCTTCAGGATATTAATAAAGAAGACCAAACCATTGCCCTAGCTGTAGCTCAGTCTATTGATCAGATGACTCCAGTTATAGAAATTTTGGTGTCTAATTTTAAAAAGGGCGGACGCCTATTTTACATTGGTGCAGGGACTTCTGGTCGTTTGGGTATATTAGATGCTTCAGAGATTCCCCCCACCTATGGAATGCCTCATGGACGTGTGATAGGGCTTATTGCTGGAGGAGATACCGCCATTAGAAAAGCGGTTGAAAACGCAGAAGATCACTGGACTCAAGCTTGGATAGATTTAAAACCACATGACATAAATAATTTAGATGTTTTGGTTGGTATTGCTGCGTCAGGAACCACTCCCTATGTTATTGGTGGTGTAAAGGCAGCTAAAGCTGCAGGAATTACTACCGCTTGTATTACTAATAATTCGGGATCTCCTCTGGCCCTTGCGGTAGATTACCCCATAGAAATTCCAGTAGGCCCAGAGTACGTTACGGGAAGTACCCGAATGAAAAGTGGGACAGCTCAAAAGCTCGCCCTCAATATGCTCTCCACCGCTTATATGATTAGAGTGGGTAGGGTGAAGGGCAATAAAATGGTGCATATGCAGCTCAGCAATGATAAGTTGGTTCACAGAGGTGCCTCTTATGTAGCTCAAGCATTGGGTGTTTCGGAGGAAATAGGAAAAACCATGCTAAAAAAATACGGTTCAGTACATGCAGCTATAGCAGCAGAAAAATCCTGAACCGCCTATTTTATTTAGTAAAGTGTTATTTTTTAGGCACCAATTTCACAATTCCTTTACCTTCTACTGCAGCATAGATGAATCCATCAGGTGCTTGTCTCACACACCTAACCCTTCCAATGTCTGCCAATAATTTTTCTCTGTAAATCACTTTAGTTCCGTCTAATTCCAATCTTTCAAGGTATTGAAATGAAAGTGAACCCACCAAAAGGTTGCCTTTCCAAGAAGGGTATTTATCACTAGTTACATAAGCCATTCCACTAGGCGCAATAGAGGGAACCCAGAAATGAATAGGCTGCTCCATATCAGGCATACTGGTCTTATCTGTAATAGGCGTGCCACTATAATTAATACCATAAGTGATCACTGGCCACCCATAATTGGCTCCTTTTTTAATAATATTAAGCTCATCTCCACCCCTAGGGCCATGCTCATGTGCCCACATTTCTTTTCTTATAGGATGGTAAATAAGTCCCTGAGGGTTTCTGTTTCCATAGGTATAAATAGCTGTTTTAGCGCCTTCTACCCCTACAAATGGATTGTCAGAAGGAATACTTCCGTCTGCGTTTATTCTATAGATTTTTCCACCATCCCTTTTAATATCCTGTGGGTTAACATCTCTATCTCCGCGTTCTCCAATGGTAAAATATAAATAGCCATTTTGGTCAAATTCTAGTCTAGATCCAAAGTGTTGTCCCTTGGTGGTATTGGGTCCTGCTTTATAAAGCACTTCATTTTCTACCAAGCTATTTCCTTTGAGTTTAGCCCTCATAATAGCCGTATGTCCTCCTTTTTCATTGCCCTCTTCAGAGGCGTAGGATATATAAATCCATCCATTTTTAGCGTAATTGGGGTGCAACTCAAGATCTAAAAGACCCCCTTGCCCTCTCACATATACCTTTGGGGCGTTTGAAATGTCAGTTTTCACGCCTTGGGTTACTTTGATAAGTGCACCTTCTTTATCAGACACAAGCATACTCCCATCTGGTAAGAAAACCATCCCCCATGGATTGTTAATTCCCTCAACTACGGTTTCTATCGTGAATAATTCCTCCTTAGGAAGGTTCACTTCGTTGGGTTTGTTTTGGCCGCAGGCCGATGCCGTGATCAATAAAGCAACAGCAGCAATAGCATTTTTAAAAGTCATGAGGTCTATTTTTAATTCCCGTAAATATACTAAAGATTCCCTTTTCAAAATTAAGGCCACATCTTTTTAAAAAGATGTCGTTTTTTGTAAAGCTTTATACTATATTTGCACCGCTGTAAACGCAGCTACACTCGGGGTGTAGCGTAGCCCGGTTATCGCGCCGCGTTTGGGACGCGGAGGTCGCAGGTTCGAATCCTGCCACCCCGACAAAAAAATCCAACTATTTATTAGTTGGATTTTTTTTTAAAACCATTTTGTGGTCCATTCACTGAGCCTCTTTTTTAAGGGGGTGTAAGGTGGCATAAGCATTTCTACTGCACTAAAACTAAATTGTTTTACAACACTTCTCTGGTTGGAAAATTCTTGAAATCCATAATAGCCATGGGCTTTGCCTATGCCACTATTGTTGCTGCCCCCAAAGGGTAAATGGTGGTTGGAGTACTGCACCACACTGTGATTTATGGCAGTGCTTCCTGCCCTTGTGTTTCTTAATACTTGCTTAATAATAGATGGTTTTTTACTGAAAAGATAGAGGGCCAATGGCTTTTCACCTGCATTGATATAATCAATGACTTCTTCTATTTTTTTAAATGTTCTAAGGGGGAGTATTGGCCCAAAAATTTCATCTTTTAACAAAGTAGCATCGGCTGTTAAGCCAGAGATTAGCGTAGGGGAGATATAGTTTTCCGAAGCTATAAAATCACCACCCATTTCAATGGTCCCTCCATTTTTTTTAGCATCTTCTAAATGCGCTAGAAGTCTTTCAAAATGTTTTTGATTTACAATACGGCCATAGTCTTCTGATTTGGACACCTGCTCGCTGTAAAAGTGCTTGGTATGCTTTATAAAGGCAATTATAAATGCTTCTTTAATACTGTGCTCAATAATTAAGTAATCTGGTGCTACACAGATTTGGCCATTGTTTAAAAACTTACCCCAGGCAATTTTTTTTGCTGCCTGATCAATATTTGCACTCGCGTCTACTATGGTCGGGGATTTACCTCCTAACTCTAAAGTCACTGAGCTCAAATGTTTTGCTGCGGCGCCCATCACAATTTTACCTACTGTGGGAGATCCAGTGAAAAAGATATGATTGAATGGTAGTGATAGTAGAGACTGTGCCACCGTGGCGTCTCCCTCAAAAAGCGACACCTCTTCTGGTTTAAAAACAGCGCTTACAATCTCAGCCATTACTGCTGCAGTGTGGGGGGTCATTTCTGACGGTTTAATGATCACGGTATTACCTGCTGCAATGGCAGACGCCAGGGGACCAAAAGTTAGATTTACTGGAAAATTCCATGGGGAAATAATCAGGCAAACGCCTTTAGGTTCTTGTATTACGTAAGAACTAGATCCAATAAAAACAAAAGGAGTTTTTACCCGTAGGGGTAACATCCATGACTTTAATTGTTTTTTGATCAGTTTTATTTCGCTGATTACTGGGTGAATTTCAGTGAGATCCGTTTCAATGGCAGGTTTTTTAAAGTCTTTGAACAAAGCTTCCTGTAAGTCTTTTCTATAGGTTTTTTCTACAGCCTTTTGCAAAGCGTTTAAGCGATTAATCCTTTGGGAAGCACTGCTATTACCCAGTGTGTACTGGTGCTGGCTTTGAGCTTTAAAAATTTCTTGAATGTCCTTCATAGCGTTTAAAACTTAAAGATATGTTTTTATTAATTCAAGGGATGTAACCTATTTTGATTTATTATTAGTTGGCTATTTTACAATAGGTATATACATACTTACAATACACTTCTTTTCAGGATGGGTTTGATAGTCATTGTGGTATATTTCAAACGGATCTTGATTAGTGGTTTTGTAACCATTGGTGTTCATCCAAGCGTATAAGCTGACCCAAGAATTTGGAAATTCGTGCAAGTCTATTTTAAAATCACCAATGATACATGTACAAGCCTCTATAATTATGTTGTCTAGTAAACTATCTTCCAAGGCACTAGATTTTGTTACACAGGCACTCATTCTCACTTCATTTGCAGGTGTGTCTCTAAAGCTGTCGTGAAAAATGCTAAGAATTTTTGTCTGAGGATCTTCCATGACACCTTTCTCCATAGCCAAATGAACCACTTTTGTTAAGGATAGTGACAGGTTTTCTGCTCCTGTACATGGAACGGCTAATAGGGATAAGGGGCTAATTTCTTGTACACGTACTTTCATTAATTATTTTTCAGCGTATTCTAATACTTTATTTTCTTTTTTTAAAGCTTGATCTCTCCATGCACCAAGCGCCATTCCAACCGACATTCCAGCACCTAGTCCTATAGCTAGACCTGTGCTTGGATGAATGCTTAAACCTATTGATTGTCCTAATACCATACCTAATATCATGAAGAGAGTAGTGTAATAACCACTTGTTACCCACCCATACCTTTCTCTTAAGAATTTTTTAAATCTATTGAGTTTCTTTTTGTGTTTAGAATAGGTGTTTTCCTCTACAGCTTTTAATCGGTAACTTTTAAGTTCCTCATCTATAGTACTCTTTTGGTCCTCAGTTAAGGGCCTTTTAATTAAAATATGACAGAGCTTTGCAAACTCGCGATATATTTTTACATGATATTTTTTAGTCGCTTCATTAGATTTTGATTCGAATAGGGCTTTGGTTTCTTCTAGGCTCATGTTTTGGGTGACAAGGTTATTAGGGTGCGAATATACCACTCTTTATGATGTTTATAAAAATGACTTTTTATTATATGGGACACAATAGGCTTAAAACAAATAAAATTTCTGCCTTGCTAATTAGAATGTTTTGTTATTTTTGCCACTCTTATCGGAATCGGGATGTAGCGCAGTCCGGTAGCGTACACGCCTGGGGGGCGTGGGGTCGCAGGTTCAAATCCTGTCATCCCGACTTAAAAGCAATAAAAACCCTTGTAAATCAAGGGTTTTTTTGATTATCATATTTTACATCACCATGAATGTTAAAGAGGTTGTAGTATAAGAACTCTCAGGATTGGGTTAATAATACCATTGGCACATTACTACTCTTAAATCGTTTGAGGAAAAGGGAATCAATGCTGTGGATAGAGGTATTATTATAATCAAGTAATCAAGAATTTAGTTATTACTCTCTAATATGATTTTATTTATTTTTGTTTTATGTCTTTTCCTTTACTCGAATTATTGTTTACACGAGATGGAGGAGGGTTGTTAACCACAGGTTTAGTGGTAATTTCTGTTGGTAGAGTGGATGTAGGAGAAACTACTCTACGGTTTGGTTGGATTTGATTAGTTGTTTTTGTATTTGGTCTTTGAATAACTCCGTAAGGGGTGTTTGGAGTAGGTATTAATTTTCTCGCTTCATTTACATTTTTAATTGTACGTACATTTATACCAAAATCTCTTAACAATTTAACATCTTTGTCAAGTTGTGAATCTTCAATAATTTGACCGGTATTATTTGATATTCTAGTTTGGTCATAAGTTGAAACTCCTCTATCTACTGACCTTACTTCATTTAAATTAGATTCATTACTCACTATTTTTGTCTTGTCATAACTAGAGCTTCCTATATCTTCTTTTCTTACTATATTTTGATTTGATTCATTTCTTCGATAATTTGGAATATCATGATTAGGTAATCTGTTCCATCTATTCCAACTATAACCACTTAAATATCCATTCCAACTATTAAAATTCCATGAGTTATTCCACCCCCAAGAATTTCTATACCATTGATCATTATTCCAGGTATTAGCAAATCCTAACATATCTTGATTTCTAAAACCATTCCACATGTAAAATGGATAATTCATATTCCAATCGAACCACATTTTAGGTGCGTTGAGGTACATGTCAAATGGTGATACTCCACTTCTCCAACCTCCCAAGTAGTTGTAATTTCTATAATACCAACCGATATCTTGGTTTTGTGCAAACCATGTAAAATCTTGACGAAAACTCCAATCGTTACGAAGTTTTCTTGCAAAATCCCAATCATTATCGATTATATCAAATTTTATAGTTTGAGTGGAATATAATTCATCATTAGATACTTCATTATTTGACTTAGAGGTATTCATCTTAGTAGAACTACATGAAGTCAAAATGCAAATAATAGGTAAAATATAAAGTAATTTTTTCATGAAGTTATATTGTTAATTACAATCAAATATAGTGATTAGTTTTAAGAAAAAATTGCAACTCACATCATTTGTTTTTATAAAAGGGATGGGTCTTATAGAAATAGTTTTCTTTCTTGAAGGCTGTTTATTGTTTATGCCTAAATTAATGTTTTTTATTTAACACTATTAATTATCTTGATTACAGTTTTATAAATAATCTCAAAAGGAAAACGAGGTAAACTTGTCTATTCTGTTTCATTCTTTAATATTAATTTCTAATACAAAAGATCCATCTTGATTTTTACTAATATTATTAATTGATATTTCCTGATTTTCAAAAATCATTCCAGGTTTCAATACAACATCTCTGACATCAGGTTCAATCTGCCCATAAAAATTAATATTTTGACTAGGACTCATATCCAATAACCAAGAATTATAACCATCTGTTTTTGTAACAAAAACTCCTTCAATATTTTGATTCAAATTTGTGTTATCCAAAAAAGAACTCCACTGACTTTCTGATGATAATACTTCTATAAAGTATCCTTTGTTTTTACGTCCCAACAGTTCTGCAAATTCATTTTTCTGATTGGGTATTCTAATTTCAATAATCTCTAGGCGTTCTGATTGGTTTGAAGTAGGATGAATTGTAATTTGAAAATTTCCGTAATTAGTCAATTTTTCCTTTTTAAGTGTAGGAATCCAACCGAGATAATCTTTGAATGCAGCAGTTAAATTTATTGAATATTTTCCTTATTCTCCAGTGTAAGGCTCTAGTCCAGAAGTAACATCTTTCTTAGCCTTTCTAGCATTCAAAATAGCTTTCAGATCTACATTTTCTTTGTAGAATTGCTCAACTAGATCTATTGGTGGTTCTTGATTTGGTCTTTTCTGTTGCACGGTATTAA
>ENA-UOYN01000758-UOYN01000758.1-marine-metagenome-genome-assembly--contig:-NODE-758-length-12304-cov-3.734754_pt1 | contig 12304 bp, 9 predicted proteins | sample MGYA00238176_ERZ767358 | MGnify/ENA primary metagenome ERZ767358 (study PRJEB28950, sample SAMN06266238) | marine metagenome | isolation source: Columbia River Estuary | place: USA:Columbia River Estuary...
ATTAATTGTAATCCTGAAACTGTTTCTACTGATTTTGATACAGCCGATAAATTGTATTTCGAGCCTGTTTTTTGGGAGCACATCTTTGACATCATTAAACATGAAAAACCGGACGGTGTAATTGTTCAGTTAGGTGGTCAAACTGCACTTAAACTCGCAGAGAAATTAGAGCGTTATGGTATTAAAATATTTGGTACTAGCTACGAAGCATTAGACTTAGCAGAGGATAGAGGGAGATTCTCTGAATTGTTAGAGAAAAATAACATTCCTTTTCCAAAATATGGAATTGTTGAAAGTGCGGAACAAGCCTTGGAGTTGTCAAATGATTTAGGGTTCCCATTGTTGGTAAGACCGTCGTATGTTTTGGGTGGTCAAAAAATGAAAATTGTCATCAACAAAGAAGAATTAGAACATCATGTTGTTGATATCCTAAATGAAATGCCGGGTAATCAGATTTTATTAGATCATTTCCTTGGAGGTGCGATAGAAGCTGAAGCTGATGCAATTTGCGATGGTGAAGATGTGTATATCATTGGAGTAATGCAGCACATTGAACCTGCAGGGATACATTCTGGTGATTCATACGCTGTACTTCCTCCATACAACCTCGGAGATTTGGTTATGGAGCAAATTGAATACATTACACGAAAAATTGCGGTTGAATTAAGAACGGTAGGTTTAATGAACATTCAATTCGCGATTAAAGACGATAAGGTTTATGTAATTGAAGCCAACCCTAGAGCTTCTAGAACTGTTCCTTTCATTGCCAAAGCATATGATGAACCTTATGTAAATTATGCTGCAAAAGTAATGTTAGGAGAGAAAAAAGTAAAAGATTTTAATTTCCAACCTAAGAAAGAGGGATACGCGATTAAAATTCCAGTTTTCTCTTATGAAAAATTCCCCGAAGTCAAAAAAGAATTAGGTCCAGAAATGAAATCGACTGGTGAAGCAATTCAGTTTATTGATTCATTAAGAGATCCATTTTTCCTTAAAATATATTCAGAACGTAATATGCACCTTTCTAGATAATGATTGTAGAAGCGAGTATTACGGGTGTTTTTAGAATGGTGCTGATGATTGTCGGCGCCATTGTTTTATTACGCTTCTTTGGTCAGTTAATGAATGCAAAAAGAAACATGGAAGAGGAACGTTCTTTGAATCAAAAACAAAGAAAATTTGATTCTGAGAAGAAAGAAAAATTGAAAAATTTCGGTAAAACGAAAATTGTTGATGTAAAAGTTAATAATAAAGAGATAGAGGATGTAGACTTTGAAGAAATAAATTAAGTATTTTGCACCATGTCTAAATTTTTAATTTCATTTTTTTTAATCCTAGCTTCGTTTTTCTATTTTGAAGTTAATGCGCAAGAACTAAATACCTATGAGTGTCTTTATAACCATTGGGAGATAGAGGGGTTTTTAAAGCAATTCGACCGTGGATTAGACAACGAGGGGATTGTTGTTCAAAAAAGTCAGTACCACGCATTAATTATTAGTTTTTATGGAATAATTAATTTTCATGAATTCGAAAAAACAGGTGATAGTATCTATTACCATCGAGTTGTTAACCAGTACAAATATTTTTCAGATTCTTCAAAATTGAGATATTTTGATGACGGGAACGCAGTTGGGTTGCCTTATCTTTTCAATTTTGGCGACTTAAAATCTCCTTGGTATTCAGGGATGACCCAAGGTACGGCCGTATCTTATTTGTTGCGATATTATAAATTGACGAAGGATAAGAGTGCTCTTGATTTGTCTCAAAAACTAGTTCGTTTTATGTTGAAAAATGAAGAGGATGGGGGAACAATTGGCAAATCCATTGAGGGAGGAGTTTGGATTGAAGAATATCCGAATTCAAAGTCTTCAAAATCGGTATTGAATGGTTTTATTAATGGAATGATTGGTCTTCATGAGTATGTTCAATATTTTCCAAATGATGAACAAGCAAAAAAGATTCATGATTTAAGTTATTCTGAAATGTTTAAAACATTAAGTGCTTATGATAAACCCTCTTGGACTAGCTATAATAGAAATGGAAAGTCTGTAACAAACGGCTACATGCGTTATCAACTTTCTGAATTTGATCATTTATACAATATTTATAAAGATGATCGCTTTATTAAGCAAATGAAAATTTGGTCCTATTTTGCGATTAATAAATTATGCAAAGAATTAACTTTTTATAAAAATCCTAAATTTGAATATGCTCAATTGGTTGAAAAATCAAATGAAAATTATGTGTTTAGCGAGAATGATAGATTTATAAATAGTCTTGTTGAAGTTGAATCTGAAATTGATAAAGTTGGTTTTTTTAAAAAGAGCAAGAAAATAAAGATTGATAATCTAGCATCTGTTAACTACTTGGCCTTATCTTTTAATAAATCCATTCGTTTAAATCCTGAAAATTTTATAATTGAAGCTTCCTCGGGGAAAGAAAAAGTAGATATTAGTATAAAAGTTCGAGATAGCTCTATTATTGTTGAATCTCTAGATGGATTTAAAAACTTGACTGTCAAATTACCGAAAGAATTAAGCAAGAAGTCCGTATATGTCAACGCTAGTATCTATAATAAGTATAGTTATAATTTGCCATTCTTTGGCGCTGTTCAATTAGGGACGCAAGAATATTTTGATTTTGGTGATGAAGTAAAAGTAGATTTTAACCTTGATGCAACAAATGATGCGACATGTTTTTATCGATTTGCTAAATCAGTACCAGATTTAGGACGACAAAAATATGATATATTAAAATCATTCAATCCTAAAACCGAATCAATTAGAATCCCAGAAAGTGGGTACTACCAATTCTTCATAAGTTTTCCAATTACAAATCCTGAGATGAATTTGGGGACTTTGAAATTGATAAAGAATTAAATTTTCAACTTAAATTATTAATTTAACACTCCTATTAAATACGCATAGGATTTTTGATTTTATTGTTATGAATATAAAAGGATTTTTCGCGAAAAATTGGGCGCATTTTGCAGTTTTAGCTTTGTTTATTATTGTGAGTGTTATTTATTTTTCACCAGAGTTTGACGGTTATCATCTTAAACAGCATGATGTTGAGCAACATAAAGGAATGTCAAACGAAATTGAACATTTTAGAGAAGCTACAGGTGATGAACCACTTTGGACTAATTCAATGTTTGGAGGGATGCCTGCAATTCAAATTTCAACATTGTATCATGGCAATATTTTTCAGAAACTAACAATTTCTTTTTTAAGATCTTTTGGTGTGCCTTCAGGTATCTTTTTATTGCACTTGATTGGTTTTTATATTCTTGCGATGTGTTTATGAATTAAACCAATTCTTGCTGTATTTGGGGCGTTTGCTTTTGCTCTAGCAAGTTATGAAATTGTAATTATGCAGGCAGGACATAATTCTAAAGCCATTGCAATGGCTTTCATGGCGCCTGTTTTGGGAGCGTTTATTATGTCTTACCGAAATAATTGGAAATGGGGAGTTGCACTCTCTGCATTTTTTATGACCTGGGAGTTGGCTGCAAATCATTTACAAGTAACTTACTATTTGGGCATACTATTGTTCTTTATTGGTTTATATGAGTTAGTGAGAGCTTTTAAAGAAAAGAAGATTAAACAATTTGCAATTACTTCAGTGAGTTTGATCGCTGGTTATTTGATTGCTTTAATGATTAATTACGGTAATATTTCTTTAACAAATGATTATGCGAAACATAGTATTCGTGGTAAAAATGATATTACCATGACCACTAATGGAGAAGAAGTCGTAAATCAAACAAGTGGACTAGATAAGGATTATATAACGAATTGGAGTTATGGAATTGGTGAATCATTTACTTTGGTATCACCTTATGTTAAAGGGTCTCATTCTGCTCCTTTATCAATGACTCAATTTTCAGAAACAGCACTAAATTCTGAAGCGACCAGTGCTGAACTAAAAGGAGCAATGGATTTACCTGTTTATTGGGGAACTCAGCCAATGACTTCAGGTCCAGTTTATCTTGGAGTAATTGTTGTCTTTTTAGCCTTTTTAGGAATGATTTTTATTCAAGATAGGTCAAAATGGATTTTTCTTGGTGTTGCAATCCTTGCTCTGATGCTTTCTTGGGGTAAAAACTTTATGGGATTGACGGACTTTTTTATCGACAATGTTCCAGGCTATAACAAGTTTAGAACTGTAACAATCATTTTGGTCTTATTAGAGTTAATTACACCTGTTTTGGGCGTTATGCTATTGCAAAAACTTTACAATGAAAGAGAATCAATAAAAGAAAAGAAAAAGACTTTTTTAATTGCTTCTGGTGGTTTCATTTTGTTTTTAATTATTACAAGCGCTGTTGGATTGGGTGATAATTATACTACAGAGCAAGATTTGGAAAGAATTGAACGTTCTCGAGATGGTATGATGTCTCAGTTACAAAATATGGACCCAGCAGTTTTACTAGAACAATATGGTATAAATGTTACAAACACAGCACAAGTTGATCAATTTATTGAATCTCAAATTGAACCAATGTATGTTGGTTTGGATGGTTTAAAGAAAATTAGAAAAGAAATTTATTCAAGTTCAATGACGAGATCAATAGTGATAACCTTTTTTGGTGTTATTTTAATTGGTCTGTTTTTCTATACAAGTTTGTCTTCTTCATACATCGTTGGTGGTTTGATTGTTTTGTTAATGGCTGATTTAATTCCTGTAGATAGAAATTATCTTGGATCTGATTTGGGGGCGAATGGACTTTATAAACATTGGGTCTTGTCTCCGGAAACGTTATATCCGATTACTGCTACATCAGCTGATCAAGAAATTATGGATATGGAGTTAATCCAAGACAATTCCTTGGCTTCAAAAGTATCAAAAGGAGAATCTTTAGGAATTGCAAAAAGTAACGAATTAGAATATACTGGATCTGATAAACGAAGAGTGGTTGATTCCTATAAGTTTGCGGCACTTAATATGAATACAAACTACCGTGTTTTTGATTTCAATGGTGGTTGGGGAAGTTCGAGAGCTTCATACTTCCATAAATCATTAGGTGGTTATCATGGAGCTAAATTGCGTAACATTCAGAATCTATTTGAATTTCATATCGCTAAATCGAACAATTCAGTTTTAGATATGTTGAATGTTAAGTACCTTATTCAAGGTGAAACCATGCAGCCTAATCCAACAGCACTTGGACCTGTTTGGTTGGTTAAAAATGTAGAAACATACAAAACTGCGAATGATGAAATAAGAGCATTGGGCGGTAGGTTTGCATTGACAAATACTGGTTCTGGTAGGTTGTTGATTAATAATGTAGAGAAGAATAAGTCAATGATTTTTGGAGGTGAAAACCTTGTTTATTTGTCACTTCAAGGTGATTCTATTTCAGTTCCTTTATCAAATGGAATTCAGGTAGGTATGACAGCTCTTTTTGTTGCAGATAAAAACGGGAAAACAAATTTAATTCCAGAACAAACGATGGCCTTAGACACAGCGAATTCATTTATTTCTCTTGTTTCAATTAAATTGGTATCAAAATTTAACCCGAAGGAAACAGCTGTAATGCTTGATTCTGAAGCGAAGAAGATTTCTTCTAAAAAATATTCAGCTGAAGGTGAAATAAAAATGACTTCATATGCACCAAATAGAATTGCATATTCAACAGACCTAAAAGAAAAGCAATTTGCTGTATTTTCGGAAATATATTATCCAGAAGGATGGAAAGCTTTTGTTGATGGGAAGGAACAAGAAATTGTTAAAGTAAATTACTTACTGAGAGGTTTAGAATTACCACAGGGAAAACATAAAGTCGAGTTTAAATTTGATTTACCTAAATATCATAAATCCAACACTCTTGCGGTTCTCGGAACAGTTGGATTGTTGCTTATTTTTGGGTCTGTTATTTATTTTGAGAGAAAAAACAAAGTGAAAATAACTACAGATGATTCTAGTAACTAAACCATTTTCGCCTCCTTTTAACGAGTATTCAAAGATTCTTGAAGGTGTTTGGGAACGGAATTATTTTACGAATAATGGTCCGCTTATAATTGAACAAGTTTGTTCTGTCATCCTTAAAACATTGAATAAAACGATTGACTAAGAAAATCAAAATAGTACATATTTTAAATGGTGATAACTTTCTAAAGTTTGTACATCCAACTTTTGATTTGGCAGAATTTGATAATAAATATCTTAAGCTGGATCTGAAAAATGAAGAAACTACTTCTTCAAATCAATCTTGGGATTTAATCGTTCCAATTTCTGAAACAGGGAAAAATAAAGCATTGGAATTAATTAATAGTGCTGATCTCGTAATTCACTATTTTTTGGATTATACGAAATCAGAATTAATTTTAAAATCAAATCCAGAAGTAAAACATTATTGGTATTTTTTTGGTGCAGATGTCTACCAACAAATTAATGTTTTTAGAAAGAACCTATATGGAAAAGAAACAAAGAAATTCATGTTTTGGAAATGGAATCTTCGTTTTAGGAATAAATTAAGATGTTTTAAATATAAAATCATTCAACGAAAAGCATCTCCTGAAGAAATTTTTAAAAAATCATTAAAGAGAATAGAAAACACTTTATGGTATATTCCTGAAGAAATAAATTTTATCTCTAAACAAATTGATCTTCCAAAGTTTGAGTACTTCAAATATTTTAATTTTAAACAAGTCGTTCCTTTTGATAGTCCCTCTGTTAAATGTGAGGAACTAAATATTTTTGTTGGTAATTCATCAACTATAGAAAATAATCATTTGGATGTACTCGCAGGATTAAAAAGAGTTTCCGACTATAATTTTAATCTTGGAATTACTTTAGCGTACGGAGACAAGGACAAGTATTTGAATAAAGTAAAAAAGGAATTTAAAAAGACTTTTAAAGAGAGATGTACCTTCTTTGAAACGTTTGTTTCATTGGATGAATATAATCAGAGAATGAATAATTATCCTGTTGCTATTATGTTTCATTTTCGTCAACAAGCTCTAGGGAATATTATTTATATGGTTGCAAATGGTACTAAAATGTATTTAAGTCATAATAATATCGTTTATCTTTGGTTAAAGAATGCTGGGGTTAGGGTTGGCTGTTTTGAAACTGAATTTGAAAATGATTGTAAAAACGATAATTTAATGCTTTCAAAGGAGGTTCAATTGGAAAACTATAATGCAATTAAATTGTTATTGAGCAAGGCTACAAATTTTTTAAATAAAATTAATGATTAAAGAATTATTCATTTTTGGTGCAGGAGGTTTTGCAAAGGAGGTTTATTGTTGCTTTCTAGATATACAGAGAGCAAATGATTCATGGAAATCTGTTGGTATAACCTTTATTGTGGATGATGCATATGTTGAAGTCTCAAGTATGAAGGGAGAAAAAGTAATCGGAATTAGTTCATTTTCTTCTGAAATGGGAGAGGTTGTGGTTGCAATTGGAGATCCTTCACATAGAAGACAAGTTGTAGATCGTTTGCCTATGGATACAAAGTATGCCACATTAATTCATCCATCAGCAACAGTAAGTGAATTTGTTTCAATAGGAGAGGGGACAATTATTTGTGCTGGTGTTCGAATTACAACTGATATTTCAATAAAACCGCATGCTCATTTTAATTTGAATACTACTATTGGCCACGATTGTAATATTGGCGAGTTTTTTACAGCATCTCCAGGTGTTCATCTTTCAGGAAATTGCACAATAGGTAACTCGGTTTATCTTGGAACAAATTCGTGTATTAAAGAAAAAATAGTTATTACAGATAATGTGATTGTTGGTATGGGCTCTGTTGTTGTTAAACCAATAGATATGCCAGGCGTTTATGTTGGGAGTCCTGCTAAATTGAGATCTTAAAATATGGGGGTTATTCAAAAGGATGCGATCAGAACAACCATGATTTCCTATTTGGGATTAATACTTGGTTACCTAAATAAAGGAGTTCTTTTTGTTTTCATCTTGAGTACCGAACAAATAGGATTGATTAATTTAATTCTTTCTTTGAGTCTTTTATTTGCACAATTTTCGAATCTTGGAGTGATTAATTCAACTTGGAAATTCCTGCCGTTTTTTCATCATTCTGGAAAACAACTGTATAATTTTTTACGATTGTCTTTTGGTATTGTAACTATTGGATTGATTCTGACAACCGTTTTATTCTTTTTGTCTGAAAATTTAATTGTCAATTATTATCAAGAAAAGTCAAGTGCATTTGTCGATAATTATTACTGGATTATTCCAATTGGTATGGCAAATGTTTATTTTTTGCTCTTTGAGAATTATTTAAAAGGACTTTATAAACATATTGTCGCAGTCTTTGCCTACGAGATATTACTGAGGTTATTCGTAATGGTTCTATTAATAATGCTTTGGAAAAAGATAATTGATTTCAATTCTTTTTTTATTCTTCATGCGTTTATTTATTTCATCCCAACCCTCGTTTTATTTGTTTACCTGATTAAATTGGGTGAAATAACTTTTACAAGATCAGTAAGAAGAATTCCAAAGAGAATTCAAAATATCATTATTAAATACGGTGCATTTAGTTATTTAAATTCGGTAGGGGCAATGTTAGTTACTACAATTGATGCAACAATGATAGCCGCTATGGTTGGCTTGTCTGGCGCTGGGATTTATACGACAGTTATGTATTTAACAAGTGCTTTACAAGTTCCATACAGGGCAATGTTTAGAGTTTCTATTCCACTTATAGGCAAATACTGGAAGGAAAAGAACATGGATGCAATGAATGATTTATATCGACAATTCAGCAGTGTTAATTTGGTGATTGGTAGCGGAATGTTTTTACTTGTGTGGGTTAATGTTGATGAGTTATTCTCATTGTTGCCAACGTCTTTCAATGAGGGTATTTATGTGTTTTTCTTCTTGATGTTAGGTAAATTAACAGACATGTATATGGGGGTGAATTCAATGATTTTAGCAACTTCAAAGAAGTATCGAATTGATATTTTATTTGCTTTCATTATGATTTGTATCGTTTCTGGACTTAACTACCTTTTTATTCCTGATTTAGGAATAGTAGGTGCGGCTATTTCAACAATGATTGCATTAATTGTATATAATTCTCTTCGAACATTTTATCTATGGAAAAAATTTGGTTTAAATCCTTTCAAGCTTCAACAACTTATTGTACTGATTTTTTTCTCAATAACATTAACCATTAATCATTACAATCCGATAAATGTTGACGGTGTCATTATGAATATTGTCATGGGTGTCTTTATCACAATTATTGGATTTGTAATTCCTGTAATTGTTTTAAAACTTGAGCCAAAATTCAATGAGATATTAAAGAATATCGTTCAAAGATTCAGATAAAAATTAAAATTTTATTTCGATTGTTACAGGTAAATGATCAGAATAACCTCCAAGATAGTTACCACCACCATATGTTCTGTTAGGCACAATATTCCCTTTATACTCAGTAAGCAAATAAGGGAATGAGTGAATTTTACCAGATTTTTTCACAATCTTACTACTCTTTCCTTTACTAAAGCCAGGTGATACAAAAATATGATCTAATACATCCCAATTTCCTTGATAATTGTGACTTCCACCAAATTCTCCAGATTTACTATTAATCATCGGCTGTAGTTTTTCTGCAATTAATTGTGGAGCAATATTTTCGGGATAATCATTTAAATCACCCATAAATACAATCTTTGAATTTTTATCGATAGTCAATAAGGAATCAATAAATTCCCTTGCTGCATATGCTGCGGTAAGTCTTTTAGGTTCACTCTCAACTGAGCCACCTCTTCTGCTTGGCCAATGATTAACCATTGCGTAAAAAGTTTCGTTATTCACATTGAATTTCGCCCAAATAATATCTCTTGTTGGACCATCGCCTTCTGGCATTGAAAAACGAAGAAAGCCTGAATCAACCAGTTTTAATTTTGTGCTATCATAAATTAGTGCGTTATCAATCCCACGATTATCTTCACTCTCAAAATGAACAATGTCATAGCGGTTTTGCATTTTCCCGTGAGACACAATGTCTTGTACCACTTGTTTATTTTCTATTTCACAAAGCCCGATTATTACTGGGTCGCATAAATCATTTAAAACGGTATTTATATGGTTTAACTTTTCTGTATATTTTGGAGAATCCCAATTCATTTTTCCGTTTGGAAGAAATTCTGCATCATCCTTGCCTTCTGTATCTAATGTGTCGAAAAGATTTTCAACGTTATAAAAGGCAATTGTATTGTATCCTTGTCCAAAGCTGAAGCTTGATGCTAATGCAACTAGGTTGATAATGATTATTTTTCTCATAATTTACAATATTAAGTTTCTTGCAAGAGGTCCTTCACACATTATGGCATCAAGCATTGAAAGAGAGAGTGAAAAGCTTTCGTCTGCGGGGAATACTTGTATGTAGGGTGATGTGATTTTAGTTTCAAAATTGTTTTTTTCAGCAATAAAAGATCGGTAATCATTTTCTTTAATTGAAGCAAATTCAATTGTCCTTGAAATTTTTATATCTAAGTCCAACCATTGAATCATTCGCTTTAAAATGTTTTCATTGAAAGTTAAAAAATTGATATCTTCTCCAAATAATAATTCTTCTACTTCCATACCATAATGGTCAAAAAAAGGAGCAGATTGATATGCGCTAGTTATTGATCTCCAATGTCTTTTTTTCCAATTCTCTTCCTTCGATAGAATGACTTCATCAATTGGTGTTTTAGAGCCATTATTACGCTTTGTTGGAATTGACAATGATAGAATTCCGTTAGAACCAACAATTTCACATCTGTTTCTATAAGATTGTTTCGGAAAGTTTTCTTTTGTTTCTATAAAAACTTCAGAATACTTCGCGAGTTCTTTAAAATAGGCGATACTACCAAAATAGACTATTGGAAATACTGGTATCATTCAATAATATTGAATAATCTTTCCCAACGAACACCTTTATATGGACTTTTCGAGAACCATACCATGGATGCTTTTCCAACAATATGATCTTCTGGAACAAAGCCCCACATTCTAGAATCTGCAGAGTTATAGCGATTATCTCCCATCATCCAGTAGTAGTTCATCCCGAAAGTATAAGTTGTTACTTTTTTACCATCGATATAAATTCCATCTTTTCTTTCAGACAATGTATGGCCTTCATAGGCAGTAATGATTCTGCGATACCAAGCAATGTTTTCAGGAGAAATTTTGATTTTCTGTCCCTTTTTTGGTATTTGAAAACGTGTAAAATCGGTTACAGTGTTGTTTATATTTATGTCCTTTGGAAAGATTGATAAATTTTCAATTCGTTGACTAATTGTAGGTTTAATTGATTTATTATCAGAATATTGAGGGTATAACGATACTTCAAATTTTGCGCCTGGATTTGATTTCTGAATTTTCTTTTTCTCAGACAGCGTTAAATTCATGAATATGTTACCATTTTGATTGAAATAATCTTGCCTTGCGTAATACGGATATGCTTCAAGTCCATATTTTTCATCCATGCTTTCAGGACCTGTAATAGTAACATTACTTACTAAGTATTGTAAATTTTGGTTTTCTGCAACAAATGCAGGTTTGTCATTTACGAATAAAATTGAATTTTTTATTTCGATCCAGTCGCCTGCAACACCGACACAGCGTTTAATATAGTTTTCGCGTTTGTCTACAGGTCGATATATAAGTCCATAATGTTCAATGATCCCACCCGAACTTTGGTCAAAAGCAATTTTTTCTTCAGCTAACATTTTACGTGCCTTCTTTTTCCAGACATCAATGTTATTTACAAACTCCTCGCCATTTACAGTCCATATACGTCTTTCAGCCTCTTGTAACGCCCACATGTCAAGCTCCTGCATGTTTCCAATGCCACCAGGTGAATTTGCTATAATGCTATCTTTAATTTTAAACTGAAGTTTCGAAATGTATGGGTTGTCATTTTTCCATAAACGTATCGCTTCTTTAATTACAATGCCATGATAGTCATGACCCATTAATCCATTTGGCATTCTTGGGTCATAAACCGCAGTATCTCCAGATGGATAATTGAAAACAACAACGTCATTTCTATTAATATCGCTAAAACCTGGTAAACGAGTATAGTTTGAGGTTTCTAATCCAGTATAAGATTTAATATCAACCCATGGAACAGTGTTATGAACCAATGGGTAGGAGAGTGGTGTAACAGGAACTTTTGGTCCATAAGCAAGCTTGTTTACAAAAAGAAAATCTCCTACAAGTAGCGTTTTTTCCATGGATCCTGTTGGAATTTGAAAAGGTTCAAAAACATACGTTCTTATAATACTCGCAGCAACCAATGCAAATAGAATTGAATCTCCCCATTCCTTCA
>ENA-UOYN01000763-UOYN01000763.1-marine-metagenome-genome-assembly--contig:-NODE-763-length-12228-cov-4.244311_pt1 | contig 12228 bp, 11 predicted proteins | sample MGYA00238176_ERZ767358 | MGnify/ENA primary metagenome ERZ767358 (study PRJEB28950, sample SAMN06266238) | marine metagenome | isolation source: Columbia River Estuary | place: USA:Columbia River Estuary...
ATGGAAACGCTTAACGCAGGTCCCTTTGAATTCCATGATAAAATGGCCTTAAAAACAAACTACAAAGAATTAGGAGTTCGAGTAGTACCGCATGCAGTTGCTCGTTATGGAGCCTTTATAGCTTCAGGTGTTATTATGATGCCTTCTTACATAAATATTGGTGCATATGTAGATTCAGGTACAATGGTCGATACGTGGGCCACTGTAGGATCATGTGCACAAATTGGAAAAGATGTTCATTTAAGTGGCGGTGTTGGAATAGGCGGCGTTCTTGAACCATTGCAAGCAGCTCCTGTTATTGTTGAAGATGGAGCTTTTATTGGATCTAGATGTATTGTAGTTGAAGGAGTTCATATTGGAAAAGAAGCTGTATTAGGTGCAAATGTAGTTTTAACGAAATCAACTAAAATAATAGATGTTACGGGCTCTGAACCAAAAGAAATTAGAGGATATGTTCCACCAAGAAGTGTTGTAATCCCAGGATCTTATGAAAAAGAATTTCCATCAGGAAAATTTAATGTGCCATGTGCATTAATCATCGGTCAGCGAAAAGCATCAACAGATCTTAAGACATCTCTAAATGACGCTCTAAGAGAACATAATGTAGCTGTTTAGAAATATTAGAGCATAAAAAAAGGGAGCCAATTAAATGACTCCCTTTTTTATTTAATAATTTACTGATTAGAATTTCACAGAAATCCCACCATTAACAATTCCTCCTTGTCCAATTCCAATAGCTAGGTTAGCACCAATGTTTGGAGTAAAGAAGTATCTCATTCCACCACCGATTCTAAAAGCAATAGGAATTAATCCACTAACTGTAGCAGCAGTATAATCTGGATCAGTTGATTCAAAAGAAAAATTTCTGTTTTTATAACCTGCTCCGATCATTGCATATGCATCTAAAGCATCATGATCAAGGAAGTGATAATTAAATGTAACCATTCCACCAATTTTCCTTGTCGCATAATCATAATCATAAGTTCTCTCTTCCGTAACCATTGTTGTAGTATTGTAAACGGATTTAGCTTCTTGATAATTAATTGTTGTGTTATCGTAGGCAATATCTAGTCCTACTCCAAATTTATCAGCTACTAAATACTCAATTCTACCTCCTAATGGACCAATTCCTCCAATAGTTAGATTTATTTCTGTACCAGAATTAGCATACAATCCTTTGTATATAGATGTGTATAAATTAGGGAATCCATAATATGCGTCAATAATAACGTTTCCTTCTTGTACAGCTTGTGCGTTAGCATTAGTCGAAGTTAATGCAAAACCACAAACTATAAATGACAATAATAATTTTCTCATAGTTTCTAATATTAAGTTAAGTATCAAATGTATAATTAAAATCCATTCTTATGATACTATTTAACTAAAAAGTAACATGAATAAAAAAGAGCAGACATAAATTGTCTGCTCTTTTATTTTTGAAAATTTAAAAGACTCTATTTAACCAATTGCTTTTGAGATGGCTTAAACTTCGTTAATACAATACCATCAACAGCTGCTTCGTATTCTTTCATTGTTGGAGTTCTTCCTAAAATAGTTGATAAAACAACCACTGGAGTTGAAGACAATAAAGACTCACCTTTTTTCTCCCCTGAATCTTTTACAACCCTTCCTTGGAACAATCTTGTGGATGTTGCCATTACAGTATCACCAGGCTCTGCCTTTTCTTGATTCCCCATACATAGATTACAACCTGGACGCTCCAGATAAAGCATGTTTTCATATTTTGTACGAGCTACCCCTTTCGGTGCATTATCGTCAAAGACAAAACCAGAGTATTTTTCTAATACTGCCCAATCGCCTTCAGCCTTTAATTCATCTACAATGTTATAAGTTGGAGGAGCCACAACCAAAGGAGCTTTAAATTCAACTTTCCCATGTTGTTTTTCGATATTCTTTAGCATTTGAGCTAAGATTTTCATATCACCTTTGTGTACCATACAAGAACCGATGAAACCAAGATCAACCTTCTTTTTACCTTCATAATAAGAAAGAGGTCGAATAGTGTCATGCGTATATCTTTTCGAAACATCATCATTATTTACATCTGGATCAGCAATCATTGGTTCAGCGATTTCATCTAAATCGACAATTACTTCAGCATGATACTTTGCATTTGCATCAGGTCTTAAGGCAGATTTTTCACCCGATTTAATTTCAGAAATTCTGTTATTTGCTTTATCAACAAGACCTTGAAGGACTTGACCTGCATTATCCATCCCTTTATCAATCATAATCTGGATTCGATCTTTAGCAATTTGAAGTGATGCGATTAAAGTATCGTCTTCGGAAATACAAATAGAAGCTTTCGCTTTCATTTCAGCAGTCCAATCGGTGAAAGTAAATGCCTGGTCAGCTGTAAGCGTTCCTATGTGCACTTCAATAATTCTTCCTTGGAAAACATTCTCACCACCGAACTGTTTCAACATTTGTTGTTGAGTAGCATGAACAACGTCACGGAAATCCATGAAACTTCTCATTTCTCCTTTGAAAGTAACTTTTACAGATTGAGGAATTGGCATTGTTGCCTCACCAGTAGCTAAAGCTAGCGCAACTGTTCCAGAATCAGCTCCAAATGCTACTCCTTTAGACATTCTTGTATGAGAATCACCACCAATAATAATATCCCAATCACTCACTGTAATATCATTCAAAACTTTATGAATCACATCCGTCATTGCTGGATAAACACCTTTGGGGTCACGAGCAGTAATCAAACCAAAATCATTCATAAAGCTCATCAACCTAGGGATGTTTGCTTTCGATTTATCATCCCATACAGAAGCAGTATGGCAACCTGATTGATAAGCACCATCAACAATAGGAGAAATCGTTTTCGCCGCCATCATCTCTAACTCTTGCGATGTCATCAACCCTGTAGTATCTTGAGAACCTACAATATTTACTTCAACACGAACATCAGATCCAGCATGCAAAACCTTACCAGGAGTATTTCCTACAGCGTTTTTATTGAATATTTTCTCAACAGCTGTTAATCCCTGACCATCAATCGATATCTCTTTCGAGGCAGCATAAACCTGAGGAGCTGTAACACCAAGAACCTTAGCCGCAAACGTTTGTAGTTTTTTACCAAAAACAACAGCATAAGAACCTCCCGCTTTAATAAACTCCATTTTCTGAGGAGTCAAGGCAGTTGAGATATCCTTCAACTCTTTCCCTCCATTGTATAGCTTTTTCGTTTTTGTATTAATTGTAAGCACAGTTCCTGTTTCAACAGAATACTCTTGCTTTAAAACTGGTTCACCATCTTTATCAACGATTGTATTTCCGTCAGCATCTTTTTGCTTTACCCAATTTTGTAGATCAATTCCAATACCACCCGTAACTCCAACTGTTGTTAAGAAAATTGGAGATATTCCGTTAGTTCCTGCAATTACAGGAGCAATATTAATAAACGGCACATAAGGGCTAGCTTGAACTCCCGTCCATAAAGCCACGTTATTTACCCCAGACATTCTAGAAGAACCTACTCCCATAGTTCCTTTTTCAGCAATTAACATAACACGCTTTCCTGGGTGCTTTTCTTGTAGCGCTGAAAGCGCCTTTTGCATTTCCTTATTATGTTCAAACAAACATTGTCCGTGCAATTCACGGTCAGATCGAGAGTGCGCATCACCACCTGGAGACAATAAATCGGTTGAAATATCACCAACTCCTGCAATAAAAGTAACTACGTCTATTTCCTCTTCAATTTCCGGTAACTTTGTAAAGAACTCAGCATTTGCATAGCTTTCAATTAATTCTTTTGCATATTTATTTCCTTGTTCAAAAGCATTTTTCAAACGAGATGTATCCGACTCATATAAGAATACTTGTGTTTTCAATACATCCGTTGCATTCCTTGCAATTGTCTCATTGCTTCCAAGAGCAATATCTAATAACACCTTAATAGAAGGCCCCCCTTTCATGTGAGACAATTGTTCAAAAGCAAATTCAGAAGTAATTTCTGCAACCAATGATTCACCAAGAATAATTTCCTTTAGAAATTTAGCCTTAACACTTGCAGCACTTGTAGTACCCGGTAGGACATTATAAATAAAGAAATTAAGAGACTCATCTCTATATTGATTGTTCACATCTTTAATCTGGTTAATTAAAACACTAACTAATTCAGCTCCATCAATTGGTTTAGGATTAAGTCCTTGTGCTTTTCTATCTTCAATTTCTTGGATATAATCTAAATAAATATTCATACAATAATTTTTGGGTATTTAAGGCCTATTTAAAGTCATGCGAAAATACTAATTTTGTACTGGATTAAAAAGTAGAAAAACTGATTAATTATTCCATTTCGGATTTACTAATCGTCAAAAAAGACATTTTTAAATCAAAAAATAACATTCCAAGATTTTTTTAATACCTTTGCACTCCTGTTTATATAGAGGCAGGAAAATATATAATTAATAATATAAAATTCAATTTTATGAATTCTTACGAAACTGTTTTCATTTTAACTCCCGTTTTGTCTGATGAACAGGCAAAGGAAGCAGTGCAGAAATTCGAGAGCGAAGTTAGCTCATTGGGTGGAAAAATTAAGCACTCTGAAAGCTGGGGATTAAAAAAATTAGCTTATCCTATTCAAAAAAAATCAACAGGTTTTTACTTTATGTTGGAATTTGAAGCACCAGGTACAGCAATTAACGACCTAGAAATTACATTCAAAAGAGATGAGCGTGTTATGCGTTTCTTAACTGTTAGAATGGACAAAGATCATTTAGCATATGCTGAAAAAAGAAGAGCCAAAATGGGTAATTCTAAATCAGTTACTGCAGAAGCTTAATTAATTAACACTAAAAAACGAGAAATAATGGCTCAAAACGATATTCGCTATTTGAATCCAATTAACATTGAGATCAAAAAGAACAAATATTGCCGTTTCAAAAAAAGCGGTATTAAATTCATTGATTACAAAGACGGAAACTTCTTATTAAAATTAATCAACGAACAAGGTAAAATTTTACCAAGAAGATTAACTGGTACTTCAGCTAAATACCAAAAGAGAGTGAACAAAGCAATCAAACGTGCTCGTCATATTGCAGTTCTTCCTTATGTAGCTGACATGTTAAAATAGATTGTTAAACAGGAAATTTAGAAGAAAATGGAAGTAATTTTAAAGAAGAACGTAGACAATTTAGGATACGTGAACGAAATAGTTACAGTAAAACCTGGATACGGTCGTAACTTTTTGATACCTCAAGGATATGCTGCTTTAGCTACTGCATCAGCTAAAAAAGCACATGCAGAGATAATGAAACAAAAATCTCACAAAGAATCTAAAGTTTTAGCTGAAGCTGAAGAATTAGGTAAGAAAATAGAAGCAACTTCAGTGAAGATTGTTACTAAAGCTGGTGAGAAAGGAAAAATATTTGGTTCTGTTAATACAGTTCAACTTTCTGAAGCTCTAAAAGCTGAAGGAATTGAAATCGACAGAAAATCAATTAAAATTAAAGAAGAGCCAATTCGTGAAATCGGTTCTTTCGAAGCAATTGCTAACTTACACAAAGACGTAAAAGTTACTTTTACATTTGAAGTAGTAGGTGAATAATAACTTCACAACATTTAAAAGCCTTTAGCATTTTGTTAAAGGCTTTTTTTATGTCTTAACATTTAGCATCTTTGTACAATGCATAGATTTCTCTACCTTATTTTCGCATTACAAGTTGTAAGTTGTTCAAATTCTAATGAAAAGGAGCAAACGAAACATTCAAAGCCGCTAGAAATAAAATATGCTGAGAACTTCAATTTAAGTGTTGCTACCGATGGTTATTTATTAGAAATAATTGATCCTAACACAAAGTCAATTGAGCGCCAATACACAATTGACACGAATGTTAACTACAAAATAATATCATTAACCTCAACGCTTAATGGAATGATTTCCATTCTTGATGTGCAAGAAACATTAAAAGGTGTTTCTGACAAAGACTATGTCTTCGATAACAAAATTAAGCAGGGGATTGAAAACGGAATAATTCAAGAATACGGTGATGAATCAAATTTCTCTCTTGAAAAAATAATTGCGAGTGGAGCAAATGTTATCTTTTATAGTGGATTTGGCAACTCTTTTCCATATCAAGAAAAGATTGAAGCAATGGGAATAACCATAATTCCTGTATATGACTGGAGAGAAAATCACCCACTAGGGAAAGCAGAATGGATCAAAGTAATCGCTGCATACACAAATAAAATGAATCGTTCGATTGAATTTTTTGATGCGACAAAATTGCATTATGAAAAATTAATGCAAATAGCTGCTAGCTCTAAGAATAAACCTTCAGTTTTAAGTGGCAATTTGATTGGTGACATCTGGTACACGCCTGCTGGTGATGCCTATATATCAAAACTGATAAAAGACGCTGGAGGAAACTATATTTATGCAAATACAAAAGGAACTGTAAGTTTGGAATTTAGTATTGAAGAGATAATTCAAACGAATAAAGAAACAGCATTTTGGCTTAACCCTGGAATTTCGTCGAAGAAAAAACTAATGCAATTCAACCCACATTCAAAGTATTTGAATTCATTTAATAATTGCTACTGCTATTCTTCAAACATGAACTATTACTGGGAGAGAAGTGCAGCAGAACCAAACCTAGTGCTTTCAGACTTAATACATCTTTTACACCCAGAGATAAAAGAAATCAAAAAATTCTACTTTTATAAAAAATTGGATTAGTGAATCAAATTTCAAAAAATAGATACTTGATTTTGGGCTTAACATTATTGATCCCAACGCTAATTATTATTCATCTTTTTTCAGGCAAAATTGAAGTTTCATTATCGGATTATTTCAGTAGTCTTTTTTCTTACGATGAATCCGTTTCCGAGCAGATTATTGCGCGAAACATTCGTATTCCTCGGATGATCATGGCGGTAATCGCTGGAGCTGGACTTGCCTTATCCGGATTATTAATGCAAACATTGTTTACAAACCCGTTAGCTGGTCCATATGTTCTTGGGATAAACTCAGGAGCAAGTTTGTTTGTTGCTTTATTCGTTATGACAGGTGTTCAATTTTTCGCCTCAGACATTGGAATTATTGCAAATGCGTTGATTGGTTCATTTGTGTTTGGGTTAGTTATTCTTTCCTTTTCGAAATTTGTGAAAAATCAAATTTCACTTTTACTTATCGGGATTATGCTGGGAAGCTTTACCAGTGCATTTATTTCAATCATTCAAACGCATTCCAATGCAAATCAACTTAAAGTATTCACACTCTGGAGTCTTGGCTCTTTGCAAAAAGTAAATTACAATCAATTACCATTAATTATTACAGTATTCATTATAGGAAGTGGACTTGCATTCTTTTTAATTAAACCTCTTAACATTTTAATACAAGGAGAAACAGAAGCTCGTTTGTTAGGTCTTAAATTAAAATCACTTAGGATTAAAATCATTTGCATCACCTCAATACTCGTTGGTCTAATTACTGCATTTTGCGGGCCTGTAGCCTTCATCGGAATGGCCGTGCCTAATCTGGTTAGAATTCTCTTTAAAACGCAACAACATCGTGTTTTAATAGTAGCTTCACTCCTACTTGGTGCCGGATTTGTACTTCTTTGTGATATAATAATTCAGCTAATTGAACATCAAATTTTGATTCCTTTGAATGCTATCACTTCAATCATTGGAGCACCACTCGTTGTTTTAATCGTTCTTAAAAGAATCAAATGATTAAGATTAAAGATTTAAAAGTAGGATACAATCAGGAAATTCTTCAATTATCAAAATTGGAAATATCCCAAGACATCTATTTTGTTGTTGGAAAAAATGGTGCTGGAAAATCGACATTTCTAAAAACGATATCAGGTCAAATTCCTTCAATTAGTGGGGAGATTCAAATTGATGGAATGAATATAAATGGCATAGCAAATGATGAATTACCGAAAATAATCAGTTTCGTTTCACCAAAAATGACAGATGTTGATTATGTTACAGTTACAGATTTTATTGCATTAGGGAGAAGTCCTTACACGAATTATTTTGGAAAGATTAAGGAAATAGATCATGAAATCATAAACCAATCAGCTAAATTAATTGGAGTTACTCACCTATTAAATAGATACACTTCAGATCTAAGTGATGGCGAAAAACAACTTGTTGCAATCGCAAAAGTTATTGCACAAGAAACACCCTATCATTCTTGATGAGCCAACTGCTTTTCTTGATTACAAAAACAAAACAAATGTGATTGAGAAATTGATGCATGCATCCAAAAAACTTGGTAAGACTATATTAATTGCCTCTCACGACGTAGAATTATGTATTGAACAAAATGTACCATTTATCGTTGTTAACCATGGTGAAGTAAATCTTTTTTCAGCAGGAATCACAAAACAAGAACTCATTAAACTTGCTTATGATTAACTTCACATTATTGATTTACTAATTTAGATTTGACAAAGTGAAATCATCGATACAAAAAATAACAATTATTGGAACTGGAAATGTCGCTTCTCATTTATGTGATGCCTTTCACCAAAAAGGAATAAAGATTACTTTAATCATTAGTAAATCCATTGATAATGCTCAAAATTTAGCAGAGCGATACAATACTTTAGCCTCTGATAAAATAGAAAATATTGATCCAGAATCCTGCGTATTGATTTGTGTCAATGATAATTCTATAAAAACGATTATTGATCAAATACCAGCTAGTATATCAATTGCATATACGTCAGGATCTGTGAAATTAAATGAACTCCCTGACCGAGAAAATATTGGCGTTATTTATCCCCTTCAAACTTTTACAAAAGATGAAGCACTTGATATTTCTACAATTCCCTTTTTCATAGAAAGTAAGAATGATATTTTTCAATCGGAATTAATAGGACTTGCCCAATTAATTAGCAAATCAGTGCAGATTGCAAATTCAGAGTTTAGAGAGAAGCTTCACATTTGCGGAGTTTTCGTTAACAATTTCACGACTCACATTGTTCAACTCGCTCAGGAATACGCGAAGAACAATGAAATTGATTTCAATCTCTTAATGCCATTATTAAATGAAACGGTGCATAAACTAAATAAGATACCAGCTATTAAGGCTCAAACTGGACCGGCAAAAAGAGGAGATGACAAAATCATTTCAAAACATATTTCGCAATTAACAGAGGATTCAAAAACAGTCTACACTGTTCTCTCTTCTAGTATCAAAAAAACGCACAGCAATGATTAATTACAAAATAAGGCTAAACAACATAAACACATTTATTTTCGACATGGACGGTGTTCTAACAAATGGGCATGTAATCCCTTTTGAAGGAATATCCTTAAGAGCAATCAATGTAAAAGACGAATACAGTATACAGCTTGCGATTAAACTTGGCTTTAAAGTTTTCGTTATAACTGGAGGAACGAATAGCCACATTCAAAAAAGATTAGAGAGATTAGGAGTCACAAAATTCATCGACTCTTGTTCAAACAAATTAAAAGCGTTTGATCATTTAAAAAACGAGTTTGATTTAAACAATGAAACGACTTTATACATGGGCGATGATATACCCGATTACCAATTAATGAAAATAATTGGATTAGCAGCATGCCCTCAAGATGCGTCAAATGAAATAAAAGAAATTTCGAGTTATCAGTCTCCATATAACGGTGGAGAAGGATGTGTTAGAGACGTAATTGAACAAACCCTAAAAGTACAATCCAAATGGATGACACAAGATGCTTTTGAGTGGTAAGATTTAGTGTTGAATAACAATCTTTTTTCTACCTACAATACTGTTGTCTTCATAGACATTTATAAAATAAACGCCTGATTGAATTTGAGTTAAATCAATTTTACTCGAAGAATTAATTTCGTTTCGAAAAACCTCATTACCATTTAAATCAATTAAACTCAATTCAATTCTATTCGTTGAAACAAAGTCCAATTGAATGTCTTCGTTTGCTGGGTTTGGATATGCATTAAAATCTAAATGCTCAAAAACCTCCTCAATCGATACATAATTATCAAAAGACGGAAATTCATCGATGGTTGGGTACAATTGATTTGGTCCTATTTTCAGCAAAAAGATATTTGCTCCACCTAATCCTCCAGATGATGTGTAACCAACCATAAAGGCTCCACCATCACTTGTCTCAATTAAATGACCTGGTTCATCTTGACCTAGATGTGTAATCTCTGAGACCCCATTTATATACCAAATATTTACAGAAGCAAAATTCCCCATATGGAGATCCTCTCCAATGTTATATGAGACGTCATCTTTAAATGTATACGCAATATAACGCTGCCCTGGAACTCCATATTTTGTAATTAAACGGCCACGATGATCCCCACTATTAACGTGAACGATTTCATCCGTGAAATTTTGAGCTAAAAGATCATATTCAATTGTAACCATATTTGAAGTACCATCAACCCCAGAATTAGATCCAACCGCCTGAATTTCATCATTTTCAATTACAAAATCACTGATATCATAATTTCCATTCAATCCAATCGTATCTTCCCAAAGAACTGTTCCATCTTCATGAATCATTAATAAAAATGCTTTATTAACCAATGAATCTTCAATGTATTTTGTGCCAGAAATTAAAAAAAGTGAATCACGATAAGGTTCTATTGAAGTGGCGAAATCATCACTATTTCCCCCCATTGTTTTAGTCCATAAAGTGTCCCCAATTTGATTTGTCCTAACAATGTAAACATCTTGATTGTCTGATAGATTTGAGCTAGTTTCACCAACCATTACGACCCCAGTATCTCTTGTTAATGCTGCATCATGAACTTTCTCCCAACCATAACTACCGTATGACTTTTCCCACTCAAAATTACCCGACTCGTCGGTTTTTATCAGATAATAGTCAAATCCTCCCTCTCCAATCGAGTTCGTGTAACCAGCAATGAAAAAGCCAACATTCTTTTTGTACAAGACCCTCCTACCCCAATCACTGCCAGTACCACCGTAGTTTGTAGACCAAATTTTATTACCAAGGCTATCAATCTTCAGTAAAAAAACTTGACTAGATTCAGTATAAAAAGAACTTGAAGACCCCGTTAACACGTAACTACTATCCTCTAATTGCACAACACCTTGGCCAAAATCGTATCCATTATCTGTAAAAAGTTTATAGAAAGATATTTGCTCGAACGAGTTGAACGACACTATCAATGAAAAAACAACTATTAAATATCGCATCTTAACTTTAAATAAAAAGATTGACCCAATCCCTTTCTGGAAATTAAACCAACCACATTTTCGGTTCCTAAGCCCATTTTTAAATGGTCAAATTTAAGATTCATATACAGGCCGCCTCTTAGTTTTGAAAACCCTCCATACATCAAACTAGCGCCAATATTTATTGATTTTTTAACTCTAAAATCTACACCACCAAATACAAATGGCGAATAAATTAATGATGGATACATTCTAATACCAAAAAAACTTTGAATCTTTTGCAACTGCATATCATCAACAATTTTTGAGATTTGAATACAGCCAGGCAACATTAAAAATGGATTCGATTTGGACGACTTTATCCCAAGTGAATCAAGTACGTTTGACGAATCAGAAAGCAAAGCACCATCACCAATTAATTGATTTAAGCGCAAACCAGAATAATTAATTATTGTATCGAATGAATATTTCATTTGATCCTCATACATGTATGCGAAACCTAAATTATCCCCTTTTAATTGCAAATAAGCTTTTCGTCCACTTTGCCAATCAATCGGGATTTTAACATCCACATCAAAACCAAATCCGATTCCTTGATTGAATTTTTTAGAACTACTATATTCGATTTCACCATTCATTAAAAGATCCAGGCTATCTCCATTTTCCTGTTGAATCAATCCAAACGATCTAAAATCCCCACTAAATCTCTTACTAACGTTATAAATGTTTAGACTTACAGATGATTTACTTTTCATATCAATCAATCCAAACCCAAATTTCTGGAAAGCAGTAAAACTTATATCTGTTCCAGACATATCTAAAGTATCTCCTAAAAATGGTTTATTTCCATAAAAGGCTAAACCATACAAATCTTTTGAGTAGGCAGCTCCGCCGAAAATAGTATATCCAGCTTTAAATTGAATCCCAAGAGGCTTATTCTTAAAGAGTTTTATATTAAAATTTGCGTATGTTACATCCCCACCAATTTCAATTCCGATTCTATTAACGGCCCTTTGTTTATCAAAAGAAGCATCTTTAATGTCATTTGAAATAAAGCCTC
>ENA-UOYN01000773-UOYN01000773.1-marine-metagenome-genome-assembly--contig:-NODE-773-length-12123-cov-4.417633_pt1 | contig 12123 bp, 7 predicted proteins | sample MGYA00238176_ERZ767358 | MGnify/ENA primary metagenome ERZ767358 (study PRJEB28950, sample SAMN06266238) | marine metagenome | isolation source: Columbia River Estuary | place: USA:Columbia River Estuary...
ATTTAAGTAAAAATAAATTATCAGAATTACCAATTGGACTTGATTCGTTATTGTTTCTGAAAGAGATCAATCTAGGCAAGAATGAATTTCAAGGGTTTCCTATCGGTTTATGCAAACTTGAAACAATAGAGCGATTGATTTTAAATAAAAACAACATTGAGATTATCCCAAGCTGTATCGGTTATCTATTTAATCTAAAATATATTGACCTACTTGACAATCCAATTACTCAGTTGCCTATTGAGCTGATGAATCTAAAGTATCTACAAGAAATAGATTTTACAGGCATTAGATTTAGCCCTGAATTTCAAAAAATATGGCTAGAACGAATGCCTAATGTTAATTTGATTTTTGACGCTCCGTGCGATTGTATGAAATAAATATTCATCGTTAGCTCTAAATAATACAGAAAACCGTAGTATTTATTCGTTAAATGTTAAAAAACAGTCAATAGTAAATATTTATTGTTTAATTTCACTTAAACTATACGAATACTACTATGAAAATTTACGGTAGGTTAATCTTATTGATGGTATCAATATTTATAACCAATTCTCTCATTGCTCAAAAAGGAAGCTACAATTCCCAAGGATATACAGTTGAGCAGCTTAAATCAAAATCATTAAGTGGACAATTCGCTGAACTTGAAGGTACTTTTCAGGTTTTAATTCATGGCGAAGAATCAAGTATTTTAATTACTGAAGAGCTTTTGAATTTCATTTCGAATGAAAGAAGAGAATCTGAAGATGTAACACTAAGCTTCAATTCGAACATTTCTCTATACATTCCTTCTCGTCAAAGAGTTTTAAGTAGTAGTTATACAAAATTGAATTTAATTCAAGATTAAAAAATAAGATGATGATTAAGTTTAAGAATTATATACTATTGGGTTTCTTGTTTGGGTTAACCTTTGGATTGAACGCTCAAAACACATGTGCAACAGCAACCCCAGTTACTGATTTAACGGGAGTAGTTTGCGCGACAAGTTCAGTAGGTACTACTAGTACATTGACTTCTGGCGGTTGTGAAGAAGGTACAATTGATACTTGGTTTTCTTTTGTTGCTCAAGGCAATAATGCAGATATTACTGTGTCAAATCCTATCTCTGGATGGAGACCTGAATTTTTGGTTATTGAGTCTAGTGATAATACATGTACGGGTGCTTTCACTTTAATGAATTGTACCGATCAAAGTGGTAATTACACTTCAATAACAGGCTCAGTTGCATCATTAACTCCTGGGAATACATACTGGATAGTAGTTTCAAGTAATGGAAATTTAACTTCTGGAACCTTATCTGTTTGTGTTACCAATCCTTTAAGTGTTTCAGGCTGTGCAGTGACTAGTGATGATTGTGCTGCACCTGTTTTAAATGGGGCAGATAATAATTCACAAGTTTGCCAATCGTCATGTAATACAGGAAATAATCCAGGACCTGATTTTACTGGGAATAATTGTTATGATTTTCCTGATGCAACCTCTTGGTTTCAAGTAACCGCACCAGCAGGGTCAGCTCAACTTTCTATTGATATTACAAGTCCAGACTTAACAAACCCATACTATAGTATTTTTACAACAGCTGGTTGTACTTCAGGTTCGTGGACAATAATTGACTGTTATGATGGTGGTTCAGGTGGGGCTATTTCTGGCGCATCAAATGTTACTCCAGGAACTACATACCTAATTGCAGTTTCAGATGAAAATGGTTTAGAAGGTGATTTTGATTTTTGTGCAGATTTTATTCCTGATGCTAGTTTGTGTAATGTTGATGATGAAATGATTGAAACAGGTTCTTCGGATCCTTCAACGCCTGTTGGAGGGCCTTATTCCCCTGGTGAATCTGTAACTTTTTGCTATACAATTAATCAATATTTAAAAGAACAATGTAATTGGTTGCAAGGGATAATTCCAACTTTTGGTGATTGTTGGGATCCTTCTTCATTCAATCCGGATGGTTCTCCTGTTAACGTAACTTCTCCAATCGCTCAAGCAGGTAATAATGCTGGAGTATGGAGTTGGTGGCCAGATGGAGCGGTTCAATACAATGCAGGGCATCCATTGGTTGGTCAAAATTCTGGGGCAGGTTGGTATTTTGTATTGACAGCCCAAGGAAGTGATCCTGATAATACATACGGTGATGGAGGAGCTCCAGGAGCTCCATCTGCAGATTGTGATCCTGCAGGAAATGGTTATACTTGGACAGTTTGTTTTGAATTAATTGCAGGTCCTACGTCAAATTGTTCTAATGGAACAACAGATTGTGGTCTTAGCATTAATACAGTAGCTGATGGAGAAGTTGGGGTTTGGCCAAATAATGGTTGTAATGCCGACACTGATTTTGAATATAACGCAGGGTTTATTTGTTGCCCTACCTTTAACAATCCAGGGCCACAAATTGCTTGTGAATCATTTACATTGCCAGCGATAACAGGTGTTTTAATGACTGGATTTGAAATGTATTATTCTGGTCCAAATGGTACTTCTCCAAATGGAGGTCCATGGTTAGCTTCTAATGTTATAAATTTTGCTGATTTACCTTCTTATCCTTATACCTTATATATTTATGATGCTACAAGTTGTGGTTTAGATACACCATTTAGTTTGACAATTGGTCAAACACCTGTTGTAACTTTTGCACCACTAAGTAATGTTTGTGTAAATTCTGGTGTTCAAGTTCTTGGAGGAGGTCTTCCAACAGGTGGCGTGTATTCTGGGACTGGAGTTACAGATAATGGAAATGGATTGGACTTTAATTTTGACCCTTCTACTGCTGGGATAGGAGTACATACATTACAATATTCATATACGGATGTTAATACTTGTATGAATTCTAACACTTCAAATATTGAGGTTGTTGCACTTCCTAACTTTGTTATTTCTGGATTTAATAACCCTGCGATTTGTGGAACTTCAACAGGGGATATTACACTTTCAGGCTTAACACCTTTAACTGGTTATAGTTTATCTTATTTGGACGATGGAGTACCTGTTGGTCCGTTAGCGATTGTAACGGATGCATTTGGAGATTATGTAATAACAGGATTAGCTTCAGGGACATATTCATCAATAACGATCTCAGATGCTAATTGTTCATTTGTTCAAGGTCCAGTTTCATTGTCTGATCTTACAGGTCCAACTTTTATGTTGTCTGGAAGCAATCCAACTACATGTAATGGTGTTGAGGGTTCAATTACGATAACAGGACTTATAGCTAGTACCAATTATGATTTAACTTATTCTGATGATGGTGTAATCGTCGGACCGGTAAATATTCTAACTGATGCATTTGGAAATTGGGTTATTTCTGGTTTAAATGCTGGTTCTTATACTGATTTTATTATTGATATTGGAGGTTGTGCAGGAACAAATGCAGGACCAATTAATTTGGTTGATCCAACTATTCCGATAGCATCACCTACAACAACTACAGCTGATATTTGTGAAGGAGCAACTATTTTATTGGAAGGGAATAATATTGCTGGAGCAACATACTCATGGTCTGGACCAAACGGATTTAGTTCAACGAATGAGGATGAAAGTATAGCCTTAGCTGGTGTTGTTAATTCTGGGACTTATACATTTACTATTACAAATAATGGCTGTATTAGTGTGCCCGCAACGGTTGATATTAATGTAAATCCATTACCGGTAGCAACACCAACAACGAGTACACCGGCTATATGTGAAGGGTTAACAATTTTGTTAAATGGGAATACAATTTCTGGTGCTACTTATTCATGGTCAGGGCCAAATGGTTTTAGCTCTGTAAATGAAGATGTAAGTATTAACTCATCAACACCAGCCAATTCTGGAACATATTCATTAACAATTACAGAAAATGGATGTGTAAGTCTTCCTCAAACGGTTGATGTAGTTGTTTATCCAACTCCTGTTGCATCACCTACAACAAGTACGCCAGTAATTTGTGAAGGTGGTACAATTTTATTGGAAGGAAATACAATTGTAGGTGCAACATATGCATGGACGGGACCAAATGGTTTTAGCTCAATAAATGAAGATGAAAGTATAACGTCTTCAACACCGGCTAATTCTGGAACATATTCACTAACAGTTACAAATAACGGTTGTGTTAGTTCGCCTGTAACAGTAAATGTAACAGTAAACCCAACACCGATAGCTTCACCAACAACAAGTACACCTGTAATTTGTGAAGGGTCTACAATTTTATTGGAAGGAAATACAATTGTAGGTGCAACGTATGCATGGTCAGGACCGAATGGGTTTAGTTCTGTAAATGAAGATGAAAGCATTGCGTCATCAACAATAGCAAATTCTGGAACATATTCATTAACAGTAACAAATAATGGTTGCGTTAGTTTACCTGTTACAGTCAATGTAACAGTTAATCCAGTGCCTACTGCATCACCAACAACAAGTACACCTGTAATTTGTGAAGGATCAACAATTTTATTAGAAGGAAATACAATTGTAGGAGCAACTTATGCATGGACGGGGCCAAACGGTTTTAGTTCAGTAAATGAGGATGAAAGTATAGCTTCTTCAACAACTGCAAATTCTGGGACTTATTCATTAACGGTAACAAATAATGGTTGTGTTAGTTCACCTGTAACAATGAATGTGACAGTTAATCCAGCACCTACTGCTTCGCCAACAACAAGTACACCTGTAATTTGTGAAGGGTCTACAATTTTATTGGAAGGAAATACAATTGTAGGTGCAACATATGCATGGTCTGGGCCAAATGGTTTCAGTTCTGTAAATGAGGATGAAAGTATTGCTTCATCAACGACTGCAAATTCTGGAACGTATACATTAATTGTAACAGAAAATGGTTGTGTTAGTGCTCCTGCTTCAGTTTCAGTTACAGTAAATTCGTATCCAACTATACCATCTGTTAGTGGCGACAATGAAATGTGTCAGTTTGCTGCAATGGAAGACATGACAGCATCAGGTACAGGAGGTGTTTATACTTGGTATTCTGATGCAACTTTAACGAGTGTATTAGGTTCAGGGAATTCATTAACTCCAAACAATTCTGTTGGTACTACTTCATATTATGTAACCGAGACTGTAAACGGATGTGAAGGACCTGCTAATGTTATTAATATTTCGATTGTTGTTTGTGATTTACTTATTCCAACAGGTATAACACCTGATGCTTCACCAAATGAAACATGGGAATTAGTGAATTTGGATCTTGTTTATCCAAATAATATTGTAAGCATTTACAACAGATGGGGTAATTTAATATACTCCCATGAGTCAAACCCTTCAAATCCATACAGTTTAAATCCATGGGATGGGACTTATGAAGGTAAAAAATTGCCAGTAGCTTCATATTATTATATCATTAATTTGAATAATGAGGCAAAAGACGCATTAAAAGGTACAGTAACAATTATCAGAAATTAAGATGAAAAGAATTTTTCTAGGAGGACTGTTTTATTTTATAACCGGATTTATTTTCGGGCAACAGCTCCCACAATATAGTCAGTATCAAAGAAACACCTTTATGGTCAATCCTGGAGCTGCAGGAATATATGATTTTGTCGATTTAACAATTGGCGGTAGGTTTCAGTGGGCTGGATTTGAAAATGCACCAACAACTACTTATGCTTATGGTTCATCAGTCTTAAAAGCAAACAAGGTAAGATATAATCCTTCTTTAAGAACAAGTCAAGGACCAATTAGAAATCCAGAAATCAAAACTGGAAAGTTAAAGCATGCAATTGGCGGTCAGGTAGTTCTTGACCAATACGGTGCATTTAGAAAATTAAATTTTTCGGGTGTGTATGCAGTGCATGTGCCAGTCACAAAAAAGTTTAATCTTTCTTTAGGGACAAAAGTTGGATTGTCAAACAATTCATTCATTAAAGAACGAGCAACAGTTTTAACACAAATGGCAGGTTATTCAGGTCCAACGTTAGTTGACAATGAGTATGATCAATATATTTTAAATCAAGGAAACATGAATTTTCTTGATATAGGAGCAGGATTGTATTTCTATTCAAAAAATGCTTTTGTGGGTGTTTCTTCTGATCAATTGACTAGAGATATGGTTTCTTTTGGGTCTTCGTCTGCTAATTTTGATCCAAATCTACATTTTATGGTTACTGGAGGTTATAAGTTTCCAATTTCTGAGAATTTAACATTGATGCCTTCAGTCTTAGCAAAAATTATGTCACCTGCGCCAATTTCAATCGATGGAACACTTCAGTTGGAATATAAAGAATGGTTGTGGACAGGAATAAGTTATAGACATACAGATGCAGTTGTTTTAATGGTTGGTGGGAATTTTAGCGAAAGATTTAAGTTTGGCTATTCTTTTGATTTGTCTTTGTCGCAATTTAATAAATACACTGCGGGCGGACATGAGATTATTTTAGGATTAATGTTAGGTAGATAATAAAAAACAATGAAAAATAGCACTCTTATATTATTGGTTATATTAATTTCTCCAATTTTTAGCTTCGGACAATTTTGGAATTTTAGCACGCCAGAAAAGCTTTCAGGAAACATAAATACTGAAGCAGAGGAAAGTATTCCTGTCTTTTCTAAAGATAGTAGTTTATTGTTTTTTGTGAGAACTTTTGATTCATCTAATCGCGGAGACGAGAACGATCAAGACATTTGGTTTAGTGAAAGAACTTCAGAATTCACATATGATAACGCAAAAGCATTAACTGATTTGAATAATAAGTTTAATAATGCGATTGTTGGCCTTAGCACAAAAGGTGATAAAATGTATTTATTAAATTCTTATGATGGTAAAAAGGATTTAATAAAAGGAATTTCTGTTTCTGAATTCAAAAATGGAAAATGGAACGAACCGATGCCAATTGTAGTGCCTGGATTAGACATTGATGGAGACTTTTACGGATTTCATGTGAGTAAGGATGAAAAAGTAATGATCATCTCCTACGAAGGCCCAAATTCTATGGGTCAAGAAGATTTGTATGTTAGTCTAAAAGAAAATGAAGGCTGGAGTGCACCTATCCATATGGGAGGCAATCTTAATTCTTCTGGATTTGAAATATCTCCTTTCTTATCTCAAAATAACGATACTCTTTTCTTCTCAAGCAATGGTTTTGGTGGAGAGGGAGATGCTGATATTTTTTACTCTGTTAAACAAACAAATTGGTCTGATTGGTCAAGACCTATTAATCTGGGTAATGTAATTAATTCGCCTAAATTTGATGCATACTTCATTCATTCTGGTAAACAAGCTTTTTGGTCAACTAACAGAGAATCCGATAAGAGCGATATTTGGATGTTGAATATCTTAACTCCACCAAGTTTAGTTGCACAATGTAATAAAACTGACATAACGCAGTTTGGAGCGAAAGATGGTGCAATTGAAGTTGTTGTAGAATCAGGTGTTTCGCCTATTTCATATAGCTGGTCTAATAACTCAACTTTGAGTAAAGTTGAAGGGTTAAGCAAAGGAGAATATAGCGTTGATTTAACGGATGGTGTAGGTCAAATGCTAACCTTGACTTGTAGTATTGATGAGCCTAAGGCACCTGTAGTTTTATTCCAAGATTTCGAATTGTTACATAACTTCGGTTATAATAAGAATCAACTTACTACGAAGGATGGTGAGTTGAAAGCCTATGTGGATTCTATTCAAAATCAACTAAACAAGGGAAGGTTATTTGTGAAGATCGACATTCATTCTTCTGCTTCTATGGTGCCAACAAAAACGTTTAAAACAAATGAAGAGTTAGCTTCAAAAAGAGCTGAAAACATTAAACTTACATTAGAAAACCACTTTAAAGGAATTGGGTTAAGTGATAAAGTAGAGATCAACATTGTAAAAGTTGAAGTTCAAGGGCCGCAATACGAGAATGATTCAAGCAATAGAAAGAAATACGAACCGTTTCAATTTATTAGTTTAAAAAGCCATTAGATTTAATCAAATTTTATCGCTTTTACAGGATGAATTCGAGTAATAATTATACTTGGTAATATTAGAGCTGCAAGACAAATCACAAGGGTTGCTATGTTAAGAATTAGCCATTGTGAAAAATGTAATTCAATAGGTACTTGAGATAGGTAGTAAACCTCAGGGTTTAATTTAAATATTCCAAAGTTTAACTGAAGAAAACAAAGTCCTAGTCCGATAATGTTTCCCCAAATGATTCCTTTTCCAATTAGAAAGCCTGATTGAATTAGAAAGATTTTGCGAATACTCCAATTGGAGGCTCCAATGGCTTTCATAATTCCAATAAAATTAGTTCTTATCAAAATCAGCACCAATAATGCTGATCCCATATTAATGATACCGATTAGTATCATTAAAACCAAAATTATAACAACGTTAATGTCTAAAAAGCCTAACCAAACAAATATATCTTTTTGATTTTCTTTAATGCTATTTACACTAAGTAGTTCATTGTTTTTTGTTGGTATAAATTCAACTTGCTTTTTTACTTTTGCAACAATTGCGTCTAATTGATCCCAATCATTAACCATCATTTCAAATCCACTGATGTAATTATGGCTAGATCCTTTTCCTTTAATAGATTCAAAAATAACTGTTTTTTGAGATGCTTTTAAGGAGAAGTTAGTACCATCTTCATTTAAGTATGTTCTTTCCAGCTCGCCAAATTCATTCGTATTAAAATCACAGGGACTATAAGCCGTACCTTTTATTGTTATTTTTAAATAGGAAGTATCAGGAATCGCAGTTTCTTTTATTTCAGCATTAATGTCACTCCAATAATCGGAAGCTATTAAGCGAATTAATGTGTCTTTTATTGGGCATAAAGTAAATCTCGTATAAGATTCGAAACCATTACCCCAATCACATCGATAGTTTCCATTTCCACCTGAAATGTTTGCTTTAATAATTAGTTGTCCATTGTGTAAACTATCTTCTACTTCAATTGGTGCTGAAATTCCCCAATCGTTTAATTTTTGGACATATTTTAAGTCGCCAATGACCATCTTTTTATCAAATTCTTCTAGTCCTGTAGAGTAAATTCCAGAAATAATAAACTTTCGTTGCACAGGTTGGTTCCGAACAAAAAAGGCATTTACATTATCGCCAATCTTAAAATTGAGGTTATCTGCTAATTTCTTTGAAATTAAAATAGAATTTGAAACACTATCCGATTTAAAAGCCGGGACTTTACCAGCGATTAAGTGCTTTTTATAGAATTCAAAATTGTAATTTTCTTCTACACCTTTAATTATTGCTCCAAAAACATTTTGAATTGTTTCACTTGTGTCTTTCTTATTTGATAGTTTGTATGAGATGAGTGTTTTATCTGATTGAAATAGGATGGGCATATACCCAACAGCGTTAATATCTTTCAGGTTTTTATTCTCTTTTAAGGATGTAAGAAAAGATTGATCTTTCAAAATGGGAGCACTTTCATATTGACTTGCTTCGCCACTACTCATTATAACGATGTGACTTCCAAACCCACTTACTTTTTGGCGCACTTCTTGTTGAAACCCTGTTACAACAGCCAATGTAATTAAGTTAACAACAACGGCTAGTGCAATACTAATGATAGAGATTCTAACGATAGGTTTAGAAACTTTCTTACCTTGTACTACGCTCTTAAGTGTTTTTTTTGATATGAAATATTCGAACGCCAATTTTCTAGAAAGTTTTCGACTAAAATACACAAAGCTTTTAATCCTTAAAAGTATTTTTATTTTTTTGATTTTTTCTTGTGCAAGATCTAATCAAGAAGATGCGCTGGCTTGGATGGATGTGCCAATTGTAGGTGCTTCTCAAACGGAAAATTATCTTCATTTACTTGAAGGAAAAAAAATCGGGGTTGTTACAAATCAATCAGGAAGAATTGATGAAACTCATTTAGTAGATTCATTATTGGCGTTGAATGTTAATATTGTTCGCGTGTTTTCACCAGAACATGGATTTAGAGGTGATGCTGATGCGGGTGAGCATGTGAATAATCAAGTCGATAAAAAAACCGGATTACAATTAATTTCCTTGTATGGTACTAATAAAAAACCAACGAAAAGTCAGTTGGATGGATTAGAAGTTCTTGTTTTTGATATTCAGGATGTTGGTGTTCGCTTTTACACATACATTTCAACATTGCATTATGTAATGCAAGCTTGTGCTGAAAATAATATTAAATTGATTGTTTTAGATCGACCTAATCCCAATGGGTCTTATGTTGACGGGCCTGTTTTGGATACAAATTTCACATCCTTTGTAGGGATGCACCCAGTACCTATTGTACATGGGATGACCATAGGTGAATACGCAAAAATGATCAATGGAGAAGGATGGTTAGGGAATGATTTGGTTACGGATTTAAAAATAATACCATTGGCAAACTATTCGCATGATTCCTATTATTCCCTACCGGTTCCACCTTCGCCAAACTTAAGGTCAGACCTCTCAATTCAGCTTTATCCAAGTCTATGTTTGTTTGAAGCAACTACAGTCTCTATTGGTAGGGGAACTGAGTTTCCATTTGAGATTTATGGTCATCCAGCTTTTAAGTCAGAAAGCTATTCTTTCGTTCCAAAGTCAAGCTTTGGAGCAAAAAGCCCAAAAATGGAAGGGGAAACGTGTAAGGGATACCGATTAAGTAACAATGATTTGTCATTCCCGCGAAAGTTTGAATTATCTTTTTTAATAAATGCGTGTCAGGAATTGGAAGGGCAAAAATTTATAGAAACAAGTCGCTTTTTCAATTTATTAGCAGGGAATGACGTTTTACAGCAACAATTAATTGACCATGTTAGTGAAGAGGAAATAAGAGCTTCCTGGTCAGCTGGACTTGAAGAATACAGAAAGATTCGATTGAGGTACTTATTGTATCCGTAAGAGATGAAATTGGTATCTTTGTTTAAAATTAAATTAATAGTAAAGTTATAGATGGCAAAAGTTGGGATTATCATGGGTAGTAAGTCGGATTTACCGATTATGGAAGAAGCTGCTAGTTTTTTAAAAGAATTTGGTATTGCTTATGAAATGAATATTGTTTCGGCACATAGAACACCAGATTTAATGGTAGAGTATGCACGTAACGCACATAAGAAAGGCATTAGTGTTATAATTGCTGGAGCAGGTGGAGCTGCACATTTGCCTGGAATGACAGCAGCATTAACTGCCTTGCCTGTTATTGGTGTTCCAATTAAATCTTCTAATTCGATTGATGGTTGGGATAGTATTTTATCAATCCTTCAAATGCCGAATGGAATTCCAGTAGCTACCGTAGCTTTAAATGGAGCGAAAAATGCAGGAATTTTAGCTGCTAAAATAATAGGAGCAAGCAATGATCAAATTTTGGATAAGTTATTCGCTTATATGGAAGAAATGAAAGAGGCCGTAATAAAAAGTTCAAATGATTTAAACGGAATCAACCCAAACATTGATGTCTGATATAGATGGTATTTAAAACAAAAGGGCTTTCATTTGAAAGCCCTTTTGTTTTATGATAAAATTTTGTGTTCTTCTAAATTGTCGATCCCCCAATTTTCTAATTCGGATTCAGACCATAATTCAGGGAAGAAAATTCTTCTTTGATATCTTGGATGCATGTATTTTTGCCACTCACTTCCTCCAGTTGCTTCAGCGCTCTGCTCGCCACTGTTTAAATATTTTTTTGCCGCATTTAAGTGATGCATAACCCATTTCACATTAACTGTGTGGTCGTAATGACGCATCGCATTTTTTAATGTAACATTTTCTTGATCAGCAACATTTAAATTTTTGAATTTCGTCCAAAGATTTATAGTGTTATATTCTTCCATATAACTAATGAATTCCGTTTTGTATCGGTCTTCAAAATTAGTCATCAATTTGTTCTTTTTACCTGTTGCATGATCAATGCCAGCAACTTGCCAGTATAAGTTGTTGAACGCATGTTCGTATGGAGTATTGCGATCAATTGTTTTTCTAAATCTAAAGTCAATTAAGTTAATTAGCTCTGTTGAGGCAAATTCAATTTTACGATATTGAGCACTTTGAAATCCACTTGCTGGAGTTAGAGTATCTCTAAATTTCATGTATTGATCAACGTCCATTCCATCTCCCATAATCGTAAAGGAGTTAGAAAGCATATCGAAATAACGACTAATTCTATTAAGATGTTTTGTGAATTTTTCAGTCGATAAATCCTCATCGTGAGACAATTGATCCATTTC
>ENA-UOYN01000784-UOYN01000784.1-marine-metagenome-genome-assembly--contig:-NODE-784-length-12016-cov-5.417356_pt1 | contig 12016 bp, 6 predicted proteins | sample MGYA00238176_ERZ767358 | MGnify/ENA primary metagenome ERZ767358 (study PRJEB28950, sample SAMN06266238) | marine metagenome | isolation source: Columbia River Estuary | place: USA:Columbia River Estuary...
CCCCAAACTTTTGATGTTTTAACAAGACGAATAGAGTCGTCTTTTTTCGGCTTCATTGTTTCATAGTAATTATGTCCTATAAAAATTACATCCCAAGAATTTTTATCAAGCAATTTAACATTCTCAATGACTTGATTGACCTCTTCAAATGAGCATTGTATGTCATCTTCTATCACAAGAGAAATCGGATTTTTATTATTACTCTCACTTATGTGTTTAAGAACAGTACAATGACTTAAATAACACCCGTATTCTCCTAGTTTCAATTCTTGATTTTGTATGATATCTTTAGCAGTTAATTCTTCCTTGTTTAGATTTTTTCCATCTATACCTACTCTGTAATCTGGTGTAACGTACTTGTATACATTGTTGCGCCTTTCATAGTCTTTTTCAAGCGATATCATATATACTGGAGAGTTTATCTTTCTTGTCTGTTGTAAATTTAACTGTTTGACACGAGTATTATCAGTATGTAAGTCACATTGTAAGTCACTATTTTGGACAAGTAAAAATAGCGATAAAAAGACAGATATATATAACAGTAGTAATATAAGTACCAGTACTGTATATTTAATCATGACTGTATAATAATGTAATGTAATAAAATAAAGAAAATTGTTTATTTAAATGCCATAATAGTCTTCTATACATACCTGAACGTCTGTGTTGTTTGCAGCATTCAACTTGCAGTCTAGCGCAGATTCCTTTACAAGTGTGGTAATAGATGCATCGTATTGTTCCTTTCTGTATGCTATACTCTCTACCCATGTGTCTATTGAAACTTCCATTGAATCATCTAACCTTTCCGTAACACCGTCACCCAAGCTAAATCCGCTTTCTTCAACGGATGCAATAATGTCATCTGGAACTCTTGTTATATATCGATAAATATCTACTACTCTGTCTTCTGATGGTAATTCTACATGAGAGCACAATCTCACAGCTCTTCCTAGAATCTGTTTAACTTTTGCTTCATTCCAATAAGGCTCTAATAGATGAACCTGTCTGACATTTTTTAAAGAAATTCCTTCAGCTCCAGCACTACTGACAATAAAAACTTTCACTACTGTACCAAGTTTATTTCCCAGAGAGTTAAATTTTGTAAGAATTGCCTCTCTATCTTGTTGGTCTTGGCCCCCTATCCATTTTACAAATGAAATTCCCTTGTGTTCTAGAATCTTTTCGAATGCATATAATACCTTGTCAACAAAAAAACTATACACCATGACTGGGCCTTTGGAATTTGAAATGTGTTCTAGTACTTTTGCAAATTTTACAGAATATTTTTCGTAATTATTCAAAAAGTTTTGCATACCTTCGTGGTCATCTGGGAGACCTTTCAAAGTAGAAATGCCATTAGGAAATACTACAGTGGATGCCTGTCTAGTAGGTACTTTGAATGTTCTTCCATCATCTGCTCCACTTATAATTTCTCTAGCAGCCAAGTCTAACACTTTCTTCTTACTACCTGGTAAAATCAATGGGTCATCGAATGATATCGCTAAATACAAAATGGCCTGTTCAGGAGTCATATCAAGGACCTCATGTGTTGTAGTCGTAGATGGATATACTTCTGAGCCCTCGTTTACTCCCTTGTAATAAGATACTAATCCTACAATTTTTGAATAAAACTGGTCTCTATTCTTTAAAGTATCATTATCAAGGTCGTAATAACGGAGTGTAAAATCTTCAATTCCATTGATTCTGAAGCTTCCAGGACTTAATATACTAAATAAAACTGCAAATTCATATCCAGTGTTAATTACTGGAGTGGCAGACATTGCAATTATTCTACATGCTGAATTCATTAATTTTCCATAGAAAAATACTCCTCTACTTGACCTATTCTTCATCATTGATGTAAGATTTTGACATTCATCGATAATAACAAGAGTCCTTGATGTTAATTCTGGCATTACTCTCCTTCCATTGTAAGATGTGTATGTAAATATTCTAGAAAATCCTTTTATTTGACTACTAATGATTTTTACATGGTTGGCAAAATTTGTCTTTAATGCTGCTGGAAGTAATACTACAACTTTGTCAATCATTCCCTTTTCAAATACAGATTTAGCCATTAATACAGAGGCAAAAGTTTTACCAGACCCTATACCATGATATAACAATATTCCTCTCTTTGTATGCTTGGGATAGTAATAATACAGAAATGACTGTAATTTCGTAGGAGAAAATGATGTATTAGTGCGATTACAAGTTTCCTCAATAGTCTGATTAACAGACTCTAATTTGAATTTTTTATATTTTTCAAATATCAGAGATTGGTAAGTTTCTTTTTTAAGTTTAGAATACTTGTATTCCTTGATGATTTCTAATTGTTCGAATATTTTGGAAATGTCGTCGTCAGTAGAATTAGACTGTTCTGTTTGTTTTAGATTGTCGTCGTCATTCGAATTAGGCTGTTCTGTTTGTTTTAGATTGTCGACGTCATTCGAATTAGAATGCTCTGAAGGTACATCAGTAGGTTCATTGATTTGAATTACTGTACTGATTTTTGTCCTTTTCTTCTTTATCCCAGACCTTAACATAGCATTTTCTAAATCTGCTTTAACAGCTTCTTTATCTTCTTTCGACGGCTTAATTTCTTTGAAATTCATATTATACTATAATACAGATTTAAATTTCAGTTTTATATCACCAGCCTACAATGTAAAATGTTGTGCTTTTGAGATTGTTTTTAATATATATGTATATCTTATCGCTTGGTAAGTCGACTGACGGCTTTTCTTCAATGAATTCTATTGGAATTGGAAAGTCTTTGGATGCAGTAATAATGTCTTGTTTGCTAGTAATCTTTTTGTTGAATAATTTCGTTGTGTATCCCCTATCTTGTATAGAGTCTATTATCTGATTTATATTTGTAATCTTTGTCATTTTAATAGCCTTACAAACCACTGTTGGGTTTTGAATAGGCTTGTCTATACTCAAACCTTGGAGCCTTTTTGTAACTTTTAACAAGATGTCTTCTGTTTTTGTAAAGATGAGATATCTATACAAGTTGAATATATCTTGCTCGTACTCTTCAAGTACATGTTGCTTGTCATTTTGAATGTTGAATTCTTCAGAGTAAAAGTCATGATTGGAGAGCTCATATCCTCTTTCTTTCATGTATTCTATAAAAAAGTCTGTATCAATGATATATTCATCCAGTCCTTTCACGGATTGGTTATTTCCATTCAGAGACATATCATATATGTTTCCCCACTTCTTTAAAGAAGGTTCATGTGTTAGATAATACAAGACCTCTTTGTTGTCTCCAATATAATGGATTGCGGCTTCATTATTACACAACTGACTCAACTTTTTGGAATCAATTGTACTAATGATAAATGAACCATTTGTTTTAAGATTTGTATCAATAATGTCAATGAATGAGTCTAATGTTTCCTTTGACTTGAAAAAATATTGTATTGAAAAGTGTGAAAATGCTACATCAAATACAAGTTTAGAATTGTTCTTGACTTGTTGATGAGCTAATTTGTCTGTCAAATCCAATTGTGTAAATAAGTGATTCTGTCCTTTTATCTTTGTCTTGCACTCATTTATAGAATTTTGGTCAATATCATATCCATGCACTATACTTCCATTTTTGCATTTGACTGTGTCTCCTCCTTTTCCACATCCTAGTTCTAGTACCTTACTATTGCTTTTCGTAAAGGTCCTGTATAACTTTTCTTTAACCTTCTTTACAGAATATCTGAATGTCTTGTAATAAGGAACTTTATCGTAAATCACTAATTTGGTTATTGTATCTAAAGTCACTGGATTATGGATGTTGTTCCAAATATCCAATGCCACGTCTTTAAAGTTCCCATGTTTATTTGGGTTCACAGTTTTATCCCAACGAGTTTTGAGTGGTACAAATAAACTGAGATTTGTGTCGTATCTGTATTCTATTACTGTATTGGATTTATAAGTAATACCTGTACTAGGGTCTTGTAGGTCCTTTGAGAATGTAGTTTTAAATGTGGTATCGTGCGTTTTTTCTCCAGTCAACTTTTCTACATCGAATAAAACTATTTGTGTCTTTGTAGAATTTTTTTCATTTTGATGTGGTTGTGTTACATACAATTCCCAAATGTTATCAGAAACGTTGATACTATAAAAATCAATAGTATTTAATTCAACAGGTTTCCATTTATACAGACCTGGCCACTTCTTTTTAAGTGGGTATGGGTCGTTTATTGGTACATACACTAATCCATCCGAGTCATCTGGTGAATACAGTAACTTTGATGCCACAAATATATCTTTAAAAATGTATTCTTTGGCAAGTACGGTATAATACTTTTCAGATTGTATGGTAGAAATTACATTCTGTAACAAGTCGAGACGTTCTTTTAAAAGATAATCTTGATTGTGCCTCAAGTCTATTCCATTATGAATGAGAATGTCAAAACAATGAAACGTGACATTGGTTTTTGAGGTGGTTCTTTCACAATCAATAAGTGTGTTTACAAATATTGGACTCTTTAAATCTGTTACGAAAATTTGATTTGCATTTGAATTGATTGCATATACTTCTGCATCTTGGTTAACAAAAAGTAGGCATCTATCTCCATCCAATTTCTTTGTTACAGCATACTGTATTGTATATAAATTTTTTAGGTCCTTTCCATGGAGTGTTTCTGGTTGAGCTCCAATGAATGTTGCAAATTTAGTCTTGGTTAATGCATTGTATTGATGAAGGGTAGATTCTGTCTGTGATAATGTAGGTACTATAAAATTATCATGTTTTAACTTTAGAATATAATACACTCCGTCAATCAAGTCCTTGAATGTACTTCCTTTAATCATTTCCAATTCAATTTCATAAGTACAATGACACATGTCATTGTCCCAAAAATGCACGGCTGTAGTAGCATCCGTCCAAGTATCTTTAGGATTAGAATTACCTGAGACAATTGTAAGGTCTATTTTAAATCCAATGAATTTAAATGAATACCTCTTCTTTTTTCTAGACATCTTGATGCTAGAAGTACTAAAAGTTTTGGTGTTATTGTAATCAGTATCTGTCAAGATATAGACATTACTAGGGTCACAATATTCTGACGAAAGAGATGCTTTAATGTCAAAATCTGGAATTTGATAGTCAAATATTCTTGTTTTTACAGTCTTGTGATACTTTTTACCTTCAAAAAGAGAGTAACGAGAGTCTGATGTAAAATGGTCCAAGATGTATTGTTCTAGAGGGTTACGTGATTTGGAAAGTACCGAGAGTATACGGTAAAAACAGTCGATTGGAATGTTTTTAAACCTTAATTCAAGTTCAATTGTAGTAGTATGTTGCGAGGGATTTGTCTCGTTCAAGTACTTGAGCATATTAGTTAGCTCCTTGTTATATTTGTGTGTGTCTATTAGCATTTAATATGTATTTGAATTTCGAAATTCATTTTTCTTACCTGACACGTTTGCAATTTTTATTTAATGTCAAGTGATATTAGTATGGATAAAGTAAAGATTAAAGAGTTTGACATGGATGAAATGATGTCTGACGCTACAGTGTTGTTATTAGGTAGGAGAAGGACTGGAAAATCATGGCTGGCACGGGACATATTATACCATCATCGCAAAATACCAGCAGGTATAGTCTTTTCAGGAACTGAAGCTGTAAGTCCATTCTTTGGAGACTTTATACCAGATTCATTCATTCACAATGAGTACAAGCCAGAATTGATTGAAGAAATGATGGCTAGGCAGTGTAGAAAAATACGAGAAGCAAAGGATTCTGGTAAGAGTGATACTGGAAAGACTAGAGCAAATAATAGGTTTATACTATTAGATGATTTGCAACATGATGCTGCAACATGGAAAAAGGACAAGACTATTAAAAGCATCTTCTTTAACGGGCGTCATTTTAATTATCTCTTTATAGTGACTCTACAGTATCAGATGGGTATTACACCAGAACTAAGAAGTAATCTTGATTACATTTTTATATTCAAAGAGTCATCGATAAAGAATAAGAAAAAAATGTATGAAGACTATGCTGGAGTCATTCCTACATTTGAATACTTTTGCAATATCCTAGACTCATGTACAGAAGACCATAAATGTCTTGTTATAAAGACTAGTGGTACGTGTTTTGAAGATTCTGTATTCTATTACAAGTCTAAACCTAGGATGAATTTTCGCATTGGTAGTGATACACTATGGACATATCATGATAGGAAATACAATAAACGTTATGGCGAAATCCTTGATAAAGATTATCAGACAAAGTTGAATTACGAGAAACAGTTTGGTAACGCAAAGAAACTCAAGGTTATAGTCTCGAAAGAAGGAGACATTATAGGACACGAGTATCATTAGACTGATGTCACTGGTCGTACATTATATGGTCTTAGACACGTAACGTGAATTATAGCAATTACAAGTGTTAATATGACAATTACTAGCATAAAGATTCCAAATATTGTATCTGGACCCATTTCAATTACGCACTCAAGTGACACAACTTGTGTCATAAAGAGTTTAAAAACATTATAATGTCTAATAGTAACAAAGATGATGACACCATTGCATAGAGGAGTAGCTCAACTACTACACATTATACAATCTTCCTTGTTGTCTATAGAACATTGAAGTGTTAATTCTTGGTCTCTGGATTGTTTTTCCATTTCTGGGTCCACACTGAATTTACCAGAACTCGCAACACTCTTTGACCGGAGATAATAAATCCCAGTCTTGAGATGATTCTTCCAAGCATAAAAATGCATACTTGACAGCTTTTTAATAGTTGGATTTGCCATATATAGATTCATACTCTGAGTTTGGTCGATAAATACACCTCTATCTCTACATTGATTTATAACAGCTTTCATACTGATTTCCCATGCAGTCTTGTACAAGTCTTTGAGACTTTGTGGAATTTCCGAGATGGTCTGAATACTTCCGTCAGCTATAATCAACTTGTTTTTCATTGTTTCATTCCAAAGTCCTAATTCGGTAAGGTCCTTTACAAGATACTTGTTGAGTACAACAAATTCCCCAGAAAGAACTCTTCTCTTGAATATACATGAGTTCATTACTTCAAATGACTCTGAATTTCCCATAATTTGAGCAGTACTAGCAGTAGGCATCAATGCAGTCAACATTGAATTTCTTATACCATACCTTTTAATATCTGCCTTGATTGTGTCCCAATCGTATCGTCCAGAAATATAATCATCTAGATTAATATTATCAAAGTCTTTGGCAAGGTCAAATTGTAACTTACCTTGACTGAATGGTGAGCCATCAAAGGTACTATATGGGCCTTGCGTCTTTGCTAACTCTATACTTTGTTGGACTAGACCGTGATATAAACATTCAAAGATTTCCTTGTTTAATTGAGCTGCCTCTTTTGACTCAAATGGAAATCTCATTTGAATGTATACATCTACAAGACCCTGGACTCCTATTCCTAATGGTCTATTCTTGTCATCGGTCTTTTTTGTTTCTGGTGTAGGATATTCATTGTTGTCAATTACATTATTCATTGCAAGTACTGTACTAGTAGCAACAGAATGCAGATGGTCAAAATCAAAATACGGTTTCTTTTGGTTGTCATACTTGACAAATTTTGGAAGTGCTATAGAGCATAGATTGCATACTGCATAATTACTATCATCTGAATACAATATGATTTCATTACATTGTCCAGTTATTACTCCATTAAAGATTCCTAGACCGCGTTTTTCTTCTTTGAAACAATATGTATCCGAAATTATACCAGTGAATTTGACGTCGGTTACTCTGACCATTGGTTTAGGGACTCTAGTCGTCATTCTAGTTAACCTGTCTGATTTGAATCCTAAATGATATAGTGTTTCAATATCTGAATAATCTAATTTCAAGGAATATGTACTTGTCTTTACATGAGGATTGCATCCCATAGTCTGTAACATGTATTTTATATCTTGAAGGAATTGGACGTCTCTAGGTTTTATATAGATAAATATATAATTTGATATCGTATTGAATGTACTATGCTGACATACAGAATCAAACCATTTAATTTTACTATCAAGAGAGTAATTTACTGGAGGATTTATAATATTTGGATAGACATCCGAGAAAATCGGTATACCATTCCTTGTTAGAAATTGCTCTTCTACTATAGTAAATCTCTTGTCTCCATCTAAAATTGGATAAGAAGTTTTGATAAGATTCATTCCTTCAAGCAAGTCCTTTGCTTCTATTATATCAACATTCCCTTTGTCATTAAGGATGTGAAACTTGTGGTACAATGTACATTCTAGAATACTTCCGTTACTAAATGATATCTTTACTAATTCCTGATTTTCTCCTGTTTTAACTATTGTTGTATTTGTAAATTCTTCTCCGTTCCATACTCTTACTTGCTTATTATCTAATTCTTTAATTGTATGATACCCAGAATCGGTGAGAATCATTGTCTCTGGAGCCACACATAAATTAGATGATTTGGCAGTTCCAAGGTTCTTTTGATTAAACTTTTTGTTTGCTGCGTCCTTGTAAGTGATATAAGGAACCCCTGATTCTATTTGAGCATCTAGAATCTTGTTCCATATTTCCCTGGCTTTAATCTTCCTAGTATACAAACCTTTTGAAATATAGTCGTCATACATCTTATCAAACTCTTCAGAATGAACATCATGTAATCCAGGTGACTGATTTGGACACATAAGATACCAATCTCCGTCGCATTCTACTTGTCTCATAAAGTAATCTGGAGTCCAAATTGCATAAAAGAGGTTTCTCGCTCTTCTTTCTTCAGCTCCTTGATTCTTTTTAAGGTCTAGGAAATCTAGGATTTCTGCATGCCATGGTTCCAAGTAAATAGCAAATGACCCTTTTCTTTTAGACCCTTGGTTTACGTAAGCTGCAGTCTCATTGTATACTTTCAACATCGGGACAATCCCATCACTTATTCCATTTACACCCTTGATAGGCGCTCCCTTTGCTCTTATATTTGAGATATGAACTCCTATTCCTCCACCCAATCTCGAAATTCTTGCACAATCAGAGATTGTCTTGTAAATCGAGTCCATTGAATCATTTGTTCCAAGTAAAAAGCATGAGCTCAATGATTGTTTCTTTGTTCCAGCATTGAATAATGTCGGGCTTGCATGAGTATAGTAATGTTGTGAAAGTAGATTGTATGTTTCGAGAATGTTATCCGTATTCTCACGATGAATGGCAATAGCTACTCTAAGGTAAAGATATTGTGGTCTTTCTATAATCTTTCCGTTAATTTTCAAGAGATAACTCTTTTCAAGAGTCTTGTATCCAAAGTAATCAAACAAGTAGTCTCTTGGATGTATAATCATGGAATCAAATAATTCCTTGTTTTTCAATACAAGTCGGTAATGGTCATCTGAAATGACATGTGAACTATGCAACAAAGTACATGCCTCACTAAAGGAATCAGGGGTATTCTTGTGCATATTACTGATTATAATCCTTGAAGACAATTGTTTGTAATCAACATTTGTAGTAATACTTGCACATATTCTAGCAGCTTCTTCATCCAATTCAGAAGAGGTTACACCATCATAAATTGAAGCAATTACGCGCTGAGTAATTACATCATAATCGATACTATCCAATTTTCCCAAGGATTCGTCATTGCATAAATTTTTAACTCTATAGAGAATTTTATCGAATGATAATTCCTGGCTAGTACCGTCTCTTTTGATGATTCGCATTGTACTAGACCATTGGAATTCAAAATTCATTTTTCCCTTTGAATACTTTGTACTTGAAAAAAAGATTTTTGAGATGATGGTGACGTAAATTTTATGAATGGGTCTCTGTTATCTCTGTGCGAATTCTGTTTTATTTTATTTTGTAATGTTATAGTTGTAATAGCAATGTCGAATTCGATAAACAAGTATTCTAAATGGATTACTAATGGTGGGTCTATATTCATCAGTGCGCATAACATTATAACATTTGACAATAGTGTTACTAGGAATTTGAATATAGTGGGTATTCTGATAGCATTAGTTAGTATTCTCAATAATGACGATGATTTGGATTTTCTAATAAACGTACTTGATATCACTTTTACAGTGTATTCTTTAAGATTATATAAGCGATTGGGTATGAATGAAGAGGCAAAAGGGACTACTATTTCATTGGTATTCTCTCTAGTATTAAATGCGGTGTACTTGCAGAATTAATTAGATTCATATCATTCTATTCAACCTATTTAATTCTTCTAAACATAAGTTGTATTTTTCATCCATGATTCTATAGTATCGTTCATCTTTTATACTTGAGTTATTATATTCTGTTGTGACAAACGAGTGTTGATTACAATCTCCAATTAATGGATGATATTCGCTAATTCTATAACCACATCTATCTTTTGCATTTCTAAGACCAAGATACATGGGAAGTTCTTGACCTCTGTGACCAAAACGTTTTGTTTCGAGTAATGCAGTTGATATCTTGCTTGTAGTTTTTTTAGTATGTGATTTACCAGCAAATCCAGGATTAATTTGTCTAGTTTCACTTTGCTTCTTACATGTTTCTTCTTTAGACCTACTGACTGTCTTTGCTCCTCTTTGCGTATTGTATCCAAAATTATCATCTCTCGAATTATATAAATTGATAAATTTATCTTCATACATACCTGCTAATTCTGTATTCACCTCCATTAAAACTTCCAACTTGACGTCATCGCCAAAACGTTTGAATGCATTCGCAATCTTGCTATCTCTAGTCCTTGATTCTGTTATATGATTCGACAACCTGAGTCGCGAACCTCTCCTGTTACCATTTCTATCCAACACATTACATTGACCAATGTAAACTTTATTGTTCGGAAAAGTTATCATATAAATCTCACTTGAATTCATATTTTGCGAAACATACCTGTTCAGAATTCACTTTTCAATCCATGTTCAAATATCTAATTCTTAAAATTATTTTCTTGAATAATTTTGTAATTCTCGACTACGTTCAAAAGTTCAAATTTGAAAATTTATTTTCTTGACGTATAATATAAACATTAATGGCAGGCGGATTGATGCAACTCGTAGCTATCGGAGCGCAAGACTTATTTCTTACCTCTAATCCAGACATCACTTTTTTCAAAGTTAACCACAGAAAATATACCAATTTCGCCATCGAATCGATTGAACAAAACTTTAGCGGTCAAGTTGATTTCGGAAAGAAAGCCACCGTTACTGTTTCCAGAAATGGTGATTTGATTCACAAAGTCTACCTTCAAGTCGACCTTCCAGCCATGACCCAAAGCACTGGTGACGTCCGATGGACTAGAAACATTGGTCACGCCTTGATTGAGGAAGTTGAAATCCAAATTGGAGGTCAAACTATCGACAAACACTACGGTGACTGGTTGAACATCTGGAACGAACTCACCCAAACTGCTGAACGTGCTGATGGTTACAATGTCATGATTGGTAACACCAGTACTCTTAATGAAGCTGATACTTCCATCCCAGCAACTACCTTGTACGTTCCATTGCAATTCTGGTTCTGTAAAAATCCAGGTCTCGCTCTTCCACTTATCGCCTTGCAATATCATGAAGTTAAATTCAATCTTACCTTTAGAGCTGCTTCCGAATGTTACATCACCGATGACAACTTGGCACCTACTTCCGGAGTTCCATCGCTCGGAAACGCTAGTTTGTTTATCGATTACATCTACTTGGATACCGAAGAACGAAGACAATTTGCCCAAGTTCGTCACGAATACCTTATCGAACAATTGCAATTCGGTGGCGCTGAAGCATTCTCTTCCAGCACCTTCAAGAGCAAACTCACCTTTAACCACCCATGTAAAGAGTTGGTCTGGGTTGTCCAACCTGATGCCAATGTTGACAGTGGTGCCAACAGATGGTCTGATTATACCGATTCTGGTTTGAGTGCCCCAGATTTCTATTTGGGAGATGACCCACTTGCTGATGCCAAACTCCAATTAAATGGTCAAGATAGATTTGCAACCAGAAAGGCTAGATACTTTAACGTTGTACAACCTTACCAACACCACACCAGGACCCCA
>ENA-UOYN01000787-UOYN01000787.1-marine-metagenome-genome-assembly--contig:-NODE-787-length-11992-cov-6.112926_pt1 | contig 11992 bp, 7 predicted proteins | sample MGYA00238176_ERZ767358 | MGnify/ENA primary metagenome ERZ767358 (study PRJEB28950, sample SAMN06266238) | marine metagenome | isolation source: Columbia River Estuary | place: USA:Columbia River Estuary...
GTCATGTCTATGGAAGGAGTGCCTTTGGGCATTTTGATTTTTGGCATTGCTTGAGGATTTACTTAATGAGGACTCAATTAGTTGTTGGCTGCAAAATCTTGAACGATCGTGAAGCTTGCTTCGTCGATACCGTAGGTCATGGCGTCGATTTTTGTAGAGAAGAAGCTGTATGCGATGATCGCGATGGTTGAACCAGCAATACCAAATGCAGTGTTGATAAGTGCCTCAGAGATACCGGTAGAGAGCTCTGCTGTATCTGGCGCACCTTGCGACATCGCGGCAAATGAGCGGATCATACCAAGTACCGTTCCAATCAGACCGATAAGCGTCGAGATAGAAGCTGTGGTAGAAAGAATAGGTAAGTTTTTAGAAAGCATAGGCAATTCCAAAGAAGTTGCTTCTTCGAGCTCTTTTTTCAAAGCTTCGAGTTTTTGTTCTTTGTCCATGTCTTTTTCATTCAACATTTGTTGGTACTTCACCAAACCAGAACGAACAACATTTGCCAAAGAACCGCGTTGTGCATCACAAGCTTCGATGGCACCATTGAAATCTTTGGCAGCCATTAATTCTTTGATTTTTTCAATGAATTGGTTGGCTTTTCCTTTTCCGTTAGCCAATAACAATGTCACTAAACGCTCAATCGTGAAAATCAATACGATCAAGTTGATCGCAACCAATCCAGGTACGATGAATCCACCTTTGTAGATCACACCTAAAAGGTTCCCTTCTATTGGTTCTGCTTCTGGATTTCTATCCACAAAGTTTCCTGGGTCACCAAAAATAAATTTGTAAATCAAGATACCTGCAATAAGTGCAAGTGCAATTGCCAGAAACGCGATGATAGCTGAAAATCCCCCGGCGGTTTTTTGTTTTTTGTCCATAATGATCGTTTTTAATTTTTCATTTTTACAATTGAACGCCAAATATAAAAAAACTTTAGCCCCTTTTCAAAACGAAATATCAAGTTTCCGTATGCCTAACGCAGATTTATTGTCTTTCTAACACAAAGTGCACGATTTTGAACCAATTAGGAGTCAATCAATAAGACTTTGTGCACAATCAAGAAATGAAAATTAATATAGATTTAACATTGTTCAGAAACGCTTCAAGAAATGAAGAGGACCTGAAAACAAAAAACCCCTGTGTCTTGAGAAACAGGGGTTTGAGTGAGGTCTCAAGCAGATTCGAACTGCTGTAGACGGTTTTGCAGACCGGTGCCTAACCGCTCGGCCATGAGACCATCAGGATTGCAAAGATAAGCAATTTTACAGATTCAAAAAAAACTCACTCAGAACTTGATGAGTTTTTTTGATAATAGTTGGCCCTTGATTCTTGCCGACACAAAATAAACGCCCTTGGGCAGATCTCGCCATTGTTGGTTTTCTATTCCAAGATGGAGTTGTGTAGTACCTGTTTCGGGTGTCAGTTTCATTCGGAGCTGACCCTGCGCATCGTAAATGTAGATCAGATCTGAATTGTTGAGGCTACTTGGAAACTCCAGGGTTAGTGCGGCTTCAAACGGATTTGGATAAGCCAGAATAGAACTGTTGTCGGACAATGGGTAATCTTCGAGAGAAGCACTGATCAGGGCTTCAAGGTCATAAGTTTCGTCGCCGGGCTGGTAGGGCAAAAAATGAAAATAGGTCAAAAACATTTCGTCGGTGGTATTGAAACCACTGTAAATATCTTGCGGAGGGCTATTTGGGTTATTAGGATTATTGGCGGTGTTGTCATAGCTACCTTCGCTTTTCAGTTTGTAGCCTGTAGGAACTTTTTGCATGAATTTGAAAAAGTAGAAATCTTGCCACATGAAATCCCAATTTGGAATGTTCACGAATTTAACGGTATCGGCTCCGGGTTTGTAGGCATATGCTTTAATTGATTTTCCGAGTAAATGCATGTGCGGAAAAACCGAGAGCACCGAGAAATTAGTCGGGATGGTTTGCGATCCGGGTGGATAAGTAGCGCTTAATGAGGTGGTTTGCCCTGCGGGTAACACAAAACTGTTGTCGGCAAGAAGTGGGCCTGCACTAATTTGCCGCACGTTGGTGGTGCCTTCTGGGTAGAAATGTAAGATTACTTTCGTAGAATCAAAAAGCCCATAGGAGCCCATGGGGTAATGCATTGCAAAATAAATAGAAGAACCGGGGCCGATGTCTAGACCTAGTTTAATGGGGTCTGTAGATGGTAAAATCATGGGCGTGGCGCCTGGGGTGTAGCCCGTAACTAATTTTGTACTGGCATTACTCGGGCTCGCGCAATTGCCACCGATGGTGTCTGTTGCCTCTATGCTGGTTGGGTCGAGGTAGATGAGGCAGTGGTGTACAATTTCTCTATTCCCAGGCACTACTTCAACCGCTTTGATGATGCGATTTTGCGTGAGGTTGGTTGGGATACTGAAGCAAACGTAGTCGTCATGTGTAGTGGCCTTGGACATATAAGTTGGGATTTGCACTTGCAGATCGCCGTTGCCTAGAAAAGTATTGGAAGTGTAGACGGGTGGAGGAGGAGTTTGGCTGGCGTTCCCTTCCGGGGCGCCGTTATTGAGCCAATTCATGATGGTGCTTTTTTCGGTACCCGAAAGTGCGCGATTGTGTTGGTATTGCTGGTAGTTGTTGTCTGGGGGCCATGGTGGCATTTCACCCGTATTGACACATTGATAAACCGCCGCCGCTAAAGGACTCACTTCTGCGTGCGTCATGAGGGAGAACGGAGCTGCTCCGCCGGGGTGGTGGCAGGCCGTGCATTTGTTATAAAAGATCTGAGCGACATCGCCGCTCCAAGTTTGGGCTTGGGCAGCGACAGTCGTTAATGCAAAGAAGGCAAATAATATTTTTCTCATGGGGTTGATTAACGCAGAATTTGAATTTTAGTTCTGGAAATTTGTTGGTTTTCTGTTTCAACTTCTAATATATAGATGCCATTTGGTAAGGTATCTAAACTGATTTCTTGATCTAAACTGGGGTTGGTTTTCAATTGTAGGAAGATTTTCCCATCAAAGCCGTAAATGTTGATGTTTGAAAGGGTCTCACTCGCTTGCACGCGAATGTCGCCTTGTGTCGGGTTTGGATAAACCTTCACTTCAATTTCTTCCCAATTCGTTAGGTTATTTGTACCACATGCTTCGTTACTCGGGGTGCCATCACAGTAGGTGGTGGGGTAAAGTACGGCTTGCTCTTGCATTTCGTTTGCCGGGAGCAAGGCACTTTGGTTGCAGCCCATGACGCCGACCAGAAAGTCGCGGACAAAGCGTTCTGTGCTGTCCATGTAGGCGGCGTTGCTCAAATAAGGAACGTGAGGCGCGTTATTGAAGGTATAGAATTGATTCGTGACACCGATGGCACAGGCCCTTTCGTGTATCATGCGGCTGCCATCAAGATACATCAGAGGGGTGCCCGGATTCACGATGCCTCGATTGTATTTCACTGTCCCATCACTTGTGCCATGAACGGAGCATAGCGGAACGTCGCCTGCCTCTAACCAGTTGTAACGAGCCAAAGCTCCGCAGCCATTGATGACGGCATGCACCGTTGTCGAATAACCAGGATTGCCTGAGTTGCCCTCGAGACCACCCATGTTGGCTAAAGTGCTTGCATTCATGTAATCGCTTAACTCACACGCATCATCGAGATACGCCACATGCAGTGCGGTAATTGCCCCAGCAGAGCTGCCGCCAATGAAAATGTGGTTGGTATCAATTTGATAGAGATTGCTTGTCTGGGCATCTTTGTAAAAAAAGCGAATGGCAGCTTTGAGGTCTTGAACGGCCCGAACTACTGCTTTGATGGCATTTGCAGAATCAATAGGAAAGAAGCCGAGGCGGTAATCAATACTCGCACAAGCGTAGCCTTTGAGTGCGAATCTTTCTGAAAGTGCTTTGACATCCGGGTCTGTTTTGCTGCCGCCAATAAAGCTACCGCCGTGAACCCAGATGATCAATGGACGAGCAGCTAAGGTATCGTTAGCGGGCTCGTAAAAATCTAGTTTCAATACTGTAGTGCTGTTGGCCCAGTTGCTGTTTTGTCCGTAGGTGAGGTTGCTCGTGAGGTTGAATTGCGAAAAAACTGCATCTGCGTAGCGCCCGTTTGAACAAGGGTCTTGTGCGAATACGAAGTTGGTGAGCAGTCCGAAAAATAAAAGTAAGTAGGCGTTTTTCATAGGATAGGATTGTACATAAAATTAAACTTTTTATATAAACTTAGGAAAAATTCTTACTTTTCAGAAAACCATATCATGAAAATTGTCATTTTTATTGCCCTCATATTCAGTCTGCTAAGTGTAAGTGCACAAGACTTGCCTGCTTATCAAATTTACAATTCAAAAGGGAAAAAGGTATCCTTTGAACAGATGAGTAAAGCGGCAAATGCGAATGAACTTGTACTTTTTGGTGAATTTCATAATAATCCTATCTCGCATTGGCTGCAATTAGAACTCACCAAACGCATGTATGCCCAACACAGTTCTCATTTGCAGTTAGGTTTTGAAATGTTCGAACAAGACCAGCAAACAATGTTGAGTGCCTATTTAGCCGGAACTATTCCTTCGGAGAAGTTGAAGGATACATTAAGACTTTGGCCCAATTACGCAACAGACTATGCTCCATTAGTCGAATTTGCGAAAGAGAAGGGCTTGAGTTGCGTGGCGTCCAATATCCAAAGAAAATATGCGAGTTTGTTATTTAAAAAAGGACGAGCAGCCCTCGACACCTTACCTGAGCAAATCAAGCAACAGATGGTGCCACTGAATTTTGCCTTTGACACGACACTTTCGCAATACCAAGATATGAAACAAATGGGAGCGCACATGGGCCCTGGTATGGGTTGGCGCATGGTTGAGGCGCAGGCCATCAAGGACGCGACCATGGCTCATTTTATTTTGCACAATCCTTGGCGCAAACCCGAGACGGTCCATTTACATTTTAATGGTGCTTACCACTCAGATTTTCATCAGGGCATCATGTGGTATGTTCAAAAGGAGTTTCCCTCAATACGCATCTTGACCATCAGTACCGTGAGCCAGGACAGCATTCTAAAACTGGATCCTGAGCATCTGGGCCGGGCAGATTTCATCATTTGCGTGCCCGCCAACATGACGACCACACATTAATTTACTTCAGCGGAATTCCTCGTGAACTAACAGGGCCAGTTGCTTTGCTCTTCTCTAGGCGAAAAGTGAAGGTGGTGCCCACGCCAACCTGACTAGCTACTTGTATTTGCCCACCATGAGATTCTATGATATGCTTCACGATGGCAAGCCCGAGTCCAGAACCTCCTTCGTTGCGGTTTCTGCTCTTTTCGACACGGTAAAAACGTTCGAAAAGCCTGGGCAAATGTTCGGGTTCAATACCGTCGCCATCATCTTTAAACTCAATGTTGTAGGTATTGTCAATTTGCAAAACACTAACCATCAATTGCCCGCCGTCTTTTCCATAGGAAATGGCATTGCTGGTCAGATTCAGAAGCACCTGTCCCATTTTATTGCGGTCTGCATTGACATAACAGAAAGGATCAGTGGCTTCTATACTGAGTCTGAATTGTTTTTCTTTGGCAATGAGCTCTAGTGTTTCGAAAGTTTCTTTCAATAAGTCTAAAAAGTCAAAACTTCTGATTTCTAGCGGAATGCGTTCTAGTTCGAGTTTGGTGAGTTGGTCGAGGTCTTCTAGAATATGGGTCATGCGGTCTGTCGACAAAGCAGCGCGCTCCAAGAATTTTTTGAGAATTTCGGGATCCTCCATTCCGCCCTCGAGCAGCGAATCTATGTAGCCTTGAATCGAGAAAACAGGTGTTTTGAGTTCATGAGCGAGGTTCCCTAAAAATTCTTTACGAAAGGCGGCCTGCTCTTTGAGCTTTTCAATTTCTTGATTGCGTTTTTGCTTCCATTCCTGGACGTCCTGTTCGCCTTGTGCAACCAATTCGTCGATAGTTTGGTCTTTGCGCTGTGCATTGTCAAGGTTCTGAATGCTGCGGTAAATCAAACTCATGCGGTATTGCAAAAAGCGTTTGATAATGAAATAAAAGATGGTATACGCAAAAATCCCGGAAACGAGCGGGATTAAAAAAAGCAAAGTCTTGCTTAGCGTGACAATTTGTAAGTGGACAAATAAAGTGAACAGAAAGCTCAGTACATAAAATAAAATACTGCCACTTAAAATTAAGATACTAGGTCTTGCTTTTCTCACTTGTCATTGAAGGTATATCCGACGCCTTTTATGGTACGAATATACGCATCTCCGAGTTTTTCACGCAATTTTCTGATATGAACATCGATGGTGCGTTCGCCAACGATGGTGTCATTTCCCCAAACTACAGCCAAGATTTGATCTCTATTGAAGACTTTACCTGGTCGGCTCGCCAAGAGCTCTAGTAATTCGAATTCTTTTTTGGGTAATTGGAGTTCTTTGCCTTCTAGTTCCACGACATAACGATCGCGGTCAATAACAATATTCGACGCGCCTTCAGCACCTTCTTTGTTTTTGAGTCGACGCAATAAGGAATCAATTTTGCTAATGAGCAAGCGCGGTCGGATGGGTTTGTTGATGTAGTCGTCGGCACCCGCTTCAAAACCTGCAATTTGAGCGTAGTCTTCTGTGCGGGCTGTTAAAAAGGCGATCACGGGTTGCACCATGTTCAAATCTTTTCTGATGACCTGACAAGTTTCTATACCATCCATTTTGGGCATCATGACATCGAGCAAGATCAGCGACGGATTGATCTGTTGTACGAGGCGAAGTGCTTCTATACCATTTGTGGCAGTGAATACTTTGTAGCCTTCTTTGCGTACGTTGTACGATAAAAACTCCAAGATATCTGGTTCGTCGTCAACGATCAGTATGGTATGTCCTTTTGCGTTTTCCATCGTCATTTTTTGTTTAAAAAAAGAGGGGGTCTTTCAACCCCCTCTAGATAAGGTTTGATTTAGTTGCGAACCACTAAGCGGCGAATACCAACCTGATTGGCGTTCGTTACTTGAATGGTGTAAGTTCCATCGGCCAATTGGCTCACATCGATTGGTAATGCAACCGCACCAATCGTATTTAAGGTTTCGCTTACTACAATGCGACCCATTGCGTCAATGATTTGAACTGAACCAGCTGCTGTGTTGTCAAAAGCAACCAATACTTGAGTACTTGCAGGGTTCGGGTAAACCATCAGGTTCATAGCGTTTGCTTCTTCTAGTCCTACTTCGATAGAGATTTCAAAAGTTGCAGTGCTTGAACAGTTACCATTGATAGCTGTCAGAACAACAGTGTAGGCACCATTGGCTGCATAGGCGTGTGCCGGAGCAGTAGCAGAAGAATTAGTGAAGTCACCGAAATCCCATGAGTAAGAAGTAGCTCCTGTCGATGTGTTTGCGAATGTAACCACATTACCAGCAGTCGTAAATGAACCAGCTGCCGTTGGTGTAGCTGTGAAGGTAATGGTTGTAGCCGCAGACTGCCCTACACCGTTACATGCGTTCGCGTTCGTAACTGTTACTGAAACAGTAGCGTTATCCGTAACTTGGATGCTTTGAGTGGTCTCGCCTGTCGACCAAGAATAGGAATCAGCAGCAGATGACGTAACCGTTACGACATCACCAGAACACGCTTGTGTACTAGATGCGCTGATAGTTGGTGCTGGAGCGTTAGAAACGTTCACAGAAATTGGAGCAGAAGTACTTGCACAACCGTTGGCATCTGTTACGGTAACTGAATAAGAACCTGTTGTTGCTACTGTGATGGTTGCGGTTGTAGCATTCGTAGACCAAGTGTTGCCGCTAGCAGCGCTAGAAGTGAGGTCTACTGAACCACCTGTACAGAAAGATGTAGAACCACTTGCAGTAATGGTAGGGGTCGCAGGAAGCGCATTGACTACAACTGTAATGGCTGCGCGCATACTTTCGTCGTTACCAGCGTTTGCCTGGCTCACATAATAGGTGTAAGTACCAGCAGTTGTTGTGCTCGGAACCGGCGCAGTGGTGGTGTATGTTCCTCCAGTAGCTTGTGTATACCAACGTAAAGAATTACCAGTTAAAGCAGTAGCTGTGAGCGCAGTGGCTGTTGCGCCTTGGCAGTAAGTAAAGCTATTTGTAGCAACAACAGGTGTGGCTACAGAGTAGAATTTAGGATGCATAAAGTTACCGTTTGTTGCAGCAGTAGATCCTGCCGCAAGTCGAGCATCTGGGGTAGTACCCAAAGCTGTAAAGGCATTCACCCAATTGATTTGAGCAAGAGTTTGCGTTGTATCGTTACCGTCAGGCCCCATAAAAGAAAGGTAGAATGCAGCTGTGGAAGCGGCGCCACCTGAAGTTCCTGCGTTGTAAATTGTATAAGTATTTGGGTTGAAATTCGTCAATGAGTTGTGTGCAAAAACCAATGAGTCTCCATTGACATTGTTCACAACAGGTGTACCTTCAATAGACAAGCCTTTTTCCCAACCAGTAACAAGCGAATTCAATACGGATGTGGAAGTATTTCTGCGCAAACGGAAAGCTTTTTCGAACTTTTCTCCGATTGGAAGGGTAACTGTACCGTTTCCGCGAGGGCCTATGATTGTACCGTTAGAGAAGATAGGCATCGTTTTAGGCTGTGCAGCAGAACCGGTTGCATCGTTGTCAGACTCAAAGCAGTTTGAGTCACCAGCCGCATCGGACATATCTTTGTCGCGGATAGAAAGGAAAAACTGTATTTTACCACGGTATCCAAAGTCGGTATCGAAATCGTCGTCAATTCCACGGTAAGCAATAAGGTGCTTGCAATTGACTGTTCCTCCGAACCACTCAAAAGAGTCGTCGCCAGAAAAAGAAACCTGCACGTAATCTACAATTGTTTGGTTACCTACAGAACCAAAGGTAATACCGTTGATTTCTTTGTTAGGCTCGAGTGGAATTCCTGCAAATTCTACGCGAACATAGCGTAAAATACCAGAGTAATCATTATCGAAGTTACCACCAAATTGGGAGTCTGTTGTTGGCACAATACCTTCGATGTTTGCCACACCTCCAGGCTGGTTATTTTTTGCTAAACCTAAAAGAACCAAACCACCCCAGTCGCCTTCGTTACGAGCGCCAACGGCTTCGTTGGAAGTAAAAATAATTGGGTTTGCGGCTGTGCCATCAGCAATAATTTTGGCTCCGCGAGTGATCAAGAGTGTTCCTTGTGTTAATTTGTCTCCGCGGATAATGGTTCCGGGTGCAATGGTAAGTGTCGCGTTGTTTTTGACATACACTTTATTCATTAGCTTCACCACTCCACTCCATGTCGTGTTTGTAGTGATGTCAGCAGAAACCGTTGTTACAGTAGCAGGGTATACCGTATTTTCAGGGTCAAAATTTGCCCAGCCTGATGTCCAATCAGTGGCAGGGGTGTTGTCGGTCACTGGAAATGCACCACGGTAAGTTGTGGGTGTCCAGAAAGCATCCTGAGCCATGGCGAAAGAACCAAGGCAAAGGGCAGTTAAGAGGGTGTAAATTTTTTTCATCTTTTTAAATTTTATTTGGTACAAAGTTCTAGTGTTCTCAGTCGGGTCAAGTTATAACTCCCTTAAATTTGTTTTAAATGTGTGTTAAGTATTTAGAACAATTCCTTAACATTGACCATTTAGAACTTGTATTTGAAGTTTAGTGTGATAGTCTGGCCAAAAGTGATTTCTTGCCAAGCACTGTCTACACCTTTGTCGTAACGTTTATTCTTATTGATGTCTTGGAAGAAGACCAAATCTTGAGCGAGTAAATCGGCGCAATTCAGTTTGAGCTCGTATTTATCTTTCCAGGTTTTTCCGATTTGGAAATCGAGTACATGACGGCCGTTCTCCCATACGCTGGGTTCTTGGATACTTCCCGTGATGGCAATTCTTTGCCCTACATAGTTGTAAGAAAAGTTAACTACAAGCTCTTTTGCACTTTCATAGAATAAGCCCACGTTCAGAATATAAGGAGACTGTCCTTGTAGGGGGCGATTGCCATCGGGGTATTCCTCTAGACCTGCAATATCTGAAACATCAGCATCTGAACGAATGTAGGAAGCATTTGTATAGAAAGTAGTCTTGGAGAAAATCGAGTTGGAATCAGTTCGATTGATCCAACCAAGGTTCATGCGGTATTCTAGTTCAGCGCCAAGAGTTTTTGCTTTGTCAATGTTGCTGTAGTACAATTCTTGCTGGCCTGAAGTCCCCGTTCTGAGCAATAGTTCAATAGGATTGTCAAAAGTTTTGTAAAATCCTGAAACACTGATTATCTGACCTTTACCAGGGAAATACTCCAAGCGGGTATCATAATTATTGATGCTTGCTCTTTTGAGTTCGGGGCTACCTGAAACCAAGTTATCGTTGAGGAAGTTGTAAAAAACAAACGGTGCCAATTCTCTAAATTCAGGGCGGCTCACGGTGCGGGCTGCACTAGCTCTCCATTGAAAACGCTCGGTAATCTTGTAAGTGAGGTTAAGTGAAGGCAACAAATCTATCACGGTAGTATCCAAATATTTATCCAAGTTTGAGCCAAATTCAACATAATGGAATTTTTGCTGATAAGATTCAGCACGAACTCCTGTGACCACGCGGAGCTTACTGAATACACGCGCATCAATCATGGCATATGCAGCATTTAATAAAGAAGAGGCATCGTAGCTGTCATCTACATTGGTACCCTCCTCTAATTTGAAACCACCTTGACCATCGGCCATGAGACCGAGATTTTCTGCAGCAAAAATCTGATCCTCTGGCAAAAGCAAAAGGTTTGAATTAAACGAAGCAGAACCCGCTGGGTCGTATTTCGAGAAGCCGAGGTTGCGCGCTGCGAAATCGCGGCCACGGTATTGGTGCATTCCACCAAATTTGAGCAGGTTTTTAGAGTCGTCTCCTCCAACTTGCTTGCTGAAGTCGTAGCGTGCACTTGCGATGTTTTCTGTCATAGTAGACCAAAACATATTACCTGCACCGAGTGTCGAAATGCCGTTTGGTTGAACCACTGCAAAATAAGGCAAGGTGGTATCGACTTGCTGATAAACCACCCTTCTTAGAAAGGGAATTTGACGAGCAACATTGCTGTATCCGGCAACCCAATTGAATTTCCAGTCATCTTTCCAATTGTGTTTTCCAATTAATTGAGTAGTTAACAAGTTATTTTGAGTATACCAAATGTTGGTTGAGCGTTCATTGTACATAGATTCGATATCCATATCTCGTTTTCCTTGGCGCACATTGACTTTGTCGTCTGAGGATACGGAGTATAGGGTTCTTAATTGTATTTCGGTGCGCTTGCCCAGATCAAGTTTTAAATTGAGTAGACCTGTATTCAGTATAGACTTGGTAAAGGCAGAATCTTTCAATTCACTTTTAGTGATCACACCCACTTCTTGTTCTTCGAATTCACGTCTAGTAACTGCACTAAAATTATTTGTATTGGCATAAGAGTAAGCTAAGACATAGCTCAAACTCTTTTTGTCGTTGAATTTGATTTTATCACCCAAACTGTATTGCAGGCTTCCGTTCGGCAAAGCGGATCCTCTTGTAGTTGCCCAACTCGAAGGGATAAACTTCGCATATTCTGCTTTTTGTACCGCGCTAAGCGCATTGAAATCTGCTGTAGAGGGTAAGCCATCTGGAATGGCACGAGCACTGTTACCAAATCCGAGGACGTCAGTTGGGGCTCCATCATAAGACCTGAAATCTTTCAGGGTGGCAATTGTGTTGAACCCGGCGCCAATTTGGATGCTTTGGAATTTTTCTGCGCGTGGTTCAATCGTTTTGATATCGATCACGCCACCTGCAAATTCTCCAGGAAGCTCAGGTGTCGCACTTTTCATGATGAAAAGATTCTCGAGCATATTGGAAGGGAAAATATCAAACGAAAAGGCCTTGCGGTCGCTCTCAGTACTTGGCAGCGGTGCGCCGTTGATCAGCGCAAAATTGTAACGGTCAGAAAGACCGCGAACCACAACAAATTTGTTATCTTGAACACTAGCGCCACTGACGCGCTTAAATACCTGAGAAACGCGTGAGTCCGGTGTTTTGACAAA
>ENA-UOYN01000790-UOYN01000790.1-marine-metagenome-genome-assembly--contig:-NODE-790-length-11956-cov-5.920427_pt1 | contig 11956 bp, 8 predicted proteins | sample MGYA00238176_ERZ767358 | MGnify/ENA primary metagenome ERZ767358 (study PRJEB28950, sample SAMN06266238) | marine metagenome | isolation source: Columbia River Estuary | place: USA:Columbia River Estuary...
CAAAGTCATCCTCGTACTTGTCCCATGGATTAGTAGTGGTTTGTTTGTGGCCTAAGCTCAACTTGCGACCATCCACATCCAACTCAAGAACAACTACCTCAAGTGTGTCTCCAACAGCTACAAACTCAGATGGGTGTTTGATCTTTTTAGTCCAAGACAAATCAGAGATATACACTAATCCATCGATACCCTCTTCTAGCTCAACGAATACACCAAAGTTAGTGAAGTTGCGCACGATACCTTTGTGGGTAGAACCTACCGGATATTTAGCAGTGATATCCGTCCAAGGATCTTGGGTTAACTGCTTAATACCTAGAGACATTTTGCGATCTTCTCTATCTAAAGTCAAAATAACAGCGGTCACCTCATCACCTACCTTAACGAAATCTTGTGCCGATCTCAAGTGGGTAGACCAAGACATTTCTGATACGTGTACCAATCCTTCAACACCATCACTCACCTCAACGAAGGCACCGTAATCAGCGATAACAACTACTTTACCTTTAACAGTATCACCTACTTGGATGGTTTCGCTTAAAGCCTCCCATGGGTGTTTCTCCAATTGCTTCAGACCCAATTGAATTCTTGACTTGTTATCGTCAAAATCCAAAATAACTACGTTGAGTTTTTGGTCTAATTCTACCACCTCGTTTGGATGGTTGATTCTGTTCCATGATAAGTCGGTGATGTGGATCAATCCATCTACGCCGCCCAAATCGATAAATACACCGTAGGAAGTGATGTTTTTAACCACCCCTTCAAGAACTTGACCTTTTTCAAGTTGTCCGATGATTTCTTTTTTCTGTTCTTCGATATCTGCTTCGATCAACGCTTTGTGAGATACCACTACGTTTTTGAATTCGTGGTTGATTTTTACCACCTTGAACTCCATAGTTTTTCCTACGTATTGATCGTAGTCTCTGATCGGTTTCACGTCGATTTGAGATCCTGGCAAGAACGCCTCGATACCAAATACGTCAACGATCATACCACCTTTAGTTCTGCACTTAACAAAACCATTGACCACTAACTCTTCGTCGTGGGCTTTGTTCACACGATCCCATGCTTTAATCGTTCTGGCTTTTCTGTGAGACAATACCAATTGTCCTGTCTTATCTTCTCTGATGTCAATAAGCACCTCTACTTGATCACCCACCTTAAGGTCTGGATTGTAGCGGAACTCATTAAGGGAAATAACTCCTTCAGATTTGGCATTGATATCGATAATAGCTTCGCGCTCTGTCAAGTAAACAACAGTTCCAACAACTACTTCTTCATCGGCAGTATCTACAAAGTTTTTAGATACTAATTGCTCAAATTCTTTGAGTTTAGCCTCATCAACACGCTCAATTCCTTGCTCGTATTTATCCCAGTTAAATTGATCCAAAAACGCTTGTGGATCTTGTTTTGTCTCAGCTACTTGCGCAGCTTGATTTTGGTTTTCTTCAGTCATTTGAAGATGATTTTGTATTCCAATACGTTACGAGGGTAAGACCGCATTGAAAGGGTTTTTTATCGTTTTTTTTATCCTTGATGGCCCTCGATTATCACCAAAAAGGAGCGCAAAAATACGATTAATTGATTGATTTACAAATAAAATAAGGGGAATTAACCCTATGGATTGATCGCCTGATCAGCCCAGTTGATTAAAAGCGTTAGTTGTTCTGCACGCCCCATCTGGGTGTTGTCCAAAACACGAGCATCTTCAGCTTGAACAAGCGGAGAAACAGCGCGGTGAGTATCTTGATGATCGCGATCGTTGACGTTGGCCAATATCTCTTGAAAATCAACTATTTGCCCCTTTGCCTGCAACTCATCAAACCTCCTCTTGGCTCGAACTTGGGCATCAGCTTGGACAAAAACTTTTAATTCAGCCTGGGGAAAAACCACCGTACCAATATCGCGTCCATCCATAACCACTCCTTTTTCTAGACCCATTTGTTGTTGTTTGGCCACTAAAAAGTGTCTGATTTCAGCAATAGAAGCTATTTGGCTTACTCTTTGTGCCACTTCCATAGATCTAATCGCATCAGTGATTTTTTCCCCATGGACCCAAACATCCATAAAGCCCTCACTCGAAGTAGTCAACTCTATGGAAAGCTCAGGCAAGTGGTGCAGCATCTGGTCGATATCGATAGAATGCTCCTGGATCCAACCGTTGTTCATCGCCCACCAAGTAACTGCGCGGTACATAGCGCCAGAGTCCACATATAAATACCCCAGATGTTGAGCCAAGGCTTTGGCCATAGTGCTCTTTCCCGTCGAGGAATAGCCGTCAATCGCGATGGTAATCTTTCTGGACATAGGTTTAAACTTACACGATTTTTTTGGAATTCTTCACCTTTTGAGTGGTTACCGCAATGTCCAAGACCTCACTCATCTCACGCACATAGTGAAAGGTTAATCCCTTGATGTACTCAGGCTCTATCTCGGCGATGTCTTTTTTATTGTCTACACACAAGATAATTTCCTTGATGTCTGCACGCTTAGCGGCCAATATTTTTTCTTTAATACCGCCCACCGGGAGCACACGACCTCTTAGGGTAATCTCACCAGTCATCGCAAGTTTAGCTTTTACTTTTCGTTGGGTAAACAGTGAGACTAATGAGGTGAGCATCGTGATACCGGCGCTTGGCCCATCTTTGGGTGTTGCCCCCTCGGGTACGTGAATATGAATATTGTACTTGTCGAAAACCTCCTGAGGAATGTTCCATTGGTCGGCATGTGCCTTGATGTATTCAAGCGCAATTGTCGCGGACTCTTTCATCACTTTACCTAGATTTCCTGTGATGTTTAGGGCACCTTTTCCCGGTGATAATATCGATTCGATAAACAGTATATCACCCCCCACTGAAGTCCAAGCAAGCCCAGTCACTACTCCAGCAATATCGTTGTTTTCATACCTGTCTCGTTCCATTCTGGGCACCCCTAAAATAGATTCTATCGTTTGAGGGTATGGATTCAGCTCATAAGATTCCTCCATAGCAATGCTTTTTGCTGCATGGCGCACCACTTTAGCTATTTGCTTTTCCAATTGGCGAACACCTGATTCTCGTGAGTATCCACCGATGATTTTTTGCATCGAACTTGCGGAAACTTTTAGATCAGCTGATTTTAAACCGTGTTCTTTTAATTGCTTAGGCAGCAAATGTTTCTTGGCAATTTGCACTTTTTCTTCCTGAGTGTATCCACTGACTGGGATTAATTCCATCCGATCTAGCAAAGCAGGTTGAATATTGGATAAGTTGTTGGCGGTAGCGACAAACAACACCCGAGACAAGTCATAGCCTAGTTCTAGGAAATTATCATAAAATGCATTGTTCTGTTCAGGGTCCAATACCTCCAGTAGCGCAGAAGATGGATCACCCTGAAAACCTTGAGACAATTTATCAATCTCATCTAATACGAATACTGGATTTGATGTTTCGGCTTTTTTCATGTTTTGCACAATGCGACCGGGCATAGCACCGATATACGTTTTGCGGTGGCCTCGAATTTCCGCCTCATCCCTAAGCCCTCCAAGTGACATCCGCACATAGGATCGACCCAACGCTTCAGCAATCGAACGGCCCAAAGAGGTTTTTCCTACTCCAGGAGGGCCATACAAGCACAAAATGGGGGATTTCATATCGTTGCGCAATTTGAGCACCGCTAAGTGTTCGATGATGCGCTTTTTGACATCCGCCAGACCAAAATGATCGCGATCAAGAATTTTCTGTGCCTTTTTTAGATCAAATACATCCGTGGAAAACTGATTCCAAGGCAGTTCGAGCATTAATTCTAAATAATTTCTTTGAATGCCGTACTCAGCCACTTGGGGATTCATTCGCTGCAACTTCTGCAACTCTTTTTCAAAATGTTTGGCAGTTTTCTCATCCCACAATTTGTTTTTTGACTGCTCAACCATCTCATTGACCTCTTCTTCATAAGAGATTCCACCCAGTTCCTCTTGTATGGTTTTCATCTGCTGATGCAGAAAATACTCTCGCTGCTGTTGATCTAGATCGTTGCGTACTTTAGATTGGATATCATTCTTCAACTGAAGTTTCTGTAGCTCAACGTCCATATAACCCAACACGGCCATGGCTCGTGCTTTTAGGTCGGTCATTTCTAGCAAAGCTTGCTTTTGAGCGACGTCTATACTGAGGTTAGCACTGACAAAATGAACCAAAAAAGCGTTGCTTTCGATATTTTTTATGGCAAATGAGGCTTCGCTGGGCAGATTGGGGTTGTTTTTGATAATCTTATACGCCAAATCTTTTATCGACTCAACAATAGCGGAAAACTCTGGATCCCCGGATTCAGGTTTCACCCAACCAGTGGGTTTGATATCTGCTTTTAAATAGGGCTCCTCTTGGGTATACTGGGCAATTTCAAAGGGTTTTTTGCCCTGAATAATGACGGTTGTGTTTCCATCAGGCATCTTCAACACCCTGAGAATCCGCGCTACAGTACCCGTTTGAAACAAATGTTCAGGGGTTGGGTTTTCAACATCTGGATTTCGTTGAGCCACCACGCCGATGACTTTGTTTCCCGCGTTGGCCTCGTTGATCAATTGAATGGACTTATCCCTACCTGCCGTAATGGGCACCACCACACCGGGAAACAGCACCGTGTTTCTCAAGGGTAAAATGGGCAATGAAATGGGTAACGGTTCATTATTTATTTCCTCTTCATCTTCAGGAGTCATCAAGGGAATTAAATCCGTCTCATCCTCTAAATGTTGAAGTGACATACTGTCCATGTGTAAAAAATTTGTTTTAGCCATATGCGATTTGCGTCAAAATGTCATGTGTACGAACTAGGCCTGCCTCATTAAAGGCGAAATATCAACCATACAATCAGCTATAAGTGTGCACTCTAGCTTCTATTACGTCCGTTTATCGTTAATAATTAGGCAATTCTTATGCCACAGAAAAAATCTGTGTAACAAATGTACATTTACAGTGTCTTTGTCTTGAATTGAATATTGTGCCTAGTAAACCCAGTATAGATCAATTAATCACCCAGTGTAAAGCTGCTGATCCAAAAGCCCAGATGGCGCTTTATGATCTGTATGCCTCAGCCATGTATCGGGTGGCTTATAAAATTATTGGACAAACTGACGAGGCGGAAGATGCCGTTCAAGAATCAATGCTTAGTGCATTCCATTCATTAGACCAATTTAGGGGTGAAGTTACTTTTGGCGCTTGGTTAAAAAAAATCGTGATCAACAAAAGTATTCGCCTCAAACAAAAGCAACACAGAGTTCTTTGGAAAGATCCCCCTGAAGAGTTCACCACTTACCAGGAGTCATCAGAATGGGTCGACGATGACCAAGAATCGGATCACATAAAGTCCTCTGTAAACCGGGTGGAACTAGTACTGACTAAATTACCTATTCAACAGGTCATGATTGTAAAATTGTACTACTATGAAGGGTTAGAACACGCTGAAATAGCTAACTACCTAAATATCAGTGAAGCAAATTGTCGAACTAGTTTAAGTCGAGCAAAAGAAACTATGCGAAAATTATTGAAGTTATGAAACACGAAGATCCATTAGAGCCATTACTGCACGAGTGGGCTGATGCGCCGCTCCCGGAACTACCTGCGGGACATAGAGCGCGTATGGCTCAAAAGTTGGGACATCACATGAGTGTGAACAGTCAGAAATTTAACTGGATTTGGGCGGCGAGCATCGGACTACTTTTTGGTTTGAGTATTGGCTGGCTATCTCAAGAACAAGGAGTGCAGCAAGAGCAACTGGCCTCTATGGAAACCTGGCACCAGACTATTCAAGAACAAGAAAACCAATTGATTGAAACGATTCAGTCGCCAGAATATGCCCAAAAATCCGCTTCAAATAGCGATCCGTTGAGTTATATGGCTTTAAAACAACTCAGCAAATTCGACCATGAATACCAAAAAATCATGCGAGACTTCGAACATGGTGGTGATCCTGTACTTATTTTCAAAGCGCTCATCGATCATTTTGAAAAAAGAATCATCTTCCTTGAAACACTTAAAACTACCCATGAAATCACTCAATCGGACACCTATGAAAAACCTAGTATTTAATTGCCTGCTTCTGCTTGCGGCCCTACCTATTTGGGGACACACCAGAACAGAAGATAACCCCAAATACGAGAAAACTAAAACCTACCAAAGAAATTTCGATGTCGTACCCAACGCACTCTTGTTGTTAGATAATCGATACGGCTCTACAGAAGTCGTGGAGAGCAAAACCAACAAAGTCAGCATTGATGTTGTGGTGCGTGTTTGGGGAAACCAAATGAGCAACATAGAAGACAAATTAGACGAGATTTTTGTGGATATCACCGGGACTAAAAATCGTGTTAGTGCGGTGACTAGTATTGGAAATACGCAGTGGAGTTGGTCTTTTTGGAAAAACAACTCCATCAGTTACGAAATCAATTACGTGGTACACGCACCCGCAACGATGATCATGGAAGTGAGTCAAAAATACGGAGACATCAAAGTGGCGCGTTCCACCAACGCCCTGAAAATTGTTTGCGCCTATGGAAATGTTGACCTTGGGCAAATATCCGGTGAAACCAACCGCATTGAACTTGATTACGCCAATAATTCTCATATTGAACACATCAGTCAAGCACAAATAGATACCGATTACAGCAACCTAGTTGTTGGATCATCTAACTACCTAAACCTCCATACTGATTACAGCGATATTGAGTTGAAGCAAGTGAAAAAAGTTGATGTAGACATGGATTACGGTCAACTAAACATCGATTCAGCCAGTGTAGTTCACGGAAACACCGATTATGTAGATGTGCAAATGGGCACTATTGGCCAGTTTAGTTTAGCTATGGATTACGGTGATCTTCGCGTAAAACAACTGATCTCTTCAGGGTCTTTTTCAAAACTGACCACTTCATACACAGAGGTAGCGATTGATCAACTCAATAGTTCCCTTGAGGTAGACATGCAATACGGCCAATTGGACATCGACCAATGGTCAGGCCCTCAAGGTCAGCTTGACATAGAGGCCCAATACACGGATATTTCATTGTCTTATGACCCATTGTTCTCCTTCTCCTCGACGCTAAACGGCAGTTACATTACCCCAAAAGGTTTATCCAACTTGGAATCCACCAAGCGGATTGAAAAGTCCAATTCCTTTACCTTTGAAGGGTATTTCAAACAATTTGTGGAGAAAAAGCAACTCATCATCAACGCGCGTTACGGATCAATTCAATTAAACAGCAGTTCACTATGAAAAAAATTATCGCACTCATCATCCTGACCACCATCTCAACCCACTATACCTGGGCTCAATGGGGAAAAAACATACGCGGTAACGGACAAGAGACCACTACTACACGCCAGACTTCGGCCTATGACCAGATCAATGTTTCCAGTTCGTTTGACGTAGTACTTTTCAACGGCGAAGAAGGAAAAATCGAACTACAAGGAGAGTCAAACCTGTTGACCTATGTGGAAACACAGGTAAAATCAGGTCAATTAATCATCCGACCACGTTCAGGCGTCCAATTAAAACCAAGCTGGGGCAAACGTATCCAATTGCGGGTACCCGTCAAACAAATTGATGCACTAAGGCTTTCGGGATCAGGATCGATAGTAAGCACGACAACACTTCACGATCCAAGTATGGAAGTGATCATTTCTGGATCAGGTGACATCAACGTCGACCTTCAGTGCACCGAACTAATAGCCGTTATTTCTGGATCCGGTAGTATTACAGCACGGGGCACGGCTACCCGCTCAAACATAAACTTGTCCGGATCTGGTGATTTTAAAGGATTTGACCTTTCCACCAAAATCACAGAAGCAATCATTTCAGGATCAGCTGATGTATCGGTTTCAGTGAGCGATTTACTCAGTGCTAAAATTGTAGGGTCTGGGGATATCTATTACCGCGGGAATCCCAAAAAAATTGATAGCAAAATCGTAGGATCTGGTGATTTAATAAAAAGTCGTGACTAACGGTCCTTTTTAGCTTTTTCGATAATTAACTCTGCAAAGGGCCTTTTCTGAAGATGACTTTCTAACCAAGAGAGCACATCGAGGTATAAAAAGGCCCTTTTTTCAATTGGATGATTTTCAAGCACGGACAATCGATCGTATAATTCCTGAAATGCTTGGGGCAAATCCTGAGGAAATATAGACCCCAAACGCTTCATAAACCGCATCATTTCTTTTTGTACTTGCTGAAGGTCATTCATTCGCAACAAAAATTTATAGGTCGCCTTGAGCTGAATCTCTAAGTGGTAATCCATTCCAGCTTCATAATGGGCAATCAAACTCAACAACCTAGAAAAACACATTAAATCCTCTCTCATGTACAAGTCCTTATTGGCGATGATTTTTTTGAGATACTCAATGGATTTTTTGTAATCCCCAGAGCCAAAATACATGCACGCAATCTTGTAATACAAGACCATTACATGGTGTTTGTCCAATCGATCTTTATGCAGTAAAATACCGGCCTCTATTTGTGGTATACGATCTAGACCTTGATTAAAACTACCCTTCATAAAATGAAGGTTCATTCTGTGGCTAGCGAGGTACAGAAATGTGAGACTGCTGATGTTCTCGTTATGAGGAAACTCTGCCAGCTTTGTTTTGAATTCGAGTTGTTCTAACGTGCGTTCATACAAAGAGCGATACCTTAAGTAGAATAAACTCTCCATCAGATAATTATTTCCCTTGAGGTAAAAAACTGGATGAAACTGTATCATTTCAGGATGCTCATCAAACAATTGAACCCACTTATGGGCATACTTATAACAGGTTAAAAAGTCTTGCAGCAAAAAATGATACCAGAGATGCGCTTTATAATACCATAGTTTTTCGCGAATCCCCCACTCATCCATATGCTCTAGAGGGGCGTTCATTTCGAAAAAAGCACGGACCTTTTCTTGTTCTTGAGCTGTGCGCGCATAGCCAAATTGCAACATCATGGCATAAAGCTGCAAAGACAAATTAGACCATTGACTAGCTACGGTATTTTGGGAAACTAATTCTTGTGTCTGTTTTACCAGTGAAAGCACGCGATCAGAAGTACTCTTGGCAAAATACTGTGTTTCAATTACTTTTTCCAGCTCAACAATCTCATGCGCAATGCTTTTTTCTTGATGAGCAATGGCTGTATTCTTGGCTTTTTCTAGAATTTTCAAACTTTGGCGATATAGCCCTTTGTGGTATAAAATGGTGGCAAAGTCAAGTTGTTCCCTCAACTGAATCCGAATATTATGATGGGCAGGATTTAGGCGTAAACTGATCAGTATTTGCTTGTACAGGTGGGCCTTCAAATTAGAGATTTGGGTTTTGGCTACAATCCCACTTTTAATGATTTCTTCCTCGTTATACGTTTTACTTTTCTCCATCAGGTGAAAGAGCAAAATAAACTTGGAATCTACATTGACATCTAAACGCCCTACATAAAGTTTAAACTGTCTTTTTTCAGACTTAGTCAGTGATTTTATCAGAACAAATAAGGGGTCTTTTTGCGTATTTGTCATCGTAATGTACTTGTCCTAAAATGTTGTATTTTAGCTTAATAGTCAGTAACTGAGCCAAGTTAACATTGTATTTCTTAGTAGAGCACAGCTTTGATTTGCTCAGTTGTGGCGTTATTTGTTACTTGCACCAAAACTAAGCAATTATAATGAGTAAAGAATTAGTTCAGATTTTTGATACCACCCTTAGAGATGGAGAACAAGTTCCAGGCTGTAAACTCGACGCACCTCAAAAGTTAGAAATTGCTGCGCGCTTGGATGAATTAGGCGTCGACGTGATTGAAGCGGGATTTCCCGTATCCAGTCCTGGAGATTTTAAGGCTGTTGCCCAAGTAGCCGCCCTAGTAAAAAACGCTACCGTTTGCGGCTTAACGCGTTCTGTTCAAAAAGATATTGAAGTGGCTGCCGAGGCCCTAAAATCGGCCAAAAGACCGCGGATTCATACCGGTATAGGTACGTCGGATTCGCACATTAAGTACAAATTCAACGCTACAAGAGAACAAATTATAGAACGAGCTGTTTCTGCAGTCTCCTACGCCAAAACTTTTGTGGAAGACGTCGAATTTTATGCAGAAGATGCTGGAAGGACAGATAACGAATATCTAGCCAGAGTGTGTGAAGCGGTGATTAAAGCAGGTGCCACTGTGCTCAACATTCCAGACACCACGGGTTATTGTTTGCCTGCGGAATACGGAGCGAAAATAAAATACCTCAAAGAAAACGTAAAAGGGATAGAAAAAGCCATCTTGTCGTGTCATTGCCACAACGACCTGGGATTGGCTACAGCCAATTCAATTGAAGGTGTCATTAATGGTGCGCGTCAAATTGAATGCACCATCAACGGAATAGGCGAACGCGCAGGAAATACCTCACTTGAAGAGGTGGTTATGGTGCTCCGACAACACCCACACCTAAACCTAGATTCTAGGGTAAATAGCCGACTGCTCTACAGTACCAGCCAAATGGTCTCCCATCATATGGGTATGATTGTTCAACCCAACAAAGCAATCGTTGGGGCCAACGCATTTGCCCACAGCTCAGGGATCCACCAAGATGGGGTGATAAAAAATAGAGAGACGTATGAAATAATCGATCCTGCCGATGTAGGTGTCAATGCTTCATCGATCATTCTCACGGCAAGGTCTGGCCGGGCTGCCTTGGCATACAGGGCCAAATTAGTCGGTTACGAGCTGACCAAAACTCAGCTAGATATTGTGTACGAGCAGTTTTTAATGTTTGCCGACCGCAAAAAAGAAATTCTGGATGACGACTTACACGAAATCGTTAAACTGAGTCCGATTGATCGTTAATCGCGCGACAAAAGCTCATTTATTTTTCGGTCAAATTCTGCTTTAAAACGCACGTGCGCTTCCCCGGTGGCAGGGCCATCAAAACCGGAGTGCACCTCAAAAACCTTCCCTTGTTTATCCAAGATAACCATCGTCGGATAAGACTTAATCTCCCCGATAAAAGGTAAAATTGTTTGCGCCTTTACTTTATCTGAGGTCCCAAATTGAGCGAGCGTAACCGGGTAAGGAATAGAAAATCTAGATTTTAGATTTTTCAGACGCTGCCAAGCACGTTCCTCTGTTGGGGCGTATTCGACAGCCAAGGCAATTACTGCCAGATCTGGATTTGGATTATTCGCTAAATAGTCAATTAAAAATTTTGTTTCGTCCAAACAGTTGGGACACCAAGAACCCATCACCTGTAAGACCACTACCTTATCTTTCCAAACAGCATCCGGATAATTTACCGTCTCGCCTTCTGTGTCCATAAACGTAAACTCTACAGGTAATTTGCTGTCAGCCATAGGATGTTGTTGCATCCAAAGATCTAAACTAAAAGTTTCGTCTCTACTCCATAAAAAGGGAGTTTGCATATGATTTTCATAGTAAAACTGCCCTTCAAGTCCTCGATCGGTATATTTGGCCAAAAACAAATAGGGATGTGCTCCATCAAAAGTCGAGAGGCGCAAACTATCTCCGAATACGTATCCAGACAAATACCTGTAATCACCCGTAGGTGTTCTCACGGTGCCCCTAACTTTTGTTCCTACTTGTTCTAGATCAGCTTGCGCGATATCGACCACATCCGGTTTTGGAAAAAAAGTTGCTTTCCAACTGCCATCTACATTGATGGATGCTGAAGTTGTTGGATTTTCAGAACCAGATGTCCCAGGTACCGCGCTAAATGGCGTACTGCGGTTAAGGTCCTCTTTGTGGTAGACTCCTTGAAGAATCCCCGAGGTGTACTTGGCTTTAATCACCGCATCGTACGGTGCTAGCGCAATCCATAGTGAATCGCCCTCTACACGCACTTGATCATAGACAATCGTTTCTCGATCGTTGTAAAGGGTCATTTGCCATTGTTGATCCTGTAGATCAAAGTTCATCAAGAAATTTATCTGGTGACCATCCTTTACGGTCAATGACCCCAACCAATCTCCCTGTA
>ENA-UOYN01000807-UOYN01000807.1-marine-metagenome-genome-assembly--contig:-NODE-807-length-11826-cov-7.871719_pt1 | contig 11826 bp, 12 predicted proteins | sample MGYA00238176_ERZ767358 | MGnify/ENA primary metagenome ERZ767358 (study PRJEB28950, sample SAMN06266238) | marine metagenome | isolation source: Columbia River Estuary | place: USA:Columbia River Estuary...
ACGGCCTTGACGTCAGTGGATTTTTGCATGCCGGCGATTATGACGCTTTTAAGGCGCTATGCACTGAAAAAGTGAATCTATGTCACAACTGAACTGGGATTGATGAGTATTTTGGCGGAAGCGGTATTTAGAGCGCCTATCTGTTTTGTACTTTTTATGCTAAGGTGCTTTTGCAATGGCCCACATCCTTGGCCGATCAACACGGTGAGCACTTCACTTGAAACGCAATGCGCATGGCTTGTGTTTCCTATCCGCCCTCAACGGAGTTTTCTTTTATTTTGGTTGACTCAGGACAGAACTTTCTGACGCAAAACACTTGGAGATAGCTATGGATCAATATGTCGTTTGGGCATTTATTTTGGGAGGCTTGAGCGCTATCTCCCTGCTGATTGGCTCATTGGTCGGGGTTAGTTTCAAAATACCCAAAAGCGTGACGGGACTCATGGCCGCCTTCGGCGCTGGCGCCTTGTTATCGGCGCTTGCGATCGAACTGGTAGCCCCAACTGTTAGCAGTTTCATGCGCGCAGATGCAGCTGCTAAAGCCACTGAATTGCATCATTTTTTAGCCATGATCGTAGGCTGTTTTTGCGGTGGATTGTTGTTTGTGTTGCTAGATCAACTGGTCAATCAGCACGGTGGCTACCTGCGAAAAACCGCGTATGTGATCTCCCGAGCATCACTTGATCGCGCAAGTATTCACAAGCAGGTGATTGCCGAAATCGCCAACATACCGCTGTTTTACAAGCTCGATCCCGAGCACATGGACATCGTGATGCGCTACCTCAAGCCCCGCCTGTTTGTGCAACATGAGTCTATTTTTAAGCCAGGCGAGCCAAGTGAGCTAATCTACATCGTGCGCAAAGGGGGCTTGTACATTGATACAGAAACCTATGGGCGGGATGAACTCGGGCGCGGAGAAATTGTGGGCGAGGTCAGTTTTTTAGGGGGGACCCCGCATACCGCGACCTGCACGGCCGCAGATGATGTGGAGTTGTTGACCTTAAATCGGGATGACTATCAATTGCTCATTCAAAAAGTTCCCGAGTTTGCCCAGGGCCTGAAAGACTTGGCCACCCAACGTTTAGATCAACGCAAGTCTCAGGCCTCGGTCCTTTTGCAGGAAAAGCAGCAATGGGCAAATTTAGCCATGTCCGCCATCAATCACGGGCAACAGATGCCCAGTTCGACCGATTTGAAACAACAACATGGTGCACATAGCAGCGCCGCTCTGGCCATCTGGCTGGGGATCTTGCTTGATGGCATACCCGAGTCTTTTGTCATTGGTACGGCGTTGATGGCGTCTATAGCGCTGAAAACCGCCAGTGGCGCTGAACTTACTTTCTTGAGCGTTTTGCCCTACAGCTTGATCGCTGGGTTGTTCCTCTCCAATTTGCCCGAAGCATTGTCAAGTTCGGTTCAGATGCGCAACCAAGGCATGAAAGTCAGCAAGATCCTGCTGTTGTGGACATCGCTGGTATTGATGACTGCGATCGGAGCGGCCATCGGCGCTTACGTCGGCGAACATGTGCCCCATGGTTATTTGGTGTTTGTCGAGGGCTTGGCAGCCGGTGCAATGCTAACCATGATCTGTGCCGCCATGTTGCCCGAAGCCGCTCACCTCGCCAGTCCTAACCTGGTCGGCCTGTTCACACTCACAGGTTTCCTGTGTTCAGTTCTGTTCAAACTTCTGGAGTGAGCCACGTCCTAACAGTGCCTAGCTCCTTGGTAGAGAGGAGTCCCTTAGGCAAATGTCAACACTTGTGAGGGGTCTGGTTAGGAGGGAATGTTGGAGGCCCGTAACGGGCTTATTGATGGGTATTTTGGCGGAAGCGGTGAGATTCGAACTCACGGGCCCTTTCGAGCCGCCGGTTTTCAAGACCGGTGCAATCGACCACTCTGCCACACTTCCTGCGGGTGGAATTGTAACCTTGTTATAAGTCCAATTTGGCGCAGGATTTAGGGACAAGGCTAAATTAATGTTGATCTGACCCCAATTTAATTCAACAGCATGCCTTGGGTTTCGATGTAGGCGATGATTTCGGCTAGGCCGGTTTGGGTTTTGAGGTTGGTCATGACGAAGGGTTTGAGGCCTTTGGCGGTGGTGCGCATGCGGGTGGTGTCGGCGTGCATCACGTTGAGGTCGGCGCCGACGTAGGGGGCGAGGTCGGTTTTGTTGATGACGAAGAGGTCGCTTTTGGTAATGCCGGGGCCGCCTTTGCGCGGAATTTTTTCGCCAGCGGCTACGTCGATCACGTAGATGGTGAGGTCTGACAGTTCGGGGCTGAAGGTAGCTGCCAAGTTGTCGCCGCCGCTCTCTACGAAAACCACGTCTGCATTGGGAAATTTTTCCAGCATGCGGTCGATGGCTTCTAGGTTGATAGAGGCATCTTCGCGAATAGCGGTGTGGGGGCAGCCACCGGTTTCGACACCCATGATGCGGTCAGCTTCTAGCGCACCACTGACCGTGAGAATGCGTTGATCTTCTTTGGTGTAGATGTCGTTGGTGATGGCCACCAGGTCCCATTTTTGGCGCATGCTTTTGCACAGCATTTCAAGCAAGGTGGTTTTGCCAGAGCCCACCGGGCCGCCAATACCGACGCGAAGGGGTGGTAGTTTTTTGGTGCGATGGGGTATGTGGTGTAGTGCGGTCATGATCTGAAAAGTCGAGAGTATTGGGTTTCGTGTCTGGCAGACATGACGGCCAGCATGGGGCAAAAAGCTTGGCGATCGAGGTCGCTTAAGGCGATGGCGTGTTGCACGGCTTCAGGAATTTCTTGGGCCAGTCGGGCCAGAATTTTTTGACCTGAAATTTGGCCTAGTGGCACAGCTTTCAAAGCGGCTTGTGTCATGTTCTCAGCCCATCCAAAGGCATAGGCTTGAAGTGCACTTTCGAGGGGCGCATTGGCCAAGGACAGCGCCAATGACATGGCAAGAGGGTAAGTGGGCCGCAGTTCGCTGCAAAGTTGCAAGGCGTCTGCATGAGCTTTGTTTTGAATGCGAAGCCAGTCTAGAAGCGATCGCCCCATTTGCTCTGTTTGCAATCGCATTTCGTGTGTTTCGCGCGTGGCGTGCACCCATGCGCTAAGTTCTTTGAGTCTTGCAATGTTGTGGCTTTGCCAAGCTGGGACGGCTTGTGCCATCAAGGCCATGTCTCCCCGCGCTTGCGACAAGTGAAGCTGGTCGGCTAGCCAGTTTGCGCACGAAGATTCATCGTGTACTAGTTCGTGATCGATGGCCGCTTCGAGTGCTTCAGAATACGAGAAGCCACCGACAGGCAATGCAGGAGAAGCCAACCAAATGAGTTGAAGCAGTTCAGTGGTCATGCTTGCAGTTCGGACCATGGACATGAGTTTGTTCATGAACGTGCTCATCGTGATCATGATCGTGCCCATGATCATGTGAATGACCAGAGCCGCCATGGTGTGCGCCGTATGCGCCACCTTCAGGTTCAAAGGCTTCATGGACAGTGTTGACAATCAAGTGCATAGATTGCAACATGCCGGCCAGCACGGGGTCGGGTTCAATTTTGAGATGATCAGGCTTGAGTTCAATGGGCACATGGCGATTGCCCAAGTGATAGGCGGCACGAGTGAGGTCAAATGGCGTGCCGTGTTGAGGACATGTCGTAATGCGAAGCAGTGCTTGAGGCGCAGCTTCAATGCGAACCAAACTGCCATCATCGGCGACCAACACATCGCCACCGCGAACCACATATCCGCGCTGCAAAAATACAGACAACACACGACCCGATGAGTCTTCAACTTGGAAGCGGCTTTTTTGCCGGACATCCCAGTCTAAAGAAACAGTAGGCGCACGATTGATCAAAGCCTTGGCCAGACCTTGACCACCAGAAATTAATTTAGAGCAAGTGAGCATTCAATCAATCAAAAAATACTTCAAGATCTGTGGTTCAGAACAAGAAGTAACGCTGCGTCATAGGCAGACTGACTGCAGGTTCGCACGTGAGCAACAAGCCATCGGCTCGCACCGCATAAGTTTGCGCATCGACTTCCATTTTAGGTGTGTAGTCATTGTGAATCATGTGGCGTTTGCCAACACCTCGAATGCCTTTGACAGCAGACAGTGTTTTCTGCAAACCATATTTCTGACCAATGCCAGCAGCAAGTCCGGCTTGCGACACAAAGCTTAGCGAGCCGCGCGTCAAGGCGCCGCCATAGCTGCCAAACATAGGGCGATAGTGCACGGGTTGTGGCGTTGGAATGGAAGCATTGGGGTCGCCCATGGCAGCCATGGCAATAAAGCCGCCTTTCATGATGATGGCGGGTTTGACACCAAAGAAAGCAGGTTTCCAAATGACCAAGTCAGCCCACTTGCCAGCTTCAATGCTACCTACTTCATGGCTGATGCCGTGCGCAATGGCTGGGTTGATGGCGAGTTTGGCGATGTAGCGTTTGACGCGTGCATTGTCGTGACGCTCGGTATCGCCTGGCAGTTTGCCGCGCTGAACTTTCATTTTGTGTGCAGTTTGCCAGCAGCGCAAAATAACTTCTCCCACACGACCCATGGCTTGGCTGTCCGAGCTGAACATGCTGATGGCGCCTAGGTCGTGCAAGATGTCTTCTGCTGCGATGGTTTCTTTGCGAATACGGCTCTCTGCAAAGGCCAAGTCTTCTGCAATTGAAGGATCGAGGTGGTGGCAAACCATCAGCATGTCAACGTGTTCGTCGAGGGTGTTGATGGTGTAGGGCCGCGTTGGATTGGTAGAGGAGGGCAGCACGTTGGCTTCGCCAACCACTTTCAAAATGTCGGGGGCATGACCGCCACCTGCGCCTTCCGTGTGGAAGGTGTGAATGGTGCGGCCTTTGAATGCTGCCACGGTGTCTTCCACAAAACCCGATTCGTTCAGGGTGTCGGTGTGGATGGCCACTTGAGTATCGGTTTCTTCAGCCACGTTCAAACAGTTATCAATGGCTGCAGGTGTTGTGCCCCAGTCTTCGTGTAGTTTGAGGCCAATGACGCCCGCCTTGATTTGTTCGTGCAATGCAGCAGGCAAAGCAGCATTGCCTTTGCCCAAGAAACCCAAGTTCATGGGGAATGCATCAGCTGCTTGCAGCATGCGCTCAATGTTGTGCGGGCCAGGCGTGCAAGTGGTTGCGAAGGTGCCAGTTGCAGGCCCGGTGCCACCACCCAGCATGGTGGTAATTCCGCTGGACAAAGCTTCTTCTATTTGCTGCGGTGCTATGAAGTGAATGTGCGTATCAATGCCACCTGCAGTGACGATCATGCCTTCGCAGCTGATGATCTCTGTGCCGGGGCCTATGATGATATCGACACCAGGTTGCGTGTCGGGGTTGCCTGCTTTGCCAATGGCGGCGATGCGATTGCCTTTGAGGCCAATGTCGGCCTTCACAATGCCCCAGTGGTCAATAATCAGGGCATTGGTGAGCACGCAATCCATGGCGCCTTCTGCGTTGGTGCGCTGCGATTGCGACATGCCATCGCGAATGGTTTTGCCGCCACCAAACTTCACTTCTTCGCCGTAGCTGCCGGCCTGTAATGTGAAATCTTTTTCAACTTCAATGATGAGCTCGGTGTCGGCCAAGCGAACACGGTCACCCACGGTGGGGCCAAACATTTCGGCGTAAGCGCGTTTGTTGATGTGGGCCATGTTAAGAAACTTTCTTGTAAGGCGCGTCAAGCGCGCCGTTGGTCAGGGCTCTAAAGCCATAGATCACGCGGTCGCCAGCGTAGTCGACCAATTCAACGGTGCGTTGTTGGCCTGGTTCAAATCGAACGGCGGTGCCTGAAGCCAGATTGAGTCGCATGCCATGCGCTGCAGCTCTGTCAAAGCTCAGACCGCCATTGGTTTCAGCAAAGTGATAGTGCGATCCCACTTGAATGGGGCGATCGCTGGTGTTTTGAACCACCAGTGTGCAGGTCCGTCTGCCAACATTGAGGTCGTGGTGGCCTTCGTCGATGAGGAGTTCGCCTGGAATCATGATCGGGTCCTTAAACAATGGGTTGATGCACGGTGACCAGCTTGGTGCCATCAGGAAAGGTTGCTTCTACTTGAATGTCGGGAATCATTTCTGCAATACCGTCCATGACATCTGCACGTGTGAGCAGGGTGCGACCTTCGCTCATGAGTTGGGCCACGGTTTTGCCATCGCGTGCACCTTCCATGACGGCTGCACTGATGTAGGCCACAGCTTCTGGGTAATTCAATTGAAGGCCACGGGCTTTTCGGCGCTCGGCCAAGAGCCCTGCTGTGAATATAAGGAGTTTGTCTTTTTCGCGTGGGGTGAGTTCCATGGTGCACTCGTTTGAAGTTCAGATTCAAGCTTACCTCAAGCAACATGCATGCCCTTGAGCTTCTTGAGAATCTTTGGGCTGCACCGCAAAAGGGCATAACTATTTTGGTGCCGACAAAGATGAAATGCACAAACTTGGTTCATTTTTTGGAATTTGGCCTGCCTCATGTGTGGGGAAACTCGTTCTACATTGAATCGAATTAGGTCATTTCCACTCTCAACGGGATTGGAAACCCAAGTGTTGGCACAGCCCTTGCAGAAGGCTTAGCAGCGTTGCAGTTCTTCGCTTGTTTAACAACCTTCCTTAATTTGATTGGAGTGCTCTTATGTTGAATCGTCGTGGCAATCTCAAAGCCTTGGCCCTAGCGTCTGCCCTCGTGGCCGGTGGCTTGTCTTTCTCTGTACAAGCTCAAACGTCTAACACCATCAAAGTGGGCATCTTGCACAGCTTGTCTGGCACCATGGCAATTTCTGAAACCGTGTTGAAAGACACCGTGCTCATGGCCATCGATGAAATCAACGCCAAAGGCGGTGTGTTGGGCAAGAAACTCGAACCCGTGGTGGTTGACCCCGCTTCCAACTGGCCTTTGTTTGCTGAAAAAACCAAGCAACTCTTGGGTCAAGACAAAGTGTCTGTGATTTTTGGTTGCTGGACTTCTGTGTCACGTAAATCTGTGTTGCCTGTGGTTGAAGAAATGAACGGCTTGCTGTTCTACCCCGTGCAGTACGAAGGTGAAGAGCTGTCTAAGAATGTGTTTTACACAGGTGCAGCACCTAACCAACAAGCCATTCCAGCGGTTGACTATTTGATGAGCAAAGACGGTGGCTCTGCCAAGCGTTGGGTGTTGTTAGGTACCGACTATGTGTACCCACGTACGACCAACAAAATTTTGCGCGCTTACTTGAAGAGCAAAGGCGTGAAAGATTCTGACATTGATGAAAAATACACACCCTTTGGTCATTCAGACTACCAAACGATTGTGGCGGACGTGAAGAAATTTTCAGCTGGTGGTAAAACAGCCGTGGTCTCCACCATCAACGGTGACTCCAATGTGCCTTTCTACAAAGAGTTGGGCAATGCAGGCTTGAAGGCCAAAGACGTGCCCGTGGTTGCGTTCTCTGTGGGTGAAGAAGAACTGCGCGGCGTGGACACCAAGCCATTGGTGGGTCACTTGGCTGCTTGGAACTACTTCATGAGCATCAAGAGTCCCGCCAATGACGAGTTCACGAAAAAGTGGGGCGCTTATGCCAAGGCCAAGAACATTGCAGGTCACAAAGACAAGCCTTTGACCAACGACCCGATGGAAGCCACTTACATTGGTATCAACATGTGGAAGCAGGCTGTTGAGAAGGCCAAGTCTACTGATACAGACAAAGTGATTGCTGCCATGGCCGGTCAAACCTTCACCGCACCAAGCGGCATCACATCCAAGATGGATGAGAAGAATCACCACTTGCACAAGTCGGTGTTCATTGGCGAAATCAAGGCTGACGGTCAGTTCAACGTGGTTTGGAAAACATCAGGCCCTGTGAAAGCCAAGCCATGGAGCCCCTACATTCCTGGCAATGACAAGAAGCCCGACGAGCCCGCTAAGAAGTAATTTTTGAAGCTCGTCCTAGAGGAAGGACGGCTTCGTCCTTCCTCTTTTTTTTGTAATCCGCAAAGACGAAACATGATCCGTTTAAGAACTTGGCCGGTGATTTTTTTACTGGTTTCATGCATGGCTATGGCCTTCTTGGCCAGTCCTGCAAAGGCGATGAGTCTTGCCGAGATGAAGGGATTGGTTGAAGGCGACACCGATCAAAGAATTGAAACCCTGAACAAAGTTGTTGCGCAGGGCGATGAAAAGACATTGGTATTTTTGCAAGCTTTGGCTGACGATGCCGTCAAAGTTGCAGGCGACAAAATTTGGATTGTGCGCGACAGCTTGGGTGCTGGCAAAGCCATGGATCCGCTGACAGGACAAAAAAGCGATTTGCCTGCAGATGCTCAAGATGTGGTGAGCAATAACCGCTTTCGCAGTGAAATTGAAACAGCCTTAGCGGCTTTGAAGTTATTCAGCAGCGAAGTGAAGATGCGTCAACAAGCTGTCAAAGCTTTGCTCAAAGAACCTGACGCGAGCAAGTTGCCTATTTTGAACAAGGCGCTGGCCCAAGAGCAAGACGCCAAGGTTCTAAATTTACTCCAATTGGCCAAAGCCGCCGCTCAACTGGGCGATGCCGATGTGGCGGTTCGCTTGGAATCTGCAAAGCGCTTGGCTGAAAGCCAAACGCCTGAAACACAACTTCTTTTGAATGAGCGTCTGGCGCAAGAAACAGACGCACAAGTGAAAGCACAGCTTCGAAAATCACTCACTGCCATCGAGGGTGCTTTGAAAACGGGTGAACGATTAGGTGCCTTGTTCACAGGCGTGAGCTTGGGCTCTATTTTGTTGCTGGTGGCACTCGGCTTGGCCATCACCTATGGCCTGATGGGTGTGATCAACATGGCCCACGGTGAACTCATGATGATTGGTGCCTACGCTACTTACGTGGTGCAGGTGTTGTTCCGTCAGTATTTACCGTCTTATTTCGACGCCTATTTATTATTGGCTGTCCCCATTTCATTCTTGACATCTGCCTTGGTAGGTGCATTTTTAGAGCGCACGGTCTTGCGTTTTTTGTATGGCCGACCCCTGGAGTCCTTGTTGGCCACATGGGGCATTAGTCTGATTTTGATGCAAGCCGTTCGCTCCTTGTTTGGCGCGCAAAACGTAGGCGTAGAAAACCCAGCTTGGATGAGTGGTGGTGTTCAAGTGCTCTCCAATTTAAGCTTGCCCTACAACCGCTTGATCATCATTGGATTTGCGGTGGCTGTGCTGCTGGCCATGACCTTGGTCATTGGCAAAACTCGCTTAGGTTTGTTTGTTCGAGGTGTGACGCAAAACAGACCCATGGCTTCGTGCATGGGTGTGAATACCGCACGCATTGATACCTACGCATTTGCATTGGGTTCTGGCATTGCAGGTCTTGCAGGCTGTGCCCTCAGCCAAGTTGGCAATGTGGGCCCCGACTTAGGGCAGAGCTACATTGTCGACGCGTTCATGGTGGTTGTGTTGGGCGGCGTGGGTCAGTTGGCCGGTACGGTTTATGCCGCGTTAGGTCTTGGTTTAGTGAACAAGTTGCTTGAAGGCGTGACGGGCGCTGTACTTGCCAAAATTTGTGTGCTGGTGTTTATCATCATCTTCATCAAAAAACGCCCACAAGGTATTTTTGCCATGAAGGGTCGGAGCGCGGAGGCTTGAGATGAATACTTTGAATCAATCCAAAATTGTGTTGCCTGGACGCGAGCCGTTGTTCACACGCAAGGGCTGGAGCGCATTCCTGGTAGCGCTCTTGTTCGTGTGCCTTTGTGTGCCACTCATGAATTTGATAGTGCCTCAAGGTCATTGGTTGCACTTTAGCGACTACGCAGTCAGCTTGGTTGGCAAAATCATGTGCTACGCCATTTGCGCGTTGGCCATGGATTTGATCTGGGGCTACACCGGCATTTTGTCATTGGGGCATGGCTTGTTTTTTGCCATTGGTGGTTATGTCATGGGGATGTACCTCATGCGCCAAATTGGCACCGATGGCAATTACAAAAGCAACTTGCCCGACTTCATGGTGTTTCTTGACTGGAAAGAGTTGCCTTGGCATTGGACACTGTCTGACAGTTTTGTGGCCACTTTGTTGTTGATTGTGTTGGTGCCTGCGGTGGTGTCGGGAGTATTTGGTTACTTTGCTTTTCGTTCACGCATCAAGGGTGTTTACTTTTCCATCATCACGCAGGCCATGACCTTTGCGGCCATGTTGTTGTTCTTTAGAAATGAAACAGGTTTTGGTGGCAACAACGGCTTCACAGACTTCAAGCGCATTTTGGATTTGCCATTGGCGACACCCAACATGCGCATGATTTTGTTTGTGCTGACGGGCTTGACCTTGCTCGGGTTCTTTTTGATGGCACGTTGGCTCATTCGCAGCAAATTTGGCCGAGTATTGCAAGCCATCCGAGATGCTGAAACCCGCGTCATGTTTTCAGGCTATTCGCCTTTGCCCTACAAGCTCAGCATTTGGGTCATCTCTGCCGTCATGTGCGGTGTGGCGGGTGCTTTGTATGTGCCGCAAGTGGGCATCATCAACCCTGGTGAAATGAGCCCTGCCAACTCCATTGAAATTGCAGTTTGGGCGGCTGTGGGTGGCCGCGGCAGTTTGATTGGACCGGTGGTGGGCGCGTTCTTGGTGAACGGCGCCAAGAGTTGGTTGACCGTCTCCGCCCCCGAGTTTTGGTTGTATTTCTTAGGCGCCTTGTTCATTGCTGTGACCTTGTTCTTGCCGCAAGGTGTGGTGGGCTTGGTGCAGCGCTTGAAGGGTGGTCGCTCATGACCCCTGATTTATTGAAGCAAGGTGCTGGGCGCGTGGCTAAGCAACTTGAAAAAGTCAGTACCGAAACTGAATCAGGAGGACGAGACGCCAGTTATGGCCGCGTACATACTGCAGGCGAAGTGGATGTCTCGCATGGCCGTATTTTGTATTTGGAAGATGTCAGTGTGAGCTTTGACGGTTTCAAAGCCATCAACAAACTCTCACTTGACATTGCACCGGGTGAGTTGCGCTGCATCATTGGTCCTAACGGTGCTGGCAAGACCACCATGATGGACATCATCACGGGTAAAACACGCCCTGATGAAGGGCAGGTATTCTTTGGCAGCACCATCGATTTGCTAAGCCACAACGAACCCGAAATTGCGCAATTGGGCATTGGCCGAAAATTTCAAAAGCCCACCGTGTTTGAGCAACTCAGCGTCTTTGAAAACTTGGAGCTTGCACTCAAGACACCCAAAGGCGTGAAGGCGTCTATGTTTTTCAAACTTGATTCAGTTCAATCAGATCGATTGGCGGAAGTGCTTCACACCATTCACCTGGCCGACAGTGTGCTCACGCAAGCTGGCAATTTGAGCCATGGTCAGAAGCAATGGCTGGAAATTGGCATGTTGCTCATGCAAGACCCCAAGCTCTTGTTGTTGGACGAGCCTGTGGCCGGTATGACCGACCACGAAACAGAACGTACAGCTGAGTTATTTTTAAGCCTCAAGGGCAAGCACTCTTTGATGGTGGTAGAGCACGACATGGGATTTATCAAAGCCATCTCTGACATCGTGACGGTGCTGTGCGATGGATCGGTGTTGGCGCAAGGCACCTTGGATCAAGTTCAAGCCGATGAGCGTGTGATTGAAGTTTATTTAGGCCGTTGAGAAAAGGCATTCAGATGAATTTAACGGTACAAAATATTCAGCAGTATTACGGAGGTTCCCACATCTTGCGCGATGTGAGTTTGGAAGCCAAGCTCGGTGAGGTGACTGTTTTGTTAGGCCGCAACGGCGTGGGTAAAACCACCTTGTTGAAATCCTTAATGGGTGTGGTGCCTATCAAAAGCGGATCGGTGGTTTTAGGCAGCCAAGACCTGACGCGAGCTACGCCCTATGAGCGCGCGCGCGCCGGTGTGGGCTATGTGCCTCAGGGTCGCGAAATCTTT
>ENA-UOYN01000808-UOYN01000808.1-marine-metagenome-genome-assembly--contig:-NODE-808-length-11814-cov-3.662131_pt1 | contig 11814 bp, 11 predicted proteins | sample MGYA00238176_ERZ767358 | MGnify/ENA primary metagenome ERZ767358 (study PRJEB28950, sample SAMN06266238) | marine metagenome | isolation source: Columbia River Estuary | place: USA:Columbia River Estuary...
ATCAGCGGCCCGTTGTGAGTTTGATCGTCAAAGGGATCGCCAACTTTAATTGTTGCAGCTGATTCGCAGATAGCAGCTAGAACTTCGTCATATCTATTCTTATTAACCACTATGCGCGAATGGATGAAGCAATTTTGCCCAGTAAATGTAAAGCCTAGGTAAGGCAGATTCTTAGCAAATGTTGTTACATCTACATCTTCTAGTAATACAGCTGCAGATTTACCACCCAGTTCAAGAACAGTTGGCGTGAAAGATTCGGCGCAAGTTTTAGCAATAGCTTTGCCAGTTGCAGTTGAACCAGTAAATCCATCTACATTAGCCTCTTGACCGGCCATCCATACTTTATCTCCAGACATTGAAGTTGGATAAGCAAAGAATAAAAAGGCTCTTGCTGTTAAGGCAACGTTTACAATGTTCATACCTGTACCACCAAAGATTTCTTTACCGATTACTACGGCAAAAACAGTTGCTACCGCAACCATCCATAATGGAACATCTGCAGGCATAACCAATGGAATTAACATTCCAGAAACCAAGAATCCCTCATGTAATGAATGACCTTTGATAATTCCAAATATGAATTCAACTGTAAGTCCTACTCCGTAAGAAACAACAATTAGCGGAAGAACTATTGCTAAACCAGCCATAATTTTCGCGCCTTGGTCAGCCCAAAATACTAAATCTCTGTTTCCAGTTTCTGCAACCATTTCCCAGTGACCTGCATTGTAAATACCAAAAAGCAAACATGGTATTAAAGCAATGATAACGGTCATCATTGTTCTCTTCAAATCTACACCATCTCTAATATGCGAACCTTTTTTAGTTACGATATTTGGAGTAAACGCTAAAGTCGAAAATGATTCAAATACAGGATGCCATTTTTCTAGCTTGCTTCCTTTAGCAAACTTAGGCTCCATCTTATGTACTATATTTTCTAAAAATTTCACTTTATAAAAAGATTAAATTATTACATGCACTCGCTGGCAATTAAATCCAAACCGGTTCTTATTTTATCTTGAATATCAATTTTCGAAGTACAAACATACTCGCACAATGCAAAATCTTCAGGAGCTACTTCGTAGATTCCTAAATTCTCCATCCCATCAATATCATCTGTAATTGCGGCCTTTGCTAGATGCATAGGTAAAATATCAAAAGGGAATACTTTCTCTAATTCACCTGTTACAACAAATGCTCTTTCTTCACCATTTGTATTAGTATCTAATTTAAATTGCTTCGTTTTAGATAAGAACGTTGGGAACAATCTTGAATTTGAGAATTTATCAAATCCAGGCCCCATCCATCCTTTAGTCAATACAAACTTAAGTTGGTTACCTTCTGGTATAACTGTTATTTGATTGTGATAAAAACCAAGAGTCCCGTCTTTTTCAATTTTATCTCCAGTCAAAACATTACCACTGATAACTCTTACATTTTCAGAAAGTAATTGCCCTTCTAACAAATTTGAAACACAAGCACCTGGAATCACATCAACATAATGAGGGTCTTTAACTTCAGAACCAGTTAATGCGATTGTTCTTTTAACATCGTATGAACCTTTCAAAAAGTAACGTCCAATAATTGCAACATCTGCAGCGTTTAAAGTCCAAACAAACTCACCTTTATTAACTGGGTCAATGTGATGTATTTGAGTACCTACATTTCCTGCTGGATGTTTCCCGATAAATTTATTGATAACAACACCTTTAGCCTCTGAGAACGTGGAATCTGATAACGTTTTACCGTTTAATCCTAAATTCACTTTCCCGTCAGTCAATTTCTGAAGAACATCCAATCCTGTTTGGAACTCCTCATTTTTACCATGCAAAACATAGTCAAAATCAGGTGCCAACGGCGAACTATCAAAAGCAGAAATAAAAATAGCTTTAGGACTGTTATCTGGGCTAGCAATAATATCAAGAGGTCTTTGTTTTACAAAAGGCCATAATCCAGCATTTTGAATTTCTGACATTAAATCCTCGCGGCTCATTGAAGCATAATCAACCTTACCTTTAGTTGGTAATGTTTGATCACTATCGCAAGAGATTTTCACCTCAAGTATTTTACGTTTTGCACCACGAACAATCTCCTCTACTTTCCCATTAACTGGAGTAGCAAACTTAATTTTATCGTTATACTTATTGTAAAAAATAATATCTCCAGCTTTAACTAGGTCACCTTCTTTGACCATCATTTTTGGAGTCGTTCCATGAAAATCTGTTGGTTTAACAGATACATGGCTAGGCACTTTCGAATCGGTTTTAACCTTATTCGCAACACCTACTAGTCTAATATCTAGACCTTTTCTAAGCTTTACTGTTTTAGACATGCATTAAAGCGATTTAAAATACAATGGCAAAAATAAAAATTTGACTCAACCTTTTAAGAACAAATGAAACTTAGATTACATATTTCATTAATTTAGAATGATTCTAAATTGTAAAATCATCTAACTTTGATTGATATATATTCGTCTTAGGATAAAATAGAACTGAACATAAAGATTTGCAATTAAGTTAAATTAATGTAACTTGGATTTATGAAAACATTAACAACATCGGGCGTTCAAATTTCGGTGAATACATTTTTCAGAAGTGATCTTTCAGAAATTAATGCATCACAATTTTTCTTTAATTATACTGTTCAAATAGAGAACAGGAATGATTATAGTGTACAATTAATCTCACGTGATTGGTACATTTTTGACTCTTTAATGGAAGCTAGGTTTATAACAGGACTTGGTGTTATTGGTGAGCAACCAATATTAGAACCAGGCGAAAGTTACACCTACACAAGTGGCTGTGATTTAAATTCTGAAATTGGGCAAATGAAAGGATTTTATACATTTAAAAAACTTAATGACGAGTCAACATTTCAAGTCAACGTTCCTGATTTCACTTTAGAATGTAACTTTAAATTGAACTAGAATTTTTTCCTCAAAATAAAAATACCAAGTATAACAGTAATTGAAACTAAGAAATACTCCAAAGTATTACTTGATTTTTGAAAAGTTGTATCATCGCTTACTATTGGACTAATCGCAAACTCTATAACATCATTATCAATACCCCATTTTTCTTGTTTGTTACTTTCTAAAGAAGTTAAAATCAACTGAGCATCTTGAGCATTATCAAACTGTTTCAACGCTTTCCAGCAATAAACCAATTGCTTTAAAACATCAATTTGATCGTCAAAGAGATTCGATTTATTTGCAATTTCACGAGCCCTATCAAAATAAATTATTGCTTTATTTATCTCATTTCTAGCCTTATAATATTCCGCTAGATTATAGTAGCTCTCTAATAAATCTTTTGGATTATTCAATTTCTTTCTAACCTCTAAACTTTGTTCAAAACAATATAGAGAAGAATCAAAATCGTTCATTTGAAAATAAAAAATACCTTTATTACTCCACTGATTTCCAAGGTGCACATTTGACTCTACAGGCAAGCTAATACTCTTTTTAAAACAACTTTCACTTTTAATCGTGTCTTTTAAATACAAATAAACATCACCCATAGTAGCATAACCATTACTGGCAGACTCATAATATTTATTCTTCATACAACTAAAGGTATATTCTTTCGAAGCTTTCAATGCGCCTAAATAATCTTTTTTAGAAATCAATGCCTTACTCAAACCTAATTTTGCGTTGAAACTTGGAGCTGATGAATGACAAAGTTTTCCGATTCGTAAGGATGTATTAAAAGATATAATTGCCTCATCGTACTCTTCAAGTAAATAAAGTGTTAATCCAATACTATTGTATAGTTCTGAAGTCAATTCATTATCCTCTTCTCTTTCAAAAAACTTAACAGCTCTTTTTAGATTAATTAGTGCTTTTTCATACTCTCCTATCCGTCTTTGATACAGACCAATAATTTTATATCCTACCGCATTTGCTAAAGCACTTTTATTATCATTCTCTGCTAACAAATAAACCCCTAACATTTTTAAAGAGTCCACACTGTTTCTAGTGTAGACATTTTCCAATTGCAGAGCCATTTGGGCTTTAAAATTGATATTTTTCTCTTTCTTAAAACCCGTGAATGTAATTTGAGCATCCAAAAAATTGCAGGCAGAAAAAAAGAGCAAGAGGATACTTAATGTAACTTTTGTCATAGTGTATATTAGGTTCTAACTTTGCAAGGATAAAGAACATTGAGTATTTTTACAAAAAAAACAATTATGTCAAATGCATTTTTCAAAGTTCCAGCAGCTGTAAACGAACCTGTAAAAGGTTATGCGCCTGGATCTAGTGAACACACAAGTTTAATTTCTAAATACAAAGAATTATATAATCAATCTCCGATTGATATACCAATGTATATTGGTGGTAATGAGGTAAGGACGGATAATAAAATTGAAATCAACCCTCCTCACGACCATAAAAAAGTACTTGGTCATTTCAATTACGGAAATGCGTCACACGTTAATGACGCGATTGAAGCTGCACTGAAAGCTAAAGAAGATTGGTCTAATTTACCTTGGGAACATCGAGCTGCAATTTTCTTGAAAGCTGCAGATTTATTAGCAGGTCCATTCAGAGATCGTATGAATGCTGCAACGATGTTATGTCAATCTAAAAATGTTTTTCAAGCAGAAATAGATGCTGCATGCGAATTAATTGATTTTTTCAAATTTAACGTTCAATATATGACTCAGATATATTCTGAGCAACCAGATTCACTTCCTGGAATGTGGAATAGATTGGAATACAGACCGCTTGAAGGATTCATTTTTGCAATTACGCCATTTAACTTTACATCTATTTGTGCCAACTTATGTGCTGCGCCTGCCATGATGGGAAATGTTGTGGTATGGAAACCAGCGGAAACACAAATGTATTCTGCACAAGTAATTATGGATTTATTCAAAGAAGCTGGATTGCCTGATGGTGTTATTAATTTGGTTTCTGTAGAAGGTCCAGTTGCTGGGGATGTCGTATTCAAGCATAGAGAATTTGCTGGACTTCATTTTACAGGATCTACAGGTGTTTTTAGACATTTATGGAAAGAAATAGGAGCTAATATTGCAAGTTATAGAAGTTACCCAAGAATTGTTGGTGAAACAGGTGGTAAAGATTTCGTAATGGTTCACAAATCTGCAAATCCATTAGAAGTTGCAACTGCAATTACACGTGGTGCATTTGAATTCCAAGGACAAAAATGTTCAGCAGCATCTAGAGCATACATTCCAACAAACCTTTGGGGAGATGTTAAAGCTTCAATTATTGAACAAGTTAACTCCTTCAAAATGGGAAGTCCAGAAGACACATCTAACTTTATCAATGCTGTAATTGATGAAAAATCATTTGATAAGATTGCTGGATATATTGACTTTATCAAATCTCAATCAGATGCAGAAATCATCGTAGGAGGAAATTACGACAAAACTGTAGGATATTTTATTGAACCTACTGTTGTAGTTACCACAAACAAAAAATTCAAAACAATTTGTGAAGAAATTTTTGGACCTGTAATGACCATTTACGTATACGACGAGGATAAATTTGAAGAGACATTGGATTTAGTTGATAGCACATCTGATTATGCATTAACAGGTTCAATTATCTCTCAAGATAGATATGCGATTAACTTGGCCATGAAAAAATTAGAAAACGCTGCTGGTAACTTCTATATCAATGATAAACCAACAGGAGCCGTAGTAGGTCAACAGCCATTTGGCGGTGCTAGAGGTTCTGGTACAAATGACAAAGCTGGTGCAGCAATGAACCTATTAAGATGGACTTCTGCTAGAACAATTAAGGAAACTTTTGTTCCAGCTACAGATTACAGATACCCTTTCTTAGGATAATTCTTATAATTTTTAAAAGCGTCAATCAATGATTGACGCTTTTTTTATACCAACAAACCTTATGAAATTTTTAGTTTTTAGCTTTCTATTTTTAAGTCTTATCTCATGTGATAAACAAAAAATTGAAAAACGAGCTCGCAAAGACGACACTACCATTACCAATTATCTAAAACAACAAGGTATTTCTGCGCAATCTACTGAGTCTGGGTTGTATTATACAATTACAGAGCAAGGCACCGGAGCATCATGCAATAACAATTCAGATGTTCGTGTATATTACAAAGGTTACTACGATAATAATGAGGTATTTCAGGAAAGTGATGCTTCAGGAATAAGCTTTAATTTGCAAAATGTTATCAAAGGCTGGACAGAAGGAATTCCTTTTTTTAAAGAAGGCGGCAAGGGAACTTTATACATCCCATCTTCATTAGCATATGGGCCAACAGGAAGAGGTGATATTGCGCCAAATACAGTCCTATTTTTTGACATAGAACTATTAGAAGTTTTATAGCGCTATTTTTTCATCTCCTTTTTGGGGAATATTGATGTATCAACCGAAAAATTAAAATTTAAAAGTGTCTATCTATCTTTTAAAGAGTGCTACAACCGCTAGATAGCTTAAGTCAACCAATTTAAATTAACTATATTTGCTATTCTACCTAATAGAAAAGTTAACTATTCCGATGAAAAAAGAAAAATCGCTAAGAAAATTATTAATCCCAACAATGTTAATACTTTCTAGCGCAATTATGGCAGTAGCATGGCTTGGACATTTGAAATACAAAGAAGATTTAAGTTTTATTACATCTGCACTTTTTGCTTGGTTTCTTGTACTGCCTGAATACCTTTTAAATATTGCTGCAATAAGATGGGGAGTAGGTGTTTTCGCTCCTAGCGTAATGGCATCTATTAACTTGGCTTCAGGAATCGTTTTTATAGCACTGGTATCGCACTATATGTTAGGAGAAGAAATAAGCTTACAAAAGTACCTTGGTTTTGGGTTAATGATTGTTGCTATGTTTTTCATATCAAGCTCAAACTCCACAAAAACAGAAAAAGCATAACACCTTATTAATATGGAATTTTACATGGTGCCTCTCATGCTTTTTTCTTCAAGCCTTTTAATGGCTTTTGCTTGGCTTGGACACATAAAATATAGACAAAAAAGTTTCTTCGTTGCACTTATATTCAGTTGGCTATTGGTGTTGCCTGAATACCTCCTGAATGTATCAGCAATTCGCTGGGGAATAGGAACTTTTGAAGCAAGTGAGATGGCTGCTATAAACTTATGCACAGGGGTAATTTGCATTGCCTTTGTTTCAAAGTTTTTTTTAGGAGAGAAATTAAACCCACGTAAAATATTAGGATTTGTATTAATGGCAATCAGTGTAGTGCTTGTCGTACTCTAGTTATTCAATTCAGAAAAGTAATTGAAACAAACACCTTATATCAAACTTGGATTACGCCCTAAAGGACTATACCAAGTTTATTTTTCTATAACGACCATAAAGTAACGAAACCCAATTGTAGGCATTGGTTTTTCAAATTTAGCAAACTTACCATCACCATCAATTTTCATCGCCTCCTCAGTATCCTTCCAACTACCTCCCTTCGTGCTTCCTTTTTCCGCAAGCATTTCTGCTACATTACCGCTCATATTATAGAGACCGTACTTGTTTGGCCAGTATGATTTCGAGGGAGCTGTGACATCTGCGTTATTATTAAGTTTGACTGCATCCTCCGTGTAGTCCTTTTTTGATCTCATAAAGTTGCAACGATACAATCCTTTATTCGTTTTTAAGCTTTTACCTTTCCAAGGATAATCAGCTACTGGATTACCTCCTCTTGCAGCTTCTATCCATTCAGATTCAGATGGCAGACGAAATTCTACCTTTTCGAATTTTCTTTTATCATTGGAATTATATTGCTCTGTTAGCCACTCACAGAAAAGAGTAGCACCATCGTAGTCGACGTTAACTACTGGATAATTTTCATAAGCTAAATGTGTATGATAATGTTGTATATAAGGTTCGTTATAAGCCAACTCACTCCCCCACATTGCTGTATCAATTTGAGCAAGTAGGTATTTATCACCCTTCTTATTTTCCTTCAAAAAATCCAAAAAGGCTATGTACTCTTTATTTGTAACTTCATATTTTGAAGCGTAAAGGCTCTCATTTATTTTCATTAATGTCTTTTGCAACATTTTGGTATCAAAGGAACTCACCTGTGCGAAAGTAAAATTTGCAACACAAAAAAGAATTGTAACTACTGCTAGTTTTTTCATTTGTTTATCTTTTATGTCACTATAACATATTAGTTCGCTATAGTTACAGCTCATATGATAATCGATTGTTTAATAAAAATTTTTAGTTTAAATTAAAGCACTGGAATACTCTTACCTATTAATAACTACCAGAGGGAAAACGTTCCTCTCATTTACCCAAAATTTAGTTTTTTGAAGTTAATAAGCTTTCCTACTCAAAACTTAACCTTTTCAAAAACAATCTGTTAAGGTGAAAATTCAAGCTCAATTAAACCTTTCAATTTATTATCTGTCCAATACTTGAAATTTTAAATAATGAATATGAAAATTAACGGAATATTTTTAGCTGCAATTATTTTACTCCTTATTGGATGTAAAAAGGAAGACGATCCCGAAATAACAACTACCTGTACTTCGTCAGGAACAGCTCTTGAAACACCAGATTTGGAAAATCTACCATTTGGAGGACAAGCACCAACAAATATTTTGATTCAAAATGAGGGAGACTCTCAACCAGAATTAATGTCACTTTGGCTATGTGGATTACCCGCCAATGGCGCCGGAAATAACGATGCAACTGACTGGACAAATTTAGATGGAACTTGGAATTATGAATTGAAACCTCAAGTTGATGGAAATGTTAATTGGCCGAGTGAGTTTCAAATTTCTCTTGATGGTAATGGAAATAGAATTGTTACCGGAAATGGATTACCCGATCACCCCACAGGTATCTTCCCAATAACACCAGGTAGCATTGCCTATCAGTATGATGGAAACCCAAATGTGATTTCTCATCAAAATGTCTATTACAGTTTCCCAGTAACTCCAATTGAGGCTACTCAGCCTAGTTGTGTTCCTTTTGGTCCATCGGGAATCTCCTTATCAGGTAGCGCAATTTATCATGGATCTTCAACCCTCGGAAATGATGCCGCTGCTCATGAAATGTTAGATCGATTTGGCGGGCATACAGATGGCACAGAAAGATATCATTATCATTATCCTTCGAATGACTTAATGAATCATATCCAACTTCATGAACAAGGCCATTCACCAATTACAGGCTATATGTTGGATGGATTTGGGATTTATGGACCTTATGGAGAGAATGGTGAATTACTTAGTTCAGCTGATTTGGATGAGTGTCATGGCCATAAACATCCTGTGCTGTGGGATGGACAAATGATAGACATGTATCACTATCATTGGACGTTTGATTTTCCTTACAATATTGGATGTTTTAAAGGTACACCTTAAATTACTTAGCTTAAATTTTAACCGTAAAATCAATCTTATGAAATTGAATATAATTCTCTTTTTTCTTTTATCCATCATTTCTCAATTGAACAATGCTCAAACAGTTGGATTGATTGAATCTAGCATTGGGGTTACCGATGGCTATGTTCTTTTCTCCCCAATGACTTCAACCAATACCTATCTAATTGATAAATGCGGAGAGAAAGTTCATGAATGGACATCAAGTTCAAACAGACCAGCGTTGTCTTCCTTTTTAACTGAAGATGGCTCCCTTCTAAGGACTGGGAAATTAAACAATGTCAGATTCAATGAGGGAGGAAGTGGTGGTATTATAGAACGATTCGATTGGGATGGTAATCTTATTTGGAACTATACAATTTCTGATACGGTCTCATGCCTACATCATGATATTAAAATGATGCCAAATGGAAATATTCTTTGCATTGTATGGGATAGCAGAACAAGTCAGGAAGCATTTATGAATGGAAAAAACACTTCATATTCACAACAATATTTATGGAGTGAGCGTATAGTTGAACTCAAGCCTATTGGCACGGATAGCGCAGAAATTGTATGGGAATGGAAACTCTTTGATCATTTAATTCAGGATTTTGACAACACAAAATTGAATTATGGTGTAGTTGCAGACCATCCCGAATTGGTGGATATCAATTATTTTCCAGGAGCGCAAGACACTCCAGATTGGATTCATCTTAATTCAATTGATTACAATGAAGAACTCGATCAAATTTTATTGAGCTCACATCGCATGTGTGAAGTTTGGATCATCGATCATAGCACAACTACTGCAGAAGCTTCTTCACATAACGGTGGAAATATTGGAAAAGGTGGAGACCTGTTATACCGTTGGGGAAACCCACAAGCGTATCAAAGCGGGACGACTGCGAATAAAATATTTTATGGGCAACATCATGCATCCTGGATCCCTAGTGGAAACTCACAAAAGAATAAAATATTAGTCTTCAACAATGGTCTAGGCAGAATAGGAGATTATTCTTCAATTGACATTTTTATACCGCCACTTACAAGTACTAATAATTATACTATGTCAAATAACACAGTATTTTTACCAAACGGTTTGGATTGGAGTTACTCCGCAAATATTCCTTCCTCTTTTTACAGCAGCAACATTTCGGGTGTTTATCCACTTGATAATGGATCTTATCTAATTACAGAAGGAGCTTCAGGTAGATTTTTTGAAATAAATGAATTTCAACAGAAAAAATGGGAATATGTGAACCCAGTATACAATGGAGGGATAGGATCTCAAGGGGACGCTGTAAGTGGAAACCCCGTTTTTCGATGTAACCAATACCCTCCAGATTACGATGGTTTTATTGGAAAAATATTATCTGCACAAGGGCCGATTGAATTAAACCCGACTCAACCATCAATTTGTGAAAGTCTTGACATTGCTGAAAATGAACTATTATCTATAACGATATATCCAAATCCATTTAGTAATGAAATAAAATTTGACTTAAAAATGGGTCAGGAAATGGAATTCAAATTGTATAATTCGTTTGGTCAAGTAATTAACTTCCAATCAATTCAAGGTGACACAAAAATTAATTCAGAAGGAATTTTACCTGGAATCTACTTCTACGAATTATCGATAGGCACAAAAATCTTTCAAAATGGAAAATTAGTGAAGCAATGATCTTTTTATTCATATAGAACAAATGTAAAAGCTCTGAAGTTTAATCTCTTCAGAGCTTTTAGTATTAGATGGTGACAATAATTTTATGAAATTTTAGTTATTGAAACTCTGTCTTATTTACTTAAGAATAAAATTCTTCTTGTGCGATTATAAAACTTCACCTTAAACACTTGAAATAATCATAAGGCTCCAGACAATCATTGCATTGATAGTGAGCTTTACAAGCAGTACTTCCAAATTGACTAATTAAACGGGTGTTTTTAGATTTACACTGCGGACATGGAACAATAATAGGTTTAGCAAAAAGGGTGCTTTTATCTATATCATCTTGTGGTGGTGCAATCCCGTATTCTAGTAATTTTTGCCTGCCGTTCTCAGTCATCCAGTCGGTTGTCCATGCTGGTGACAAGACCAAATCAACTTCTATTGACTTAATCCCTTTCTCAGACAACACTTCTACAATGTCATCTTCAATTCGCTTCATTGCGGGGCAACCTGAGTAGGTTGGTGTAATTGTAACAAACACTTTTTCATCAGAAATTTTCACATCTCTAACAACCCCCAAATCTACAATTGTAAGAACTGGAACTTCAGGATCAAAAACCTCCTCTAAAAACTTCCATATTTCTTTTTCACTTACCATTGCATGTTTGGATAGGCGCGTTGCATAAATTGTAATTCTGTTAGAATAAATCCTAAATGCTCAGAATGCTTACCTATTCTACCTCCTTGAAATTTCCAATTGTTAGATGGTTTTTCGATTTTGGCTAAGGTTAATACCTCATCTACTATTTTA
>ENA-UOYN01000815-UOYN01000815.1-marine-metagenome-genome-assembly--contig:-NODE-815-length-11779-cov-8.240020_pt1 | contig 11779 bp, 10 predicted proteins | sample MGYA00238176_ERZ767358 | MGnify/ENA primary metagenome ERZ767358 (study PRJEB28950, sample SAMN06266238) | marine metagenome | isolation source: Columbia River Estuary | place: USA:Columbia River Estuary...
GTTTTACCTCTGTGCGGGCCAAATCCTACCTGACCCACAACCCCACTTTTTCCACGCCTAATAGCCCTGGAGCCTGCTCGAAGCACCAATTTGGGAAGGCTTTGAGAATGAAATTTGCAGCCGTGCTCACAGCCCTTGCAGTTGGCTTTATCGCTGGTCTGACTTTTAATCCACCTAATTCAGCAGAGATAGTAGAAACTCAGATCAAATTACGAAGAGAAATTATTGGCAACTCAAGTTAAGCCCTGGGATGGGCCTGCTCATATGCTTTCTTAATTCTCTCTTGAGAGACATGGGTATAGATCTGAGTAGTGGCAAGAGATGAGTGGCCGAGAATCTCTTGAACCGTTCTTAAATCAGCGCCACCTTCTAAGAGATGAGTTGCTGCGCTATGTCTTAGAGTGTGTGGACCTAATTTCTTATCGCTACCAATTGCCTCCATCGCTTGATAGACCACACTTCGTGCAACCCTTTGATCAATTCTCTTTCCGCGAGAGCCGATAAATACTGCGCTACCACTTGATTCACTTGCTAGCTCCGCTCTTGCGTTATTGATCCAATTATCAAGAGCAGCAATTGCTGGTAGGCCAAGTGGAACAATTCTCTCCTTACTCCCCTTACCCATCACTTTGATAGTAGATCTCTGTCTATCAATATCGCCAAGATCTAGACCAACAAGCTCTGAGATGCGAATACCTGAGCCATATAAGACTTCAACTAGCGCTAGATCTCGAAGTGAGCTGGCGCTGGCCTCTTCCTGCGCTCTTACCTCTAGCGCCTTTATAGCTAGCGCTGCGCTCTCGATATCTAAAACATCAGGCAAATTTCTCTCAGGCTTTGGAGCGATTAAATCTTTCCCGATATCTCTTGAGAGCCAACCACTTCTTGCCCCCCAATAGGTAAAGGCGCGAATTGAAACCACCCTGCGGGTAATTGATGATCTAGCTGCTCCCTTAGTAGAGAGGTTTGCAAGCCAGGAGCGAATGTGATTGAGCTCTAGCTGAGCAAACTCTGATACTCCCAATTGATTTATATGAAGTAGGAGCGACTCTAAATCAGCAAGATATGCCCGAATTGAGTTCTCTGAGAGATTTCTCTCAGTAATTAGATGGCTGCGATAAGCCTTTGCTAACTCAATATCTAGCGCCATAAACCCTAGGTTATCTAGGAATCACCTATAGAGGCGATAGACACAGCGTTGCTTCTAAGCAACACTTAACCCACGCTGTCTCAGATGCGCAAAGCGTGGATCTTCTTCGGTGCTTTGTCAGTGGTAAATGAATCACTTAGCGACCAAATAGCGAAGGAGCAGCGATTGAAAATTCTCTTAATAGTAAGTGATACTGCTCTTGAGCCAAGCCTTACAAATACTGCAACTGAAATAAGGGTCACAATAGGAATCAATGATGACTTTGATCAGATACTAGATGTCTGCTCCGGAATTCTAGATACCGAGCAGATAGCTCACCTACATCGCCTCTGGGCAGATGATGCTTTTCCAAGAGACTTTAATCGAACAGGAGATGAGCTAATCATCACTGCTAGAGAGTGATTAGCTGCGCTTCTTATCTATTGCGCCAAGAGCGATTAGCAGAGTCTCTGGCGATACTTCAAGTGCTTGAGCAAGAGGGGCGATAACATCAATTTTAGGGGTGCGCTCTTGGCGAAAGTAGCGTGAGATTGAACCTTTATCAATTCCTGTTTTTAGATGTAGCTCTTCAAGCCCTGAGATGTTTAGAGCTTCCATTCTTACTCGGAGCCACTCTGATGATTCGCTAGGAGTTAACTTCACTCCTCTTTTTAAAGCTGTGCGCATAGCTAAATTCTTTTCTCTCCTTACTTAAAAACCTTACTCAGGTTTCTTTCCCGCCCTTATTAGCCCATAAGTTAGCGCATCTTCTAACGCCATGGCAGAGGCGGCAATAACATTTTCATGAACTCCAATTGTGCTCCACTCGCCATGGCCATCGCTGCTCTCAACCAATACTCTAGTAATAGCCCCAGTTCCAAGGCGGCCTTCCAAGATACGAACTTTGTAATCAGTTAGCTCTAGCTGAGCTAGTTCTGGATATAACTTCTCAAGACCATTGCGAAGCGCTCTATCGATAGCGTTAACAGGACCATTTCCACTACCAGAGGATGAAATTAACTCTCCCTTTGCCCTAATACTTACCTCAGCTCGTGAAGTTACTGAGCCATCTGCGAGCTGATCAACGCTAGTTTTCCAACTCTCAATAGTGAAAAATGAGGGTTTCTTTCCAGCAAGCTCTTCTCGCAATAACAGCTCAAAGCTGGCATCTGCCGCCTCAAAGGTGTAACCACCAGATTCCAGCTCTTTTACTCGCTCAACTAAGCGAGCAACAACCTCTTTCTCTTTACTTAGATCAAAACCTAGTTGAGAGGATTTAATTTCAATTGAAGCTCTGCCTGCCATCTCAGAAACAAGCATTCTCATATCGTTGCCAACGCTCTCTGGATTTTCATGTTGATAGAGCGCTGGATCTACCTTGATTGCGGATGCATGAAGACCGGCTTTATGCGCAAAGGCAGAGATACCAACATATGGCTGTCTAGCACTTGGTGAGACATTGGTAACTTCAGCAACTGCGTGAGCAATTCTAAATGCCTCCTCTAGCGCTCCAGCTGGAAGTACTTCTTGCTTCTTCTTTAACTGCAGATTAGCGATGATTGCAATTAGATCAGCATTTCCAGTTCTCTCGCCATAACCGTTTAAAGTTCCTTGGACATGGCTTGCTCCAGCTGCAACTGCAGCAAGTGAATTAGCGATAGCGCATCCTGTGTCATTATGGCAATGGATTCCAATCCGAGCAGAGCTATCTGAAATTACCTTTGAAACTACATCTGATAGTTCATCAGGGAGCATCCCGCCATTGGTATCACAGAGAGCAATAACATCGGCTCCAGCCTCTGCTGCAACTCTTACTACCTCAAGTGCGTATGCTGGATTTGCCCGATATCCATCAAAGAAATGTTCCGCATCAAGAAATACTCTCTGGCCGCCTTGCCTTAAAAAGTTAATTGAATCCTTAATCATCGCTAAGTTTTCTTGTAAATCTGTTTTTAGAGCGAGCTCAACGTGGCGATCATGTGACTTTGCAACGAGAGTTACAACTGGCGCTCCAGATTCAGCCAGCGCTCTAAGAAGTACGTCATCTGCTGCTTTACTATTGGCCCGCCTAGTGGCGCCAAAGGCTACAAATGTTGCATTCTTTAACTTCAACTCCTTAGCAGCTAATTTGAAGAATTCAGTATCTTTTGGATTAGCCCCAGGCCATCCCCCTTCAATGAAGCCCACTCCTAGATCATCAAGATGTCTAGCGATAGTTAATTTGTCATGGACAGAGAGATTAAGGCCCTCTTGTTGCGCGCCATCTCTAAGGGTGGTGTCATAGATATGAAAGGCATCAGAGATTGCCACTAGATAACTCGCTTCATCCAGCCATGCTTATCAGGGATAGTGCCATGTTGAATGCCAAGTAAGTGATTACGGATCTCCATAGTTATCTGCCCAGGATTGCCATCACCTGTTACCCAAGTTCCATATTTACTCTTTGCAGAACCAACTGGGGCAATAACTGCTGCTGTTCCGCAGGCAAAGATCTCTGAAATCTCCCCGCTTGCTACTCCATCGCGCCATTGATCAATAGAGATCATTCCCTCTTCAACTTTATATCCTAAGTCTTTTGCAACGCTTAAAATTGAATCTCTTGTGATTCCATGAAGCAGAGTTCCAGTTAACTTTGGTGTGAAGATAGTTGCATCTTTTCCTCTACCCTTAACAAAGTAGAGATTCATTCCGCCCATCTCCTCAACCCAGAATCGCTCTTTAGCATCAAGCCAGACCACTTGATCACAACCTTCTTTTGCTGCCTCCTGCTGAGCAAGAAGAGAGGCTGCATAATTTCCACCGCATTTTGCCTCGCCAGTTCCACCAAGAACTGCTCTGACATACTCTAAAGAGATCCAAACTGTTACAGCTTTAGCAGAGTTAAAGTAAGCAGCAGCAGGTGTTGCAATTACTGCAAATAGAGCTTTATTAGATGGCCTTACGCCAAGACCAACTTCAGTTGCGATCATAAATGGCCTCAAATAAAGAGACTCTCCAACTTTCTTTGGAACCCAACCAGCATCTTGCTTTACTAAAGCCTCAACTGCACCAACAAAATCTTCAACTGGAAGCTCTGGAAGAGTGATTCGCGCTGCGCTCTTAGCAAAACGAAGAGCATTGGCATCAGGGCGAAAGAGAGCAATAGATCCATCTGGTTGGTAGTAAGCCTTCATTCCTTCAAAGATTTCTTGTCCATAATGAAAAACCATTGCTGCAGGATCAAGATTTAGTGGCCCATAGGCAGAAATTGTTAGATCAGACCAACCGCTCCCCTGATCCCAGTGCGCAACTGCCATGTGATCAGTGAAGTATTTTCCAAATCCAGGCGCCTCTAGATACTGATCTCTCTGAGTTGGCGATACCGGATTTGGCGAGGGATTAACTGTAATTTTCATTAGCTAAGCGCCTTTGCTAGAGCATCGCCTATTTCACTAGTGCTTCTCTTCTTATCAGCTCTTGTAAGCAAGTCAGCCTCAACTGCTCTCTCAACATCTCTTGCAGCATCAGATAGTCCTAAATGATTAAGTAGCATCGCTACAGACATAATTGTTGCAGTTGGATCAGCAATTCCTTTTCCTGCGATATCAGGGGCTGAGCCATGTACCGGTTCAAACATTGAAGGAAACTCGCCACTTGGATTGATATTGCCAGAGGCAGCAAGGCCAATACCGCCGCAGATAGCAGCAGCGATATCAGTCAAAATATCGCCAAAGAGATTATCAGTTACCACTACATCAAAGCGCTCCGGATTTGTTACAAAGAACATCGAAGCTGCATCAACATGGAGATAATCAGTGCTTACTTGAGGAAACTCCTTTGCAACTTCTTCAAACGTTCTTGTCCAAAGACTTCCAGCTCTTGTTAAAACATTATTCTTATGAACTAACGTTAATTTCTTTCTAGGCCTTGCCATAGCTCTATTAAATGCATCTCTAATAACTCGCTCAGCGCCCCGTCTTGTATTTAGGCTCTCCTCAGTTGCAATCTCACTTGAAGTTCCAAACCCAAGAACTCCGCCAGCTCCAACATATGGACCTTCAGTACCTTCTCTAACCACAATGAAATCAATAGGCGCACTTGTCTTTAGCGGACCAACTACTCCTGGATATAGGCGTGCCGGACGCAGATTGATGTAATGATCAAAGGCAAAACGAAGTTTTAGAAGTAGCCCCCGCTCAAGGACTCCACTTGGAACACTTGGATCTCCTACTGCGCCAAGAAGGATTACATCAAAGCTCTTTAACTCCTCCAGAGTTTTATCTGGCAGAACTTCACCTGTTTTATGCCAGAAGGCAGCCCCTAATTCAAATGCTTTCTTGCTATAGGTAAAGCCATGCTTCTTGCCCGCTGCATCAAGAATTTTCAAACCCTCATTTACAACCTCAGGGCCGATTCCATCGCCTGCGATTACCGCAAGATTAAAGTTTTTACTCATACCAGTAGGGATACCGATCTAGATACCCGAGCTCCAACCTCTTTAGCAATCTTTTCTGTAAATTCAATTGGAATAGCAGAGTCCACCGTAAGCGCCATGAGAGCCTCACCGCCTGCCTTATCTCTAGCAACTTGCATATTGGCGATATTGATTTTTGCAGCGCCAAGAATATTTCCAACAGCTCCGACAACTCCCGGTCTATCTTCATAGATGAGAAATAGAAGATGGTCACTTGGTGGTAGCTCAATATCAAACTTATTGATACGAATAATCTTCTCTACCTTACGAATTCCCATAAGAGTGGCATCAACTTCAACTCGTGAACCATTTGAGAAGGCGGCGCGAAGGCAGATCATGCTTCGATAATCCTCGCACTCAGCCTCGCTACTTACCGTTGCGCTCATGCCCTTTTCTTGAGCTAGATTTGGAGAATTAACATAAGTTGCATCCTCAGTTCCAATTGCAATTAGCGCTCCCTTTAGCGCTGAGGTTGCCAAAATAGATGAGTCATAGATAGAGACCTCACCTTTAACAGTAATTTCAATACTTACTGGAAGCTCTGCTTCAAGGCCGGTTGCAATCTGGGCCATCTTCTCAACTAGTGGAAGCGTTGGACGGATCTCTTCATGGATCTCGCCGCCTTTAACATTTACTGCATCTGGCACAAGCTCTCCAGAGAGCGCTTTACGAACAGAGACAGCTACTGCAATTCCAGCTCTTTCTTGAGCTTCATCAGTTGATGCGCCAAGGTGAGGAGTTGCAACTACTTGATCGAGAGTAAAAAGTGGTGAATCAGTACAAGGCTCAGTTGCAAATACATCAAGTCCAGCACCAGCTACTCGCCCCTCACTTATCGCTTTATAGAGCGCAGCTTCATCTAATACTCCACCTCGGGCAGCATTAATGATTCGAACCGTTGGCTTAACTTTGCTGAGCGCTGCATCACCAATTAAATTAGCTGTTTCTTTTGTCTTTGGAAGATGGATAGTTATGAAATCAGAGTTTGCTAGCAAATCATCAAGTGAGACTAGGTCTACACCGAGCGCTGCAGCTTTTGCAGGTTGAAGATATGGATCATATGCAATTACCTTCATCCCAAATGCCTGCATACGATGAGCAACTAGCTGACCAATTCTTCCAAAGCCAACAACACCTAGAGTCTTTTCAAATAACTCAGCACCAGTGTATTTAGAGCGAGCCCACTTACCGCCCTTTAGAGCCGCGTGAGCCGGCGATAGATGGCGAGCAGATGCAAGCAGAAGTGCAATGGCAAGTTCTGCTGCGCTTACGATATTTGATGTTGGCGCATTAACAACCATAACTCCAGCGGCAGTTGCAGCGGGAATATCAACGTTATCTAGCCCAACACCAGCTCTTGCAATGACCTTTAAACCTTTAGCTGCAGAGATAGCTTCGCTATCCATCTTTGTGGCAGAGCGAATTAAAACTGCATCAACTCCTGAAGATAGGCAGGCCAGTAACTCAGATCTATTTGCCCCATCACAGTTGATAATCTCAAACTCTGGTCCTAGGGCATCAAGGGTCGCTGGACTTAACTCCTCAGCAATTAAAACTTTAGGTTTAGCCACGCGACGCAGATCCCTCCTTGTAATCATCCTTATTGGCAGCTTTAACCCAAGACATCATCTTGCGTAGATTTCTGCCAACTTCCTCAATCGGATGAGCCTCACCTTTAGCGCGAAGTGCTTTAAATTCTGGAGCTCCGGCATCTTGATCTTCGATAAAGCGAGCAGCAAAAGCCCCGCTCTGGATATCTCCTAGGACTGCCTTCATATTCTCTTTTACTCTTGGATCAATAACTCTTGGACCTGAGATGTAATCGCCATATTCAGCGGTATCTGAAACTGACCAACGCTGCTTAGCAATTCCACCTTCATACATAAGATCAACGATGAGTTTTAGCTCATGTAGACACTCAAAGTAGGCAACCTCTGGTTGATATCCAGCCTCAATTAGAACTTCAAAGCCATATTGCACCAATTGAGATGCTCCGCCGCAGAGCACTGATTGCTCGCCAAATAGATCTGTCTCTGTCTCCTCGGTAAAGGTAGTGAGAATTCCACCTGCTTTTAAGCCTCCCATTGCCTTGGCATAAGAGAGAGTTAGTGGCCAAGCAGATCCAGTTGCATCTTGCTCAACAGCTACGATATCTGGAACTCCGCGCCCTGCAGCAAATTCACGTCTTACTAGATGTCCTGGGCCCTTTGGAGCAACCATACAGACATCAATATTTGCTGGCGGCTTGATATATCCAAAGCGAATATTAAATCCATGGCCAAAGAAGAGTGCATCTCCAGCTTTTAGATTAGGTTCGATAGATTCCTTATAAATATGGCGCTGCTTATGATCAGGTGCAAGGAGCATAATTACTGTCGCTTCTTTGACAGCATCTGCAACAGAGAGAACTCTTAAGCCCTCTTCCTCTGCCTTGGCACGGGATTTAGAACCCTCTGCTAATCCAACTCTTACATCAACGCCACTATCTCGCAGGTTTAAGGCATGGGCATGTCCTTGTGACCCGTATCCAATGACCGCAACTTTTCGAGCCTGTATTACCGAAAGGTCTGCATCTTCGTCATGATAAATAGTTGCCACGTTCTCCTGCTTTCTAGTTTAGTTTTGGTAGTCCTCGGTCTGGCTATGCGTCGATGAAGAAGCTAGTCCAGTTTCTTGCAGAGTTCGCTCAGCCAGAGTCGCATCGCCAATTTCTAGCGCAATGAGACCTGATTGAACCAACTCTTTTATTCCAAAGCTTGTTAGCTCACCTAATAGCGCTGCAATCTCAGCGCTACTTCCTATCGCCTCAATGGTAAGGCTGGAGGAAGCCTGGCTAACAATTGAGGCTCGATATCTGCCTACTACTGCTTCAATCTTTGAACGATTATCGCCAGCGCTACTTACCTTAACCATTAAGAGCTCTCTTTGATGGGAGTTTTTATCTTCCATCTCTTGAATGCCGATAACGTTAACAAGCTTAAAGAGCTGAGCGCTGACCTGGTCTAGCGCGTGGCCTTCAAGGTTTAAAACAATAGTAATTCGCGAAATCTCAGGGCTCTCTGTTGGTCCCACAGCAAGTGAATCAATGTTGTATCCCCGGCGAGAAAATAACGATGCAACCCTAGCTAGAACACCTGGGCTATTTTCAACAAGGACAGAGAGCGTGTGTTGGGCCATGGCTATAACTCCTGTGAATCCCAGTCAGGTGCCATCTCTTTGGCAATCAAAATATCATCATTAGAAGTTCCTGCAGCCACCATTGGCCAGACCATCGCATCTCTATGAACGCTAAAGTCCACTACAACTGGCGCATCATTAATTGCATTTGCCTCTTTAATGATTTTATCGACATCACCCTTTGACTCACAGCGAAGACCAATGCAGCCCATTGCTTCTGCAAGTTTTGCAAAGTCAGGAATTCTCTTGGAGTGAAGATCGGTATTTGAGTAACGCTCTTTATAAAACAGTGTCTGCCATTGACGAACCATTCCTAAGCTCTCATTATTAATAACAGCTACTTTGATTGGAATATCATTTAGCGCGCAGGTTACTAATTCCTGGTTTGTCATCTGGAAACAACCATCACCATCAATTGCCCAGACCGGGGTATCAGGCGCGCCAACTTTTGCACCCATTGCAGCTGGAACTGCATAACCCATAGTTCCAAGGCCACCAGAATTAAGCCAAGTTCTTGGTTTTTCATACTTAACAAATTGTGATGCCCACATCTGATGTTGACCAACCCCTGCAACATAAATTCCATCAGGGCCTGTAATTGCACCGATTCGCTCAATTACATATTGTGGCGATAGCGATCCATCACTTGGTTCGTTATATCCAAGTGGATACTTCTGGCGTAGTGAATTCATCTGCTTCCACCACTGGGTGATATCAGCCTTATTCTTAGCAAACTCAGCCTTAACTGCAGGAATTAGCGCTCTAATGATTGGGCCAAGATCACCAATGATTGGCACATCTGCATAGCGATTCTTACCAATTTCTGCAGGATCAATATCGGCATGAATTATCTTGGCATTTGGGGCAAAAGTAGAGAGTTTTCCAGTTACTCGATCATCAAATCGAGCGCCTAAAGTAATAAGTAAATCTGCTTTCTGCAGGCCAGTAACAGCGGCAACTGTTCCATGCATTCCAGGCATACCAAGATGCTGGCTATGGCTATCAGGAAATGCCCCTCTTGCCATCAAAGTTGTAACAACTGGAGCCCCAACTAACTCTGCTAGCACAAGAAGTTCTTTTGCAGCATTAGCCTTTATTACACCGCCGCCAATATAAAAAATAGGTTTACTTGATTGAGCGATAAGTGATGCAGCATCTCGAATTGCCTCTGCGTTTGGTTCGATCTGCGGGTTATAACCGAGAAGAGTTAACTTCTTTGGATAGTTATAACTAGTCATCTTTTGGAGAGCATCTTTAGCAATATCAACTAGAACTGGTCCTGGCCTTCCAGATGATGCAATATAAAAAGCTTCAGCGATTGCCCGAGGAATTTGGGCAGGATCTGTGATTAAGTAATTGTGTTTTGTTATCGGCATTGTGATTCCACGAATATCTGCTTCTTGGAATGCATCAGTTCCAATCGCAGCTGAAGGAACTTGACCGGTGATAGCAACAAGTGGAACTGAATCCATCTGCGCATCAGCAATCGGTGTAACTAAATTTGTAGCCCCTGGCCCTGAAGTTGCAATGCATACCCCAACGCGACCAGTTACTTGGGCATATCCAGTTGCAGCATGACCTGCTCCCTGTTCATGGCGAACTAGGATGTGGCGGATCTTTGAATCAAAGATTGGATCATAGGCAGGAAGAATTGCGCCACCAGGAATACCAAACATGACATCAACGCCAGAGTCTTCTAGCGCGTTAACGAGGGCTTGAGCGCCGCTTATCTCATTTGCCATCTTGGTCTACTCCTTTCAATTCTTTTTTAGGCCTACTAATGCAAAAACCCTCAGTTTCCTGAGGGTGCGCGTGAACTTTATTTAGTTCACGCGCAGCGAATCACCACTGAAACAAGTGCTATTACAGAAGTTGATTTCGCTGACATGTGGATAAGTATCCCCTGATAAAAAGTATGAGTCAACCTTTAAGACGGCTATCTCACAATATGAGCGGGGATTATTCCCCTATTAATCGCAGACCGCGCCCTTTGATGCTGATCCCACAAGCTTCACATACTTACCCAATACCCCAGAGGTATACCTACTTGGTAGCGGTTTAAAGCTTTCCCTTCTCTTTGCTAACTCACTCTCATCAACTAATAAATCTAGCGTTCTCGCTTTGATATCGATACGAATTCGATCACCATCTTTAACAAGTGCAATCGCTCCACCATCACTAGCTTCGGGTGCAACATGGCCCACACATAACCCGGTTGTGCCACCTGAGAATCTGCCATCGGTTATTAAGAGAACAGATTTTCCAAGACCTGCTCCTTTAATTGCGCCAGTAATCATTAACATCTCGCGCATTCCTGGGCCACCCTTTGGCCCTTCATAACGAATTACTACAACATCTCCTGCAGTAATAGTTCCATCCTCTAAAGCTTGCATTGCAGATTGCTCTCGATCAAAGACTCTGGCAGGTCCTTCAAAGGAGTCAACTCCAACTCCAGCAACTTTTGTCACTGCGCCATCTTTAGCAAGTGAGCCACTTAAAATTGTAATACCGCCACTAACGCCCATTGGGCTTTTTACCGCTCTTAATATTTCGCCATCAGGATCTGGTGGATTGATATCAGCTAGATTCTCAGCCATAGTTTTCCCAGTAACTGTTAAACAATCTCCATGAAGTAGGCCTGCATCAAGTAGAGCCTTTAATACAACTGGAATTCCCCCGACTTTATCAACATCGCTCATAACAAATCTTCCAAATGGTTTTAAGTCACCAAGCAGTGGAACCTTTGAGCCAATTCGATGGAAATCATCTAGAGTTAAATCAACTTTTGCTTCATGGGCAATTGCAAGTAAGTGAAGAACGGCATTAGTTGATCCGCCGAGGGCCATAAGTGCTGTAATGGCATTTTCAAATGCTCGCTTACTTAAGATATCTCTAGTAGTTATTCCTTGTCTTATTAGCTCAACAACAGCTGCCCCTGATTTAACAGCATAGCTATCACGCCTGCGATCAACTGCTGGAGGAGCAGCAGAGCCAGGAAGTGATAAACCAATTGCTTCACC
>ENA-UOYN01000817-UOYN01000817.1-marine-metagenome-genome-assembly--contig:-NODE-817-length-11742-cov-4.187388_pt1 | contig 11742 bp, 12 predicted proteins | sample MGYA00238176_ERZ767358 | MGnify/ENA primary metagenome ERZ767358 (study PRJEB28950, sample SAMN06266238) | marine metagenome | isolation source: Columbia River Estuary | place: USA:Columbia River Estuary...
AAGAAAACCGAGTCAGGGCGAGACGCTACTCAGTCCACAGCCGAGGGCTCGGCAGCATCCGGGACCGCAAAACCCGCGGCGGGCGAGCCGGGGTCTGACACGGCGTTGGACGCGCCTGAAACGTCATTAGATCCCCGCGCGGCGGCGGCCGACGCCCTTATGGAGGCCAACCCCTTAGCGCAGGCCGTCCCATTGGCGTTGGCCGATACCGTGGCGCTCGGAGCGGCCACTTGGCTATTGGGCGCAGGTCGCCCGCAGTTGGCGGGCGACTTGCAGGCAGTCCCGTTGGCGGGTGGCATGCAGATCATCGCGCCCACACAAGGGCCTGATGCGGCCAGCCTGTTGGCCTTTGCCCAAGCGCAAGGCCTGAGCCCGCAGGCGCTCAAGGTACTGGTCGGGGGCGTATCCCCTAGCGCGACGACCGAGGGTGACATCGCAACCTCCGGCGAAACGCTTGACCCGCTGGTGTTATTGCGCGCGGGTGCTGCGGGTGGCCAACAGTCAACCGCGCAATTGCTGGGCCAAATCATGGACGCGCGTGCACTCGCGACAGGCGCACAACTACCGACCGCGACCAACGGCGCCAGCGCTTTGTTGCTGGATCCCCAAACCGTGGTCGCTCAGACCCTGGTTGTGGCGGGTCTGACCGATGAGGACTTACGACCATTCCTGCCCGGCAGCAAACCGGGCGCATTGGACGCCTTGGGGCTGGAACGCACGGGGTTGCTGGTGCCGCGCGCGGCCAATCCGACTGGCGTCGCCCTACCCAGTGAACCACTGGGTAGCACTGCGAGTCAGCGCAGCGCGTTGTATGAGTCCATCTCACAGCGACTGGTGGACGCTTTGGGCGCCCGCATTCAGGGGCAAATTGCCAAGGGGCAATGGACCATGCAATTGACCCTGAAGCCCGCCAGTTTGGGACGCATCGACGTCGACTTGCGCATGCACAACGGCGAACTAGAGGCCCGATTCGTATCTGCGAACCCCGTCACACGCGATCTGCTACAGGATGGCGCGCAGCGTTTAAGAGACAACTTGGCACAAGCTGGAACGGATATTGCTAGAGTCTCGGTAGACGCGGGTGCAAGTCAGTCCGGGCACGGAAAGTCGACACCGCAACCCAGCGGCACGCCCCTAAAAGCGGCGATGCAGGCTGGGGATTCTGAAACAGATGGGCGCGAAAACGCGGCAGTAAGCGAAAATAGACGGGACGATGGCACGCTGAACATCCTGGTGTAACCAGTTGATCGGCGACATTCAAAGAAAGTAGGGTAAACACATGGCTGATGAAATTGAAGAAGAAGAAGGCGGTAAAAAAGGCGGCGGATTGGTCAAGATTCTCTTGATCGTTGTCCTCGTCCTCGTCTTGCTGGTGGGCGCCGTGTTCGGCACCTTGTTCTTCACCGGTTTCTTCGACAAGCAGGATGAAAAGGCCGCTGAGGAGAAAGTCGCAGCGCTGGAGGCCGCCGCCGCCGACGCAGCAGACCCCACCAAGGCAGAGCCCAAGCGTGTGACCAAGGACAGCCCGGAACTGACCCGATTCGAATACCACTACATGGAAATCGAACGTGAGTTTCTCGCCAACCTGACCAACTCACGCAAAGTCATGCAGCTGCAATTGGCGGTCATGACCAACTTTGACCAGCGCGTGTTCGAAAATGTGACCAAGCACGAGTTTGCCCTGCGCAACGCGGTGCTCGATCTCATGCGTCAGGTCACGGAAGCTGATTTGTTGAAGCCCAATTTCCGTCGCGAGTTGGCCGCTAACCTCAAGGCAGAGATGAACGCCGTGCTCGAGAAATATGAAGACTTTGGTGGCATTGAAGAGGTGTACTTCACCAATTTTGTGGTGCAGTAAGGCGCAACCTGAAAGAATGAGTCATGGCTGATCAACCGCTCCTATCACCCGAAGAGTTAGACGCCCTGGCCGCAGGCCTGGATAGCGGCTCGATCGAGGTGGACACGGGCTTCAATACCGGTGCCAAAGTGCGCAAGCACGATCTGGCCAGTGAAGACAGCAGCCTGGGTGTGAACATCTCGTCGATCGACATGATCAACGAGCGCTTCATTCGCCAGTTCCGTTTGGGCTTGCTGGAAGTCTTGCGCACCAGCCCGCGGATCAACCCAACGCGGGTCCAAATACTGCGCTTCAGCGATTACCTGAAGATGCTCAAAGCGCCGTTGTCTGTCAACATTATTCGGGCCAATCCGCTACGGGGGTACACCATGGTGGTGATTGAGCCCACGGTGGTGTTCAGCTCATTAGACAGTTTCTTTGGTGGCTTCGGTAGAGGTGTGGGGGAGTTGCCCCAAGGACGCATGTTCACGCCCACCGAGACGCGCATCATCAAGATGATTTTGGATGTTTTCATGCGATCGCTCAAAGATGCATGGTCGCCCATTTACGACATTGATTTCGAGCACGTTAGCTCCGAGATCAACCCCCAATTTGCGCAAATTGCGGATGAGAATGACCTGGTCATCTTGAGCCGTTTTGACGCCGAGCCAACCGCGCAGGGCAAGGGCTTCATCGATTTGGTCTACCCCTATGCGGCGCTCAAGCCCATCCGCGACCTGTTGCGTAGCCGCGTGCAGTCGGGTGATGGCAATGAAGAGTCCGATAAACAGTGGCGCAGCGATTTGGAAACAGCGGTGCACGACTCAAGCGTTGAGATGCAGTTTTTGCTGGGCCACATCAACATGGCACTGAGCCAGCTCGAGAGCATGAAAGAGGGCGATGTGATGTACTTTAAAAAGCCTGATATGGCCCGTGTGTACATCAGCGATTTACCCTCATTCGATGTCGAAATCGGTAGCGTCGGCAGTAACATTGCAGCGAAGATCATTGCACCAGTGAACCCCAACCTGCTCTAAGCCCCACGCGCGAAACAATCAATAAGGAAGACAGCCATGAGCGACGAGAACAGCAACGAGATGGTCGAAAAAGATACGATCAATCCGGATGTGCTGGAAAACATCCCGGTGACGCTATCTATCGAGGTCGGTCGAGCCGTCATTAAAATACGAGACTTGATGCGTTTAACGCAGGGCAGCGTGGTTGAGCTGGACCGAATTGCGGGTGAGCCGCTGGACCTGTTGGTCAACAATACGGTGGTGGCGCAAGGCGAGGTCGTGCTGGTGAATGACCGCTACGGTATTCGTTTAACCCGTGTGGTGCCGGCTTCGGAGCGCATGAAGAACTTGTAAGCCAACTACACGCAAAAACAGGCGCTTAACCATGAACAATACTCCCCCCTTAGCGCCCTTGACTTCAACGATCGGGGTGACAGACTGGCTACAATTTGTAGCCAGTTTTGCGTTGGTCCTTGGCCTCTTATTCGCCTTGCTGTGGTGGCTGCGTCGATTGCAAAACAACCGCGGATTTGGTCGTAAAGATGGTGAGCTAGAAGTCCTCGAGACGCTGGGGGTGGGTGTCCGGCAAAAAATCATGTTGGTGCGGGTGCGCGATCGTGCCGTGTTGATTGGGGTTGGCCCCAATCACATGCAAGCACTGACGGGGTGGTTGGATGACCACCATGCCACAATGCCACCGAAAAACAACTTCGCGCAAACCATTTCGCAATTGAAAGACACGCCATGAACCACCGGTTCTCCTTGACAATCAAACAAGGCGTGATTGCCGCCGTGCTATTGGTGCTGGGGCTCGGCTTCTCTGTCGCGCATGCGCAGGGCGTGCCACTCATTAACGTGACCAACGCGCCAGGGGGCAGCCAATACAGCCTGACCCTGCAACTGTTGGCCTTGATGACAGCGCTCACGCTGTTGCCATCGTTACTGCTCATGATGACCTCTTTTGTGCGCGTCATCATCGTGATGTCGTTACTGCGCCAAGCCTTGGGGACGGGGCAAACGCCGCCCAACATGGTGTTGGTGGGCTTGGCGTTGTTTCTCACGCTGTTCATCATGCAGCCCATCCTCACGGACGTTTACACCAACGCCTTATTGCCTTACTTCGACGGGACCTTGCCATTTGATCAGGCGCTGGCGCTGGCTGAGAAGCCCTTTCGAGCCTTCATGTTGAACCAGACGCGTGAAGACGATATCGCCATGTTCATGGAGATTGCGCGCAACACACAGTTCAACTCACCGCAGGACATCCCCTTCAGCACGTTGGTGCCTGCGTTTATCACGTCAGAATTGAAAAGTGCTTTCACCATTGGGTTTCTGATTTACATCCCCTTTGTGGTGATCGACCTGATCGTCGCCAGCGTATTGATGTCGATGGGCATGATGATGTTGTCGCCCATGATGATCTCAATGCCTTTTAAGTTGATGCTGTTTGTGCTGGTCGATGGGTGGTCACTCATCATGGGCTCGGTCGCTTCCAGTTTCGCAATGCCATAAGGAGTCACGCAAATGGATACCTCTACTGTGGTCGATTTGGGGCGCTACGCCTTGTGGATGACCGCGCTGATTTCAGCGCCTTTGCTTTTGGTTGCATTGGGCGTCGGTTTGATCATTGGTATTTTGCAAGCTGCGACCTCGATCAACGAAATGACCTTGAGTTTCATTCCCAAGTTATTCGCACTGGGCTTGGCGATGGCGTTATTTGGCGGCTGGCAAGTCAATACCTTGGTGGAATTCACCCGTAACATCTTTCAGCGCATACCCACGCTGTTCACCTAGGTCAGTTTGTCCTATGAACTTGTTGGTTGCCGACATCGTTGAGCGCTTTTACACATTCCTGTGGCCGATGTTGCGCATCTCCGGGCTGTTGCTGACCGCACCGCTGTTCTCGCAAAATGCCGTGAACGTGCGTTTGCGGGTGTTGTTGGGTTTGGTTCTGACCTGGCTCATATACCCCTTACACGATTGGCCCAAGCTTGACCCCACATCGGCGGCTGGCTTGGTTGAGGTGATGAACCAAATTTTCATCGGCGCCAGCATGGGGCTGGTGCTGCAGATTGTTGTGGCAGCCATCACGGTCGCGGGCCAGAGTATCTCGGCAGCGATGGGTTTATCCATGGCTAACATGATTGATCCCAACGTGGGTAACGTGCCGGTGCTGGCGCAGTTGTTGTTGGTCATGTCCACATTGATATTTGTAGGCGTCGGTGGACACGCGTTGCTGATGGGGTTGATCCTAGACAGCTTCAACGTGCTACCGATTGGCGAAACCCTTTTAGATCAAAACCATTGGGGTCGGTTGGTGACCTGGAGCGGGATGATGTTTGCAGGTGCCGTTTTACTCGCGTTGCCGGTGATGGTGAGCATGCTTTTTATCAACGTGGGGTTAGGTGTGGTGACGAAAGCGGCCCCCAGCTTGAATATTTTTGCGGTGGGCTTCCCCGCCATGTTGTTAGCGGGTCTGTTGATCCTGATTCTGTCGATGGATAGCATCGGTGGACGCATTCAGTGGTTATGGCTGGAGGCGTTCACGGTATTACGTGATTGGGCGGGGGTGCGGTAATGGCTGAAGAGAGCGCACAAGAAAAGACCGAAGAACCGACCGCGCGAAAACTCCAAAAAGCGCGGGAGGATGGGCAGGTCGCGCGCTCTCAAGAGCTGCCAGGCGCTGCCGTCATGATCGGTGCGGTCACCACCATGGTGTTGATGGGCGGCTGGCTCATTACCAGTTTGACCGCTGTCTTCAAAGCGGGCTTCGTGTTTGACAACAAAACCCTGCTGTCACCCGACCTGCTACCGCTGACCTTTGGTAGCCAAGCGGTGCAGGCTTATCTGGTGGTGGTGCCGGTTTTTATTGTGACCATCGTGCTGGCGATTTTGGCCTCAGGGGCGACCGGGGGCTATTTGTTTTCTCTCAAATCCATTGCGCCAAAAGCCAGCAAGATCAACCCGCTAGAGGGATTCAAGCGCATGTTTGGCATCAAGGCGTTGGTTGAGTTGACCAAGGCTTTGTTGAAGTTCAGTTTGGTGACCGGCGTATTGGCCCTCATGATCAACATCAACCTGGAGGCCTTGGTTCAAATTGGGCGCATGCCGCTGGAGCCTGCACTGCATGCTGCGGGCGAGATGGTGGTGAAGTCAGCGCTGTACGTGACCCTGTCGTTGATTGTGATCGCCGGCATCGATGTCCCATGGCAAAAGCATGAGTTCATGAAACGCATGCGCATGACCAAGCAGGAAATCAAGGACGAATACAAAGACATCGAAGGTCGCCCGGAGGTGAAGGCCCAGATTCGTCGTCGTCAGCGTGAAATGTCCAACCAACGCATGATGGCCAACGTCAAAGACGCCGACGTGGTGATTACGAACCCTTCGCACTTTGCCGTGGCCCTGGCCTACGACCCCACTGGGGACGGCGCGCCCACCTTGGTTGCGAAAGGCGCTGACCTGATCGCTGCGCGCATTCGTGAAGAGGCGAACACCCATGGGGTACACATTTTTGAGGCCCCGCCATTGGCGCGTGCGTTGTACTACACCACAGAGGTGGACCGCAGTATCCCAGAAGGCTTGTATGTCGCTGTCGCGCAGGTCATCGCCTACGTGTTCAGCTTGGGTACGGTGACACCCGGAAAGCCGGGCATGGCGCGTCCCAACCCAGAAGTGCCCGCCGACATGCATTTCGATGAAAACGGCCGATTGATCGTGCGGTAAGCTCGACACGTGCGAAATTGCTTGAAAACCCCATGAATGCTACAGAAATGACACCGACGTTTTCTCCAGAGGACTTGTTCCTGCGCGACAGTGATCGCGAGCGCCTGGCGATGTCATACAACGTGTTGGTCACCAAGCGGCAAAGCCTGTTGATGATCAGCGACAGCGATGTGCTGCTCGAGCATTACGGGCGCATGTTGATACGGATGCTGCGCGAGACCACGGATGTCGAGGTGGAGGTGTTTTTCCCGAGCAGTACGGACGCCCTGATTCAGCGCTTCAACGATATTTTGGCGCCGCTGTCCGTCGAAGATGCGATGGCCACGCAAGGCCCTGTCTTGCCGGCGCGGGTCTTGGTCATGCACGATGCGGTCGCTGTCCAGCGTCAACAGGTTGAATTACTGGCGCGTTTGGTCAACGACTTCCCTGGCGCCAATGTGCGCTTGGTCATGCTGATGAACACGAGCGCTGACGCACGCTAGACCTGTCATCCTTTGGTAAGCGCACCTCCCGCTGGACCATTGAAAAGCCCAGTGTCGGCGCCGCCGAAGCCTTCATCGATAAGGCCTCATTGCAAGGACAAGAAGGGGCGGCGCGTACGCTCATTGACCGTCTGGGGATCTACGAAGTGCCTTCTGAGCCAGATCTCCCTGAGGCCGATTTTGCCGACATGGATTTGTCGCCCACTGATCCCCCGCTAGCGGCCGGTCAGCGCCGCCGACGCTGGCTAATCATTCTGCTCGTCCCCGTTTTGCTGGTGTTGTCGGCGCTGCTGGTACTGAGCCTTTATCCCAAGCACCGTGACGCGGTGATGCACATGCTTTGGCCAACGGCGACCGAGCCGGCAGCAACCGCCGTGATCGATCCATTCAAAGACGACACACCGGCACCGGTTCCAGCCCCGGCAACCGCTGAGCCTGCCGCACCCGCAGAGCCGACGCAAGCAACTGCAGCGGTCGAATCGGCTGAACCAGCCCAGTCAGCCGCGGCGGTGTCCGCGGTAACCGTTATTCCCAGCATGGTCGTACCGCCTTTACCCGGTATCCTCCCGCCGTGGGCCGATGTGCGTACCGATGTTCAAATGTCGCGCGAGCTGCGGAACCTGTCTGATCGCGAGGCTGCCGAGAAATTCTTACCCGATGCCCGCCGTCTGTGGGTCGATGACCGCTTCAAGGTCAACGATCTCCCGCCGCCCGCGACGGTTGCTGCAGCCGATGCCGCGCCTGCGCCAGCGGCTCAACCCGAAGAGAAGCCCATTGCCAAGGTCGAGCCTAAAGCGGAGCCCAAGCCCGAGCCGAAGCCTGAAGCCAAGCCTGCCGCGACACCACCCAAAGCACCACCCCCACAACCAGCGCCAGTGACGAACCTCAATCCCGATGATCGCTTGGGGCATAACTGGGTAAACGGCCAGCCTGAGCGTTATTGGGTCTTGCAGTACACCTCGGTGGTTTCTGCTGATCAAGCCCGTGAATGGATCGCCGCCCACCCCAAACTGGAGCGTCTGCACGCGGTCGCCGTGGTGAAGAAAACGGGCTTACCGCACTATGTCGTTGTGTATGGCGCATTTAAAAATCGCGAAGAAGCACAAGCTTTCGCAACTTCTGCCGAATCCCCTAAAGAGTACTGGGCGCGTAGCATTAAATCCTTGAAAGGGGTTTTGCGCACGCCGTGATTTTGAGGACGTTTAAAACGGTAACGCATGCCTGAAGAAACAGCCATATTGGTCTCGCGCAATTCGCGCGAAGTCCGTATTCCGGAGGGCATGCGCTCGGCTCAACGCCCCCGCGGTGAGGCGGGTATGGGTGACGTCAAGCAAGCGGGATCCCAGCGCACCCGAGTGCCGGGGGCTGCCGATGATGCTTTGAGCAACGCGCATGTGGTGATCCGCCCAATACCGCGGATCAAACCGAGCCGCCCGCCGCCTGCGTTGGTCGAGGCTTTAAAAGCCCGTCAAAAAAGTGCCGCGCCCAGCGCATCGTCTGTCTTTAAAAATAGAGGCCTTGATCTGAGCGAGCGCATCAATCGCTTGCGCGAGAGTAATGCTGCGCTCACCCGCAACATACAGGCCATTGAAGCCGAGCGCCCAAGGGTGTCTGACAAACGGCGACTTACGAATGAAGCGCATCAGCTGGCAACTGTTGAGTTGCGCGCTGATGGAAAAGCCATCACGTCGGGGAGAAAAAGATGAGTGAAACCGAAAAAACACAAGAAACCGATACCGATTTCAAACCCAGCGACGCCGTGCCAGAGGTCGACCCTGAGACCGTTGACGTCATTGATCCTGAAGCCGCTGAAGTCGCTGAGGCCGCCGATGGCGCAGAAGATGATGAGGCATTTGACGATGCCGAGGATGCCGCGCCTTCTGGCCCACCACCGGGCGAACCTTCTCGGCGAGAGCGTCTGCGTGAAAGAGAGCGGGTGGAAGCGCGCGCTGCTGGGGGAAAGGCACCATCAAGCCGCCGTCGCGCGCCTGAGCCCTCGCCTTTTGACGAGATCGACGAGCCCGATGAAGAGCTAAAGGGAGCGCCCGAGATGCCAGCTTTACCCCAAGATGTGCGCAACCACCTCGATGCCCTGAGCTCGGTGGTGCTGGATTCCGCCGATGTCGCGTCCAACGCCGCCGCATCGGCCACGGGCTTGGCTGCCGAGTTGCAGGCCTCCGTCAAAACAGTCGGTGCGGCGCTGGCCGCAGCTTCGCGTCAAGGCAAGATAGTCCTGGGTGTATCCGGTGGTGTGTTGTTTTTGTCGGTTGCCGTGTTTGCGGCGATGTCCATGACGTTGCAAAGTCGCATCAACCAAGCCGACGCCATGTTGCTGGCTGTCGGCAAGCGCGTGGTCGAGTTAAATGCAGGCATCGAGGGTATCGATGCGATGAACCGTTCGCTGTCCAGCTTTTCAGACCGTACCGACGCCATCATGGCTGCGCAAGCGAAGTTAGAGGAGCAGATCAAAACCAGCTTGGGTGAGTCAAAGGCGCTCGTTACCAATTTGCCAACGCAAACCGCCAAGTCGGTGGAGGAGAGCAACAAAGCCCTCTCAACCCAAGTGGGCGCGTTGGATGCGCAAATGAAAAAGCAAGCGCAGGCCATGGCCTCGCTCGGTACGCAAGTCAAAGACTTGAAGGGCGCGGTCGGCGATGTTGAGCCGCTCAAGCGCGATGTTCAGGCCTTGATTACCCTGCAGAAGCAGCGCTATTTAGAGGCGCTTCAGCAGCAACAACGCACAGCGACCACAGCAAGCGCCCCAGAGGTGATCCTGCAATACCCGAACCCCAAGAACGCCAAGACCCCAGAGAAAGCGAAGCAGTAAGGCCTGCGTTTGAAAGGCCTTACTTGCCGCCGTCGATGATGACTTCAATTCGGCGGTTCTTGGCACGACCCGCCGGGGTGTCGTTGGTATCAATGGGGCGGGTATCGGCGTAGCCGCTCACACTGACACGCCCTTGGGTCAACCCTGCCTTCGCGGTCAGGTAGTCGGCCACTGCGCCGGAGCGGGCGCCTGACAAATCCCAGTTTGACTGGAAGCGATCGTTAAACACCACGGGCACATTGTCTGTGTGGCCTTCAATGAAGATGCGGCCCGTACTCTGCGAAATCGTCTTGCCAACCGAATTCAGGGTTTCTGTAAAACCGCGTTGTAGCGTCGCTGATCCAGATGCAAACGAGCCCTGCTCTGCCAAACGGATGACGATGCGCGCACCATCACGCTCCACCTCAGCTTTACCAGCCTCAATTTCTTTGGCCAAATCTTTTCGGATTCGGGCGTATTGCGCGTCGGTTTGCGCCTTACTGCCGCTACCGATACCGCCACCGTTTTGTGCCGCATTCTGTGCATTGGCATCTTGGCTGTCACGAACCTCTACCTTTGCTGTGACTGCGGCTTGGGCTTCGGCGATCTTGGCGTATAAGTCAATGGTTTCTTGCGGTACGGCGCCCCCTTGTTTATCACCCTTGGCGGCGCTGCCACCGGCTACTTGGCCACTTGCTGCGCCCCCCGACTGGGCGGCCTGCATTGCGCCGCCTGCGCTGGTGCCTTGCGCACTGCCACCGGTTTGCGCACCAGTGCCTGGGGCCCCGTTTTGTGCGGCGGTGCTACTGCCACCCTGAGCGGTATTGGCGGCGGCGGGCCCGCCTTGTTGCACCCCAGACTGACCGTCACCCGCGCCAGATGGCGGTTTGTTCACGTAAACAACCACCTTCCCTTCCTCGGTGGTGACCTCGACTTTTCCTGCGGCAATTTCGTTCGCCAGTGAGCGGCGCACTTCGGTTGCCGCTTGCTGAGGTCCGTTGGTACCTGAGCTGTCGTCAGTCTTGATCACGGGTTCAGGCTTGCGCTCGTCCGTGGTTTGTTGCGTGACGTTTTCGATGGGCGTCGGCTCGGTGATCGCAGGTGAGAAGTTCCGCGCGATGATGCTGGTGCCTTTGGGGGACTCCACCACAGGCACGATACGCTGCACACCAAATGAATTTTTCAGCGAACCGTTGATCTGTTTGAACTTGGGGACGTTCATTTCTGCGAACGACAAAATCAACACAAAGAACGCCATCAGCAAAGTCGCCATGTCCGCAAACGTCGCCATCCAAGCGGGCGCGCCAACCGGTGGACAGTCAGGGCAGTCGTCACATTTCGGGCAGTCGTCTTCGCCACCCGCGGCGACGACGACTTCAGGCGTCGGTTCCTCGACAGGTGCGACTGTCTCAGGCTTCGCGTCTGGGTCGGGTTTATTTGCTTCGGTCGCCACGTGCGATTCCTGTGTTCAGTTAGGCTGCGGCTTCAAGTTTGGCGCGCCCTTTGGGGTCGACAAACGAGATCAAGACATCAGTGAGCATGCGGGGGTTGCCGCCACTTTGGATGAACATCACGCCTTCCAAAATGAGCTCGTTGTTCAGAGACTCTGCGGCATCTAATTTCTGCAGCTTCTGAATCAAGGGGATGCAGATCACGTTTGCGATAATCGCGCCGTACATGGTTGTGAGCAACGCCACCGCAAACGCGGGACCAATCGACTTGGGGTCACTCATGTTGCCCAACATGATCACCAAACCAACCAACGTACCAATCATGCCCATCGCAGGCGCGACTTCCTTCACCGAGTCGAAGAAGGCGATACCCGTCGAGTTGCGTGCAGAGATCATGTCTTTCTCGCGCTCCATCGCCGCCTTA
>ENA-UOYN01000825-UOYN01000825.1-marine-metagenome-genome-assembly--contig:-NODE-825-length-11693-cov-7.319127_pt1 | contig 11693 bp, 10 predicted proteins | sample MGYA00238176_ERZ767358 | MGnify/ENA primary metagenome ERZ767358 (study PRJEB28950, sample SAMN06266238) | marine metagenome | isolation source: Columbia River Estuary | place: USA:Columbia River Estuary...
GATAGGGTTTCAAACACATTGGCGAGCGCCTCCCACATTGCAACGGTCATGGCGTTCATGCGCGACGGGTTGGAGATGGTGACCTGCGCCACCCCGGTCTGCGGTGTGCTCAGAGTGATCATCGGCGTGCCCAACGCATCAGGATCACACCCCCAAGCACCATGGGCACGCACAACCACTGCCCCATGCTCAGGCCGAGGTTGAGTAGCCCAAGGTGGGCGTCGGGCTCACGGAAGTACTCGGCAATGAAACGCAATACGCCGTAGCCCATCAAAAAGAGGGCTGACACCTCGCCGGTTCGGCGAGGGCGTCGGGCAAACACCCACAAGATCACGAACAGCAACAGGCCCTCGAGTAACAACTGGTAAAGCTGCGACGGATGACGCGGCAGCTCACCCGCGCCGCGAAAAACCATTCCCCAAGGCAGGCTGGGATCTGCCACACGTCCCCAAAGTTCGCCGTTAATGAAGTTACCGAGCCGACCAGCAGCCAGCCCCGTGGGCACACACGGCGCGATGAGGTCCATCACGGTGAAAAACCGAACCTTTCGGGTTTTGGCAAACCAAACCATGGCAACCAAAACGCCCAGCAAACCGCCATGAAAACTCATGCCACCCTGCCAGACGGCAAACACCTCCAGTGGGTTGGCGAGGTAGTAGGCGGGTTTGTAAAAAAGACAATACCCGATGCGCCCCCCCAAAATGACACCCAAAACGCCGAGGAACAAGATGTCCTCAATGTCTGCACGCAGCCACTCCCGGCCATCCGCACGCTGGTTGTAGGGCGCATGACGCAGGCGGGCGCGCCCCAAAAGAACAAACAAGGCAAAGGCCAGTAGGTACGTCAGGCCATACCAATGCACGGCAACGGGGCCGATGGCAATGGCGACAGGGTCGATTTCGGGATGAGTGAGCATGGCCCTATTTTGCCCGCCATTTGGGCTAAATCCGCAAGGCGACAACGCGCAGCCGCAGTGGCCCTAAAATAATCGTTTTTCCCTCTCCTCATTTTCAAAACCGGAACAACCGCCATGACCGATCCGAAGACGCTCAAAATCAACCGTCGCTCTGCCAACATCACGGAGGGTAAATCGCGCGCGCCCAACCGCTCGATGTATTACGCGATGGGCTATGAGAAGGAGGACTTCCAGAAACCCATGATCGGCGTGGCCAACGGCCACAGCACAATCACGCCGTGTAACGCGGGTATTCAGCGTCTGGCCGATGCCGCCATTGACGCGATCGAGAATGCCGGTGGCAACGCGCAGGTGTTTGGCACCCCCACCATCTCTGACGGTATGGCGATGGGCACGGAGGGTATGAAGTACTCGCTGGTCAGTCGCGAAGTGATCTCCGATTGCGTTGAAACCAGCGTGCAAGGTCAATGGATGGACGGTGTGGTCGTTATCGGCGGCTGCGATAAAAACATGCCTGGCGGCATGATGGGCATGTTGCGCGCCAATGTGCCTGCAATCTATGTCTACGGCGGCACCATTCTCCCTGGCAGCTACAAAGGCCAAGACCTGAACATCGTGAGCGTCTTTGAAGCGGTCGGTCAAAACGCAGCAGGCAACCTGTCCGATGAGGATTTGGAACAAATCGAGCGACGCGCCATTCCCAGCACAGGGTCTTGCGGCGGCATGTACACGGCTAACACGATGTCAAGCTCGTTTGAAGCGTTGGGCATGAGCCTGCCCTACTCCTCAACGATGGCCAGCCCTCACGATGAAATCGTCGGCTCGGCGGCTGAATCCGCACGCGTGTTGATCGAGGCGGTGAAGAAAGACTTAAAGCCACGCGATATCGTGACCAAAAAAGCCATCGAGAACGCTGTCGCTTTGACCATGGCAACGGGCGGCTCAACCAATGCCGTGTTGCACTTCTTGGCTATTGCGCACGCAGCGGGCGTTGAGTGGTCACTGGACGACTTCGAGCGCATCCGCAAGGTCACCCCAGTGCTGTGCGACTTGAAGCCGAGCGGCAAGTACTTGGCCGTTGACCTGCACAAGGCTGGCGGTATTCCACAGGTTATGAAAATTTTGTTGAAAGCCGGTTTGTTGCATGGCGATTGCATGACCATCACGGGCAAGACGATCGCAGAACAATTGGCAGACGTCCCAGACGAGCCACGCGCGGACCAAGACGTGATTCGCCCCATTAGTAACCCGATGTATGCCCAGGGCCACCTAGCGATTCTCAAAGGCAACCTCAGCCCCGAGGGCTGCGTTGCGAAGATCACCGGTCTCAAAAACCCAACCATTACAGGCCCTGCCCGTGTGTTTGATGACGAGCAGTCGGCGCTCAAAGCCATTCTTGACGGTAAGATCGTTGCTGGCGATGTGATGGTTCTTCGCTATCTGGGCCCCAAAGGTGGTCCGGGCATGCCCGAGATGTTGGCCCCCACGGGCGCCCTGATTGGTGCGGGTTTGGGCGAGTCTGTTGGCTTGATCACAGACGGTCGGTTCTCCGGCGGCACCTGGGGCATGGTCGTTGGCCATGTCGCGCCAGAGGCTGCCGTCGGTGGCAACATCGCACTGATCGAAGAGGGTGACACCATCACGATTGATGCGATTGAGCTGAAGCTCAACGTGCATGTCAGCGATGCGGATTTGGCAACCCGCCGATCCAAGTGGAAAGCGCCGGAACCACGCTACACCCGAGGTGTGCAGGCCAAATTTGCCTTCAACGCCTCAAGCGCGAGCAAAGGTGCGGTTCTCGACAATTTCTGATCCATTTCTCGACGAAACCCTTGGTGAACCGGGGTTTCAAAAATTGTGTAAATTAGGCTTTCTACGCTCTGCAGTCGCGCTTGTTGCCAGCCGCTAGACACACGACGTGGCGTTGAATACGACTTTGAATTTTTTAAGGAACCCAAATGAAAAAACTCCTGATCGCGATTGCAGCAACCACCGTTTTAGCCGCGCCCGCCATGGCTGACATGGCATTGGCAAAAGCGAAAAACTGTATGGCTTGCCACGCCGTTGACAAAAAATTGGTTGGCCCCTCCTACAAGGACGTCGCCGCCAAGTACGCGGGTGACAAAGAGGCATCTGCCAAATTGGCAACAAAAATCATGAAGGGTGGTGCCGGTGTTTGGGGTGCAATCCCGATGCCCGCGAACCCACAAGTCTCAGCCGAAGACGCGAAGAAGCTGGCCGACTGGGTCTTGGCGACGAAGTAACACAGGCGCCAAGTAAAAAAGCCCGCCCCTTTTACAAGGGCGGGCTTTTTTTATGCCGAAATCAGCGGGCTGGCTTCAAAGCGCTTTGGCTAACTGGGCCAGAATCGCCGGGTTCTCAAGCGTGCTGGTGTCTTGGGTGATCTCTTCACCTTTCGCCAAAGTGCGCAGCAAGCGACGCATGATCTTTCCGGAACGGGTCTTGGGCAGGTTGTCCCCGAAACGCACCTCCTTGGGCTTAGCGATCGGACCAATCTCGGTACCCACCCAATCACGCAGGATTTTGGCAATGCGTTGCGCCTCTTCTCCCTCGGGGCGCGCGCCTTTCAGAACGACAAAGGCCACAATTGCCTCGCCAGTCACATCATCCGGACGCCCAACAACGGCCGCCTCCGCGACCAAATCGGTCTTGGCAACCAATGCAGATTCGATCTCCATTGTTCCCATCCGGTGACCCGAGACGTTCAAAACGTCATCGATGCGCCCTGTGATGCGGAAATAGCCTCGGTCTTCACTGCGGACAGCGCCGTCGCCGGCAAGGTACATCGTCCCACCCAGTTCGGCAGGGAAGTAGCTCTTCTTGAAGCGCTCTGAGTCTCCCCAAATGTTTCGGATCATGCTGGGCCATGGGCGTTTGACAACCAACATACCGCCCGAGCCGTTTGGCAGGTCGTTACCCAACTCATCGACGATCGCCGTCATGATGCCGGGCAGTGGCAACGTGCAAGATCCAGGCACCAAAGGTGTTGCCCCGGGTAAGGGCGTGATCATGTGACCACCGGTCTCGGTTTGCCAGAACGTATCGACGATTGGGCACTGTTCGCCGCCGACATGGCGGTGGTACCACATCCAGGCCTCTGGGTTAATCGGCTCGCCCACTGAACCCAATAGACGCAGGCTCGAGAGATCTGACTTGTTGGGGTGCACCAACGCGTTGCTCTCAGCCGCTTTGATGAGTGAGCGGATCGCGGTCGGCGCCGTGTAAAAAATAGTGCACTTGTGACGTTCGATCATTTGCCAGAAGCGACCGGCGTTGGGGAACGTGGGCACACCCTCAAATACGATTTGGGTGGCACCCGCTGCCAGCGGGCCGTAAGCCACGTAGGTGTGACCCGTGATCCAGCCAATGTCCGCCGTACACCAGAACACGTCAGAGGGCCGCAGGTCAAATGTCCAATTCATGGTCATCCGGGCCCACAACAGATAGCCCCCGGTTGCGTGTTGAACGCCCTTGGGCTTACCGGTTGAACCCGAGGTGTAAAGCACGAACAGCGGATGCTCAGCGTTCACCACTTGTGGGGCACACACGTCGCTCTCTTTGGCCACCAAGTCGTGCATGAAGTGGTCGCGGCCGGCCACCATATTGACACTGGAGGCCGTGCGCTGATAAACGATGACCGATTTGACCGCCTCACAACCGCCTAACGACAACGCCTCGTCCACGATACCTTTGAGCGGTAACTCTTTGCCACCTCGCATCTGGAAGTTGGCGGTCACGACGGCGCAAGCGCCCACGTCAATAATGCGCTCCTGCAACGCCTTTGCAGAGAACCCACCAAACACCACGGAGTGGGTGGCGCCGATGCGCGCGCAGGCTTGCATGGCGACAACACCCTCGATGGTCATTGGCATGTAGATGATCACGCGGTCACCACACTTCACACCTTGTGACTTGAGCGCGTTGGCAAACTGGGAGACACGGCCCAATAGCTCTTTGTAGGTGACTTTGGTCACCGCGCCGTCATCCGCCTCGAAAATGATGGCTGTTTTATTTTCTGTCGGCGTCCCCATGTGACGGTCGAGACAGTTGGCAGATGCGTTCAACTCGCCATCGGCAAACCATTGATAGAACGGCGCATTCGACTCATCGAGCACGGTGTTGAACGGCTTGGTCCAAACCAAATTCTCCCGGGCGCGCTTGGCCCAGAAACCTTCGAAGTCGGTGGCGGCCTCGTTGACCAGTGCCTCGTAAGCGGCCATTCCGGAGACGGCAGCGCCGTCTTTGGCTCTTGCATTGGGTTCAAACACGCGGTTTTCAACCAGTGTGGACTCGATCGACGAATTGCTACCTGACATGAAGCGGTCTCCTTTGGAAAGTGAGGGACGTACGCGGCTGACGCGACGGAATGGTCTGCCGCAACTGTGCTACCAAGCTCTTACGACCCACTTACAGGCTGGAGGGACGTGGCGTTTTACAATCGGGGGCTGTGACGTTCCAAGCTGCCCAAACGAGATCAATACCATGACGCAAATGACCGCCATCAAAGAGGCCGACTTAATTGAATCCATCGCTGCCGCGTTGCAGTACATCAGCTACTACCACCCGGCCGATTACATCAGCCACCTCGCCAACGCATACGAGCGTGAGCAGGCGCCCGCAGCAAAAGATGCGATGGCGCAAATTCTGACCAACAGCTACATGAGTGCAACGGGTAAACGTCCGATCTGCCAAGACACAGGGATCGTTAACGTGTTCTTGAAGATCGGGATGAACGTGCACTTTCAGGGTTTCTCCGCAGGCCTCGAAGACGCCATCAACGAAGGCGTCCGCCAAGGCTATGCGATGGCGGGTAACCCTCTGCGCGCCAGCGTGGTGGCGGACCCGCAATTTACCCGTAAGAACACCAAAGACAACACGCCAGCGGTCATCAGCGTGCAAATGGTGCCCGGCAACACCGTCGATGTGATCGTCTCAGCCAAGGGCGGTGGCAGTGAAAACAAGTCCAAGTTGGTGATGCTGAACCCCAGCGACTCACTGGTCGATTGGGTACTCAAGACCGTTCCAACGATGGGCGCGGGCTGGTGCCCACCCGGCATGTTGGGCATCGGTATCGGTGGCACCGCCGAGAAGGCGATGCTGAGTGCCAAAGAGGCCCTCATGGAGGACTTGGACATGTACCAACTCCTCGAAAAATCAAGCGCTGGCAGCGCCCTGACGCCTGTGGAGGAACTGCGCTTAGAGCTGTATGAAAAAGTCAATGCACTGGGTATCGGCGCGCAAGGACTGGGTGGTCTCACCACGGTGCTTGACGTCAAGATTCGCCAATACCCCACGCATGCCGCCAGCAAGCCAGTGGCGATGATCCCCAATTGCGCCGCGACGCGTCATGCCCATTTCGTGATGGACGGCGCGGGTCCGGTTTACCTCACCCCCCCCAGCCTGGACACATGGCCTAAGGTGAATTGGACCCCCAACACGCAGCAGAGTAAGCGCGTCGACCTCAACACCCTGACCAAAGAAGAAGTGGCCAGCTGGAAGCCCGGTCAAACCTTGCTGCTCAACGGCAAGATGCTGACTGGGCGGGATGCCGCTCACAAGCGGATCAGCGACATGTTGGCAAAGGGCGAGCCACTGCCCGTCGACTTCAAGAACCGCGTGATTTACTACGTCGGGCCCGTCGACCCCGTCGGCAGCGAGGTGGTGGGTCCCGCGGGCCCCACAACGTCCACTCGCATGGATAAGTTCACCGAAATGATGTTGGCGCAAACGGGCTTGATCGCCATGGTCGGCAAAGCCGAGCGCGGACCTGCCGCCATTGAGGCGATTCAAAAGCACCAGAGCGCCTACCTGATGGCCGTTGGCGGTGCGGCCTACTTGGTATCCAAGGCGATCAAGGCGTCGAAGGTTGTCGCCTTCGGAGACTTGGGTATGGAGGCCATCTACGAGTTCGACATCGAAGACATGCCTGTGACCGTTGCCGTCGACGCCGGCGGCACGAGTGTGCACAACACGGGGCCTGCTGAATGGCAAAAACGCATCGCATCGGGTGAGTTCAAATCCATCCCGGTGGTGCCTGCCTAACAGCCACGCACCGCTGACGTGAGCGGGTCAGTGACCCGCTCCTTCGGCGGAGCGGCGCCCTCGGGCCATATCCATCGGAATCAAGCACAGCAAACCCAGCACGAACAGCGCTGTGGTGGCAAACATGGCCGTGCGTTGGTCGCCGTCGGTGGCCCATGTGATCGCGCCATACAGCATGGGCCCCGCGATTGCGGCCAACCGTGTGGCAAAAGACCAGAGACCATAAAACTCGGCCAGCTGCTGCTTCGGCGCGAGCAGTCCCGCCATGGCACGACCGCTGGACTGACTTGAGCCCATGCAAATGCCGGCCAACCAAGCGGCGCCCCAAAACGTCGATTTGTCTGTCGCGAGACCCGCCCAGACGCAGGTGACCGCCCAGCCGACCAACGTTAAAGCGAGTGTCAACCGGTGTCCGAGCCGGTCCTGAAAATGACCAAAGGCCAGGGCACCAGCCATTGCCGCCGCGTTGATCACAAACACCAGAATCATCACCTCATCCGACTTGAAGCCGATGACCTGTTGCGCATAAATGGCCGCTAATGTGATGGCGACTGCGACCCCGCCTTGATAAAAGAAGGCGCTGGTCAGCAACCACGAGAAGTCCTTGTAATGGCGCGAGGCCTGCCATGTCGCTTTGAGCCTTTGGAGCGACGCATGCACGCCGGATGGTTGGGCCAGAGCGACTTGTGGGGTGGCACGCTCTTTCAAAAGCGTAAAAGTGAACAGCGACGCCGCGCCGTACATCACCGCCGTGATGAGCATGGTGACGGGTACAAAATCGCCCGCAGTCTCACCGCGGGCTTGTGCGCTGAGAACGTAGGCAAGGCAGATACCCAGCGTCAGCATCCCGCCGGCGTAACCCAGCCCCCAGCCCCAACCGCTGACCTTTCCTATCGCATCGGGTGTGGCAATCTCCGGCAGGAAGGCATAAGACACGGATTCGCCCCAGCTGTAGGCTGTGTTTGCCAAGATAACCAGTAAGATGGCCAGCCACAAATCACCGGGACCGACCAGCGCTAAGCAAGCGGTCAGCATCACGCACATGGCGGTGACCAGCATCAATAAACGCTTCTTGGCAGCGTGCAGATCCGCCCATGCGCCGAGGGCCGGCATGGTGAGCATGACCAAAGCATAGGACACGCCTAACGTTGTGGTCCAAGCAAAGGCCCCCCATGCAGCCCCTTCGGCAACAGCGCCCACGAAGTAAGCAGAAAAAACGGCCGTGATGACGACCGTCGTGAACCCGGAATTGGCGAAGTCGTACATCGCCCAGCCAAAAACTTCGCGCCGCCGAACGCCCGGTTGACGGGCTTGTTGCTTCATGACACTCAGACGGGTTCAGGCCATCATCAATGCAGATGACGGGGCTTGCGGCCACCGGCACCATGCCCTGAGCCACCCCGAGGCGGACGACCCATTTGCATCGAGGTTTCAAGGTCATTGAAACGCTGCTGGAATAGCGCGTCGATCACCCCAACGATGGGGTTGAGCTCCGACGCGTCAAAGTGGCGCTCCATCACGTGCACCACATCCTGCACCAGCATGTCACGCTGAATTTCCATGATTGCCAGGGGAGTCGGCCCGACGAAGCACATGAGGAAATCATCCCGTGACTCCCCCTCAGGACCGCGGCCTGCGCCCTCTTCGTCATCAAATTCAGTGTCGTAAAAAGAGACCTCGATGGCCGCACCGCGGTCGGCGATGTCGTTCAAACCCATACAGGTATCTGCGATGGCCTGACGAAAATCGTCATCGCCACCAACAGTCCAGCAAATTTGTAATTTGTGCGCAACCGGATCGAAGTGAAGACCTGGCTCCTCCTCGTAGCTGCTGGCGGCGCCGGCCGCAAACGAGTCTGCGCCACCGTATTTCCACAAAGGCATCAATGCCTCCTGCACCTGTTGAACCGTTGCGTTTGGGTTCAGTAACACATCCCCGTGGACATGAATTTCAAACGGCGCTTGGTATCGAGCCATAAACAACCTTCCGCATCTATTTAACAGCCATGTTTGGCTCATCATAACGCCGTCTGCCCAACAAAAAAGCACTCCTTTTGAGAGTGCTTTTCGGAAAATTGCGGCATCTTGCCGTAATTGGTGCCTCGGGCCGGAATCGAACCGGCACGCCCGCTATTAACGAAGCGACGGATTTTAAGTCCGTTGTGTCTACCAATTTCACCACCGAGGCCAGACCACCATTATGGCACCTCGGACCCAACGATTTTGAATGCGATCTCACATCGTAAAAATTAGTCCGGCATTAAGATGGCAGCGCCAGCCACCCAACGCCCGCCTCATGATCTATCTGTCCAAAATCTTACCGGCAATGCTGATGCCCAGCTTTATCGTGCTCGCCCTGTTACTGGGCAGTCTGATGTTCAAAAAGCGCTGGCTGGCCGGATTGGCATTGGTTTTATGGCTGCTTGCGAGCAACATCTACGTCGCCAATCGTCTGATGACATATGCTGAGCGCGGGCGAGTCCATCAACCCGTCACCACCGTCGAGCCCGCTGATGCCATCGTCGTGCTGAGTGGGATGATCCGCGACGTCACAAACAGTGACGGTGCGACGACACCTGAATGGGGCGATGCGGCCGATCGTTTTGACGCCGGCGTCGCACTGGCAAAGCTTGCGAAAGCGCCGCACATTGCCTTCACGGGTGGGCGCTTACCGTGGTCGGCGACCAAACAGACAGAAGGTGCTGTCTTGCGCGATCGCGCCATCGCGCGAGGCATCAATGCCAACCGCATACACCTCACCTCAGATGTTCAAAATACCGCACAAGAGGCTCAGGCGATCAAGCGATGGCTGTCTGATACCGTGCGCTCTAACGGCGCCCCACGCGTTATTTTGGTGACGTCAGCCTTCCACATGACACGTGCCCAACGCCTTTTTGAACGCGCCGGAATGGTCGTGGTGCCCTACGCGGTCGACTTCAGAAACAGCGCAGGCGACATTGCACCCCAGCTGTGGCTCCCATCGGGAGACGCGTTGGATAAGTTTGAAACCGCTTGGCGCGAGATCATTGGCCAAGCGTACGATGCCGTCCGGTATTTTTAACGCAGCACCGGCGCGTTGGTCACCTGTGTGTTGAGGTTAACCACCTCGGCGCGCTTGGCTGTCGCGCTGTTGCAAACCTTCCGACTATCCAGCGCACGAAACAGTGAACAGTCTTGACCGGTCGCGCCGCTGACCGCATGGTCAGTGGGTGATTTCCCGGTCGTGCCCCACACCGCTAAGCTCGCGACCGTGGCCGGCGCAGCCATCATCACGCCGCAGCCAGAGAGACCTGCGGTGCCCCCTAGTAGCGCGATGGTCATGATCGCGAGTTTGGCTAAAAAGAAAGCGCGCATATGTCGAAAAATCAATCAGTTAGCTTGAAAAACTCAAGCAATTTCTGGTGATTATAGGAAATTAAACAGCCGCCGCAAGGTTTTTATCGAAAGCCCGCTGACAAACGCCCGCTAAGACAGCCCCAGCAACCCCTTGAGCGCCGGGTGACTCTTAAAGTCCAATACGCCGCCCTGCGTGATTTGGCTAGCGGACAGGCGCAACGACCGCTCAATCACTTTCGCGTAGACCGCGTTGATGTCGATCGATGCGGGGAGGTCGCGCTCCTCAAACAAATTTTGTTTGTTAAGACCTCGCCAGTCGGCATAAACCTTTGATTCAGTGACCAGTCCGCCGGCTAAGAAAGCGCAAGTCCCCACGCCGTGATCGGTACCCGTTGTGCCGTTCTCAGCGGCGGTCCGACCGAATTCAGTGACCGTGACAACGAGGCTGTGTTGCCACCGCTCCCCCATACCGGCTTTGAAGGCACTCACCAAATCATTCAAATGGCGCAGCTGATCGGCATGGCCGCCCTTCTCTGCGCCCTGACTGGCATGGGTGTCGAAGCCATTACGCATATCGATCAAGCCCACACGCGGTCCACCGTCTTCCCGCATCTGCGCCGCGGCAACGGTTGCGAGCCCGCGCATTGACTTGGCATCCTCAAAAGCATCTTTCCCCATACCGCGCGTCTGCATGCCACCATTCGCGGCCGCGATGACAGCGGTGTACGGCGCGAGCATCGGCTCATCCGCCCACATCGTTTGGATCGCGTCGGTATCAGCCTTTCGCAGCATCGGCATCCAGTTTGGAAAGTCGGTCGTTGCGCGCTCGTTGCCTCTCAGGATGAGTGGCATTGGAATCGAAATGGCAACGCCGCTCTCAACAGCCGCCCGCTCCATCGCACGCCCAACCCACCCCGAGTTGACCGCATAGGGCGTCATGATGCCGGTCTGCATCACATCCTGACCCTCAAAATGTGAACGCCCGGTGTAGCCAAAGCCTGTGCTGTGCACGACGGCCAATTGCCCCTCAGCCCAGAGACCATGCAGCGCCGCCAAGGCCGGATGGAGACCGAAATCTGCATTGAGGCGCAACGCCTGCCGGATACCGATCGTCGGCCGAATCTGAGCGTAGGTTGCGTCACCGATGGGCGGGACGGCGGTCAAACCGTCCATGCCACCGCGAAGCAAGACGTACAAGACACGCGGCGTATCGATGGAATCGTTTGCCCACACATCAGGAATAGCGGTCAAGCTCAATGAGGCAAAGCCCGCGGCACCCAAAATAAATTCACGACGCTGCATGCCTCAACTCCACAATATCTCAGGGCTGGCAAAAAAGGCGATGAGCCCCAACCGCGCATCATTGAAGGTGTCCGCTT
>ENA-UOYN01000833-UOYN01000833.1-marine-metagenome-genome-assembly--contig:-NODE-833-length-11561-cov-6.796280_pt1 | contig 11561 bp, 10 predicted proteins | sample MGYA00238176_ERZ767358 | MGnify/ENA primary metagenome ERZ767358 (study PRJEB28950, sample SAMN06266238) | marine metagenome | isolation source: Columbia River Estuary | place: USA:Columbia River Estuary...
CAATAAAACTGTTCCATCTCCAACGCTCAGCCATCGAACCAGTTGGAATCGTCGCGGTTGTGTCCATAAATGCAGCCATATACAAAAAGAAACCCAGCAGTGCCGGAGTCACATTCGGACCAGACAATGCCCAGCCACCACCCCATGCAAAAACCCAGTTGCCCGATCCGATTAGTGCTTGACCAACAGGGTTATCTAAGCCCATTGCTGAATAAGTGAAACCGCCAAAAGCCAACGGGAAACCCACAAAGAAAAACGCCACAAAGCCCAAGCCAAAAATTGCAAAGTTCGTGCTTACAACGTGAGCCGCGTGTTTAGCGCGACAAAATCCCGTTTCAAGCAACGCAAAACCAGCCTGCATAAAAACCACCAAAGATGCGCCGATCACTACCCATAAAAGCGAAACTTGCGCCCCAAGAACTGTCACGTCTGAATTCATTACTCCTCATTTCGTTTAACTGAACAAGTGAACAAACCGTGTTTCTAAACACGTGCACGACGCTGTGACTGCCCAGAACCTAATTCACCAATGTTTCGTAACTGTCTGAGAATTGTTACGGGAGTGTGGCTTTTTCGCATCTGGTTAACTTTTTGTCCACCCCACCGAATTAGGCTGAGGGCATGACAATCGAAGCCACCAAAACCCAGGCCTATTTAGACGACCGCGCCCACGTGTTTCACTCGTGGTCAGCACAAGGCACCCTAAACCCAACCGAGATTACCGGTGGCGAAGGCTCATATTTTTGGGATTCAAGCGGCAAAAAATATCTCGACTTCACAAGCCAATTGGTAAACCTAAATATTGGCCACCAACATCCAAAACTTGTGGCTGCGATTCAAGAGAGCGCCGGCAAACTTTGCACAGTTGCGCCTCCGTTTGTTAACGCGTCGCGAAGCGAGGCAGCAAGATTGATCACAGAACTTGCGCCAGGCGATTTGAACATGGTGTTTTTCACCAACGGCGGTGCCGAGGCTGCAGAATATGCAACTCGAATGGCCAAACTTCATACTGGTCGCCACAAAATTCTGACGACATATCGTTCATATCACGGATCAACCGCCGGAGCGATCGCGCTCACCGGTGACCCACGTCGTTGGCAAAATGAAACTGGCGCCTCTGGTGCCGTCAAGTTTTGGGGACCATATCCGTATCGCTCACCGTTTCATTCAAATAGTGAACAACAAGAGTGTCAGCGTGCGTTGCAACACCTTGAAGAAGTCTTGATGGTTGAAGGACCTCAAACTGTTGCGATGATCGCCCTCGAAACTGTTGTCGGCACGAACGGAATCTTGGTTCCGCCAGATGGCTATCTGCAGGGCGTGCGCGAGATTTGCAACAAGCACGGCATTGTCATGATGTGTGACGAGGTAATGGCTGGTTTCGGTCGTTGCGGCGAGTGGTTTGCGGTCAATAAATGGAATGTCACGCCAGATCTGATTTGCTTTGCCAAAGGTGTCAACTCTGGGTACATACCACTTGGTGGCGTGGTCATCAGTCAAAAAATTGCTGACACCTTCCGCGATCGTGTCTTTCCGGGTGGTCTCACTTACAGCGGTCACCCGCTCGCTTGTGCCGCAGCAGTTGCATCAATCAACATCTTTAAAGAAGAAAAAATCGTTGAGCATGCACGAATGCTCGGCAAAGATGTGATCGGTCCAGCACTTGAAAAGATTAAAGCCAAGCATCCGAGCGTCGGCGATGTTCGTGGTCTTGGTGTGTTCTGGGCGATCGAACTGGTCAAGAATCGTGAAACTCGCGAGCCATACGTACCGTTCAACGCATCTGGCCCTGATGCCAAGCCGATGATGGATCTGATCGTGGCTTGCAAAGAGCGCAACCTCTGGCCATTCACACACTTCAATCGCATACATGTGGTGCCGCCGTGCAACACGCCGGTTGAAGATGTAAAAACAGGTCTTGCGATCATCGACGAAGTTCTCGATATCGCCGACAAACACTGCAAAAACTGACCTCGCCCAACCCGCGAGTAAACATGCGCATCGTCTCGCTTCTTCCTAGCGCCACCGAAATCGTTGGCGAACTCGGGTTAATTGAAAACCTGGTCGGTCGATCATGCGAATGTAACTGGCCACTTGAATCAGCCAAGGCAAAAGTCGTTTCTCTAAGCCGAGTTGATTCGCTTGCTCTTTCTGGTCCGCAAATTGATGCACAAGTCAGATCAGCAATGCACAACGGTGAACAGCTTTACGCAATCGAAGAAGACCTGTTGCGCGAACTAGCGCCAGATGTGATCATCACTCAAGACCTTTGTCGTGTCTGCGCAGTCTCAAGTGAAAACGTCTGCGATGTTGGGGCCCGCGTCATTTCACTTGATCCACACACAATTAATGAAGTTGCCAACTCGGTAATCACCGTCGCTAATGCTCTTGGCGTAACGACAAAAGGTGAACAAGTAGCCGCTCAAATGTTGCGCCGCGTTGAAAACGTTCGCCGCGCAGTCGCCGGCAAACCTCGGCCACGAGTTTTTATCGCCGAGTGGCTTGACCCACCTTTTGCTAGCGGACACTGGATACCCGAAATGGTGGAGGCCGCAGGCGGTATCGAAGTTCTCGGTAAACCAGGTCTGCCATCAACGACCACAACATGGCAGGCGGTGCGCGAAGCAAAACCCGACATTGTTGTTTTTGCGCCTTGCGGTTTCGACGAAATACGTGCAGCGAAAGAAGCCGCAGCGCTTGCTCATGAGTTTGATCCATCTTGGCAAACTGCTTGTGTCAACGCTGACAGATATTTTGCTCGACCTGCACCTTCAATTGCCGACGGTGTTGAGCAACTCGCAAAAATCTTTCACGGATTAGAAATAAATTAACCGTGGCTCCACAAGGCAAAAACACTCAGCTTTCAGATCGCCCGTTGAATGTGCCGAGCCCACTCAGACTCGACCCAGCAAACAAGAACTATGCGGTTATTTTGGCCGCCCACCAAGACGCACTAGATCGCAACGCCGATGGATACATCGACCCAATAACTTCACTTTTCGTGATCACTTCCACTGTGCACAAAGCCCGCGGATACTGCTGCGACAACAACTGTCGCCACTGCCCCTACGCCTAGTACTGCATCGAATTTTGGGCAAACAAAAAGGCGGGCCGCCGAAGCGACCCGCCCATTTGTAATTCTTAACAGTTACTGAACTTAGTTGCCACCTTCGGCGAGTTCCACAACTTCGGACATATACGCCGAACCTTTGGTGTCTACGCCCATTGCATCAAGCATCGCAAGCGCTGCTGTCACAATGTCGTTGGTGTAAGCACCAGCATCTGGAGCTTTTGTCAACACAGTGCCGCCTTCAAGGTTCTTCGCTGTTTGCGAAAGGCTTGATGTGCGATCCCATGCTGCTGCGTCGATCATTCCTGCGCCACCTGTGGCTGGCCAGATCAACTTGTTAACTTCGTTCATTTGCCACAACTGGTGACTTGCACCGAGCTTTGATCCCTTTGCTACGACAATGTCGCGACAAGCTTGGATGTCATCGCGGCAGAATGCCCAACCTTGAATTGATGCAGCAACAAACTTGGTTGCAGTCTCAACATAAGCAGGGTCTTCAAGGCGTGAGCCATCGGCCCAAATTGCGTCTTGCAACATACCAACACCTTCAGCCTCGTACGAAACGACGTTGAAGTCATCTGCTGTGTAGAGGGCGCCGGTTGCTGGGTTGATTGCTTCGAGAACTTGTGCGTACTCGTTGTATGTCATCGCTTCTGCTGCATCAATATCGCCAGACAGCAAACCTGCCATGTCGAATTGTTGCTGAACAAGCGTCACATCTTTTGCTGGATCAAGACCGGCCTTGGTGAGAGCGGCGAAGATTTCAAATTCGTTGCCGTATCCCCAGTTACCAATTTTCTTGCCCTTGAAATCTGCAGAAGTTGCAATGTTCGAATCTTTGAACGAAACCTGCAATGTGCCTGATCGTTGGAAGATCTGCGCGATGTTCACAATGTTTGCTCCGCCTTCACGACTTGCAAGCGCCTTGGAAACCCAAGAAATTGCGAAGTCGGCTTGGCCGTCGGCAAGCACGTTCTGTGGAGTGATATCCACTGCGCCTTCCATAATCGTTACTTCAAGACACTGATCGGCGTAGAAGCCCTGGTCTTGTGCTGCATAGTAACCAGCGAACTGAGCCTGGGTGAACCATTGCAGTTGCAATTTCACCGGTGTCGGTGTTGTGCACTCTGCAGGTGCTGTTGTCTCTTCAGTTACTGCACCTTCATCGGTTGCCGCATCGTCACTGCCGCCACAAGCGCCAACGACCAGCGACATTACCGCGATGCCTGCGAAGGCAAATTTTAATGTCTTTTTCATTATTTCTCCCCCGGGTTTGAGCCCGCTTTGTTTTTATTTAGTGTCACCCTTGCGAGTGGCACTCTCCAAAATAATGGAGACTGTGTAGAACGCTAGCCCAAGCAGGCATGCCCCTAAAACGTAGGCCCACGCCGCAGCGTTTTTGGCGTTGGCGATATTGCTCGTAATTCGGCTTCCTAAGCCGTTTTGAAGACCGCCAAAATATTCGCTGACAAAAGCCGTAATCACCGAGGCTGGCGCAGCAACTTTTAGCGCCGTAAACAAATACGGCACAGCATTTGGTACTCGCACTTTGCGCAAGATTACAAACTCGCTTGCGGCGTAACTGCGCATCAGTTCAACGTGAGTTGACCGAACTTGTGTCAGACCTTTTGCAACGTTAACCAGCACAATGAAATAAACAACAAGTGTCACCATCACGCGACGAGGAATCTCACTCGTGATCGAATACATATTGTTCAAAACTGCAACCAACACAAAAATTGGAATCGCATTTAAAGCAATCGCCAAAGGTGTAATCAACTCTCCTAAAAATCGATACCGACTCAAAATAAAACTCATCGCCACACCAAATACGGTGCCAACGATCAATCCAACGAGGGCATTGCCACCTGAAACCATTGATGCTTCCCAAATGCGCGAATAATTCTTAAAAAATTGTTCAAAAATTTTTGATGGTGCAGCAAGAAAATATGGCTTAAGGTCAAAGCCTCGCACTGCTGCTTCCCAAAGCGCAAGAAATGAAACACCAAAAACTAGCGCTGGACCAATTTGTCGCAAACGAGCAATCACTCGCAGAGCATTATTTTCTGCCATGGTCAGCGATCTTCGACTCCACGAATTGCATTAGCTGCAGCGTGATCTGCGTGCGTGCCACGAAGAGCCTCACGTACAGCAGTAATGCTCTTGAAAAAACCATCGGCGGCACGAGTATCTTCATTGCGCTTTGACCCAAGGTCAACGTCAATCACTTCAGTGATTCGACCAGGACGTGGCGACATCACCACAACACGATTTGAGAGATAGACGGCTTCAGGTATCGAGTGCGTCACGAACACAACTGTCGTTGAAGTTTCGCCACAAATACGCAGAAGCTCGCCCTGCATGTACTCACGAGTCATTTCATCGAGAGCACCAAAAGGTTCATCCATCAACAACAACGGCGGATGCGCAGCAAGAGCACGGGCGATTGCGATGCGTTGCTGCATGCCACCCGACAACTGCCACGGATACAAGTCTGCAAACTCAGGAAGCTTCACGAGTTCCAACATCTCTTTTGCACGTGCTTCACGCTTGGCTTTGTCCCAGCCTTTTAGTTCAAGAGGCAACTCAATGTTCTTGCTTACGGTTCGCCAATCAAAAAGCCCGGCTTGCTGAAATGCCATTCCGTAATCTTGATCAAGTCGCGCTTGAGCAGCAGTTTTATTGTTGACACTCACAGAACCAGAAGTTGGCTCAAGCAAATTTGCAATCAAGCGCAACAAAGTTGACTTGCCACAGCCCGAAGGACCAATCAAAGAAACAAACTCGCCTGGATTAACCGTCAAGTTAACGTCGATCAATGCGTCGACTTGTTTTGTCGTACCTTGATTAAAAATTTTGCTCGCGCCGGCAACTTCTAAAGCACTCACGTTGTCGTCTCCTTGGGTCGGTTTCGCATTAATAAAACATCAGACAGTGCGACGAGCCCCGACATCGTTATACCCAGTGCCGCTGCACCGAAAACCGCAGTGAAAACTTTCGCCGGGTCGCCGGTCGCTTCGCGCGCGTATTCAATAATTAACCGACCAATGCCACCTTTAAGACCGGTGCTGATTTCAGCGACAACAACACCAACAACCGCACCAGACGCACCAAGTTTGAACGCCGGAACCATGAACGGCACCGCCGCAGGAAACCGCAACTTAAACAGCGTTTGCTTCCACGACGCCGCATAACTATCCATCAGTTCAACCGCTGCTGCGGGCGCACTGGCGAGCCCTCGCAAAGTGCCAACAGCGATCGGAAAAAAAGCTAGAAAAGTTCCAAGAATTGAGGCCGACAGCCACCGTGGCCAAATGAACGATCCGATTTCTAACTTGCCACCCCAACTTACGACCAGTGGTGCGAGCGCGATCAACGGCACAGTCTGCGACATCACGAGGTATGGCAACAATCCGCGTTGCACTATTCGGTAGCGCGACATCAACACTGCAAGACCTACACCGATCGTTGTGCCAAGAAAAAATCCAACTAATGACAGGCGCAATGAAAACATCGCACCAGACAGAACTACAACCCAAATTTTCTTGTCTGACCCCCGAACCTCAGGTCGCCCATATCGGCTCAACATTGTCGAAAAGTGTGGCATCGCTGTGTCATTTGCTCGCGGCAAAATGCTTACGCCGAAGAACTTTCCTCCGTCTTGTGGCCCAAGAATTTTGTATAGCTCCCACAAGACAACTACCGAGGTAATCGCCACAACAAACATTGCCGAGCGATACGCGATGCGACGCGCCAACATTTTTACTTCTTTGCCCGACTCAGCGCCGCAATCTCGGGCAAAATTTCTTTGCCGTAAGCCTCAAGAGTTTGCTCTTTGCCGTCGTGCTGCAAATAAACCGAGAACTGATCAACCCCAAGACCCTTGAGTTCTTTCAAACGCTTTAGGTGTTCATCAACGTTGCCCAAAATACAAAAACGATCCACAATCGAATCGGGCACAAAAGTTGTGTGCGTGTTTCCGGCTTGGCCATGTTGTTTATAGTCATAGCCCTCGCGACCCTTGATGTAATCAGTCAGCGCTTTTGGCACGGCGCTTGATTCGCCGTAACGCGCGACGATGTCAGCCACATGATTGCCCACCATGCCACCAAACCAACGACACTGCTCACGCATGTGCGACATATCGTCACCAACATATGCAGGTGCTGCAACACAAATTTTTACTGAATTTGGATCACGACCCGAATCGCGTGCAGCTTTGCGCACTGCTTCGATTGTCCACGCGGCAATATCAATGTCGGCAAGTTGCAGAATAAAACCATCGCCAACTTCACCGGTCAACTGAAGAGCCTTTGGCCCATACGCTGCGACCCATACTTCGCACTTGCTCTTTGACGCCCACTCAAATTTGATTTTTGAACCGTTGTAGTCGACTTCGCGGCCATTCGAAAGTTCACGAATTACGTCGATGCTTTCTCGCAAAGTCGCCAGTGTTGTCGGCTTTCCGTTTGTTACACGTACCGCAGAGTCACCACGCCCGATGCCACAGACAGTGCGATTGCCGTACATCTCGTTGAGCGTTGCAAACAAACTTGCCGTTACTGTCCAATCACGAGTCGCTGGGTTCGTGACCATCGGACCAACAATGACATTTTTTGTTTCCGCCAAAATCTGACTGAAGATAACGTACGGTTCTTCCCACAAAATGTGGCTGTCAAAAGTCCAAACGTGTGTAAAACCGAGGGCATCGGCCTTGCGTGCAAGGTCAATCACCTGCCGTGCAGGTGGAGTCGTCTGCAGTACAACGCCGATGTCCACTTATTTACCTGCTGTGTGGAAAGCCGAGGTCAACTGTTGACGTACGTGGGTCTGGCCAACGTGAAGTCACAACCTTGCCTCGCGTATAGAAATTGATGCCCTCTGGGCCGTACATGTGTTGGTCACCGAACAAACTCGCCTTCCAACCACCAAATGAGTAGTAAGAAACTGGCACAGGAATCGGCACGTTGATGCCGACCATGCCTACGTTCACGTCGTATTGGAATTGTCGCGCAACGCCACCATCACGAGTGAAAATCGCAGTTCCGTTTCCGAATTGATTGTCGTTAATCGCTTTCAATCCTTCGTCGTAACTCTTCACGCGCATAACGGTGAGCACTGGTCCGAAAATTTCTTCGTCGTAGCACTTCATTCCTGGCTTGACATGATCGATCAAACTTGGATTCAAGAAGAAACCTTCATCTTTTGCTTTGTCGGTTCCGTCGAGAACAACTTTTGCGCCTTCTTTTGCTGCACCAGTCACATAACCAGCAACTTTGTCGCGATGTTCACGGCTAATCAACGGACCCATTTCGCTCGCAGGGTCTGAGCCTGCGCCAACTTTAATGTTTGGCACTTTTGATTTGATCTTGTTGACCAAGTCATCAGCGATTGAGTCAACTGCAAGCACAACCGAAACTGCCATGCAACGCTCACCGGCTGAGCCGTATGCCGCACTGATCGCGGCATCTGCTGCCATGTCCAGATCTGCGTCTGGCAAAACCAACATGTGGTTCTTTGCGCCACCGAGGGCCTACACACGCTTGCCATTTTTTGTGCCGGTCTCATATACATATTTCGCAATCGGTGTCGAACCTACGAAACTCACTGCAGCAATGTCTGGGTGGTCAAGCAAACGATCTACGGCCACTTTGTCACCGTGCACAACGTTGTAAACACCATCAGGAAGACCTGCTTGACGAAGCAAGTCGGCAACGAACATTGATGCCGATGGATCTTTCTCGCTTGGCTTCAAAATAAATGTGTTGCCGCACATGATCGCGTTGGCGAACATCCACATTGGCACCATTGCCGGAAAGTTGAACGGAGTAATTCCGGTTACAACACCGAGTGGTTGACGAATTGAATAAACATCGACACCAGTTGATGCTTGTTCTGAATACCCGCCCTTGAGCATTGCTGGCACGCCGCAAGCGAACTCGATATTTTCAAGCCCGCGAGCAACTTCACCCAACGCGTCGCTCGGCACTTTGCCGTGCTCAAGAGTCAATAAGTTGGCGATCTCTTTGCGGTTCGCGTCAACAAGTTCGCGCATGCGAAACATAATCTCGGCGCGACGCGACAAGTTTGTTGCACGCCATGCCGGAAACGCAGCCTTCGCTGAAGCAACGGCTGCATCAACATCGGCAATATTCGCCAAGTCAACTTCAGACTCTTGTTTGCCAGTTGCAGGGTTAAACACTTTGCCTGATTTGCCAGATGTTCCGGCGACAACTTTGTTGTTGACCCAATGACTAATGCGATTCATTATTTCTCCTGTATGTGTGGTTTATTTAGTTCAGATATTGGCATAGGCCACGTTTGATGAATTTGCCGTGCCCTTTGCGTCCGTGAAATTTATCATTTTCAATTACAACCATGCCGCGTGACAACACGGTGTCAACTTTGCCGTCAATGACGGTGCCTTCCCATGACGAGTGGTCCATATTCATGTGGTGCTTGTCGTTGATGCCGATCTTTGTCTTCTTGTTCGGATCCCAGATCAAGATGTCGGCATCTGATCCTGCGGCAATAATGCCTTTTTGCGGATACATACCGAACATTCGTGCCGGTGTCGTGCTGCAAGTTTCAACCCAACGTTCAAGCGACAGTTCGCCTTGCACAACACCCTGATAAATAAGTTCCATTCGATGCTCTACGCCACCCATGCCGTTTGGAATCTTCGAGAAGTTTCCGCGACCCAATTCTTTTTGATCTTTGTAACAGAACGGGCAATGGTCTGTTGAAACGATCGCGAGCTCATTCATGCGCAAACCCTTCCACAAATCTCCGTGGTGGTCGTGCGTGTCGTGCTTGCTGCGAATCGGTGGCGAGCAAACAAACTTCGCACCTTCAAAACCTGGGCGAGCCAAGTGATCTTCAAGCGTCATATATAGGTATTGCGGACAAGTTTCGCCAAATACGTTTAGACCCTCGTGGCGCGCCTCGGCCAGGGCGTTCAACGCTTCAGACGCCGACATGTGAACTATATATAGGGGTACGTTTCCGGCGACCTTTGACAAGACAATCGCACGATTTGTTGCTTCACCCTCAAGCAAACTTGGTCGCGAATACGAGTGATACTTCGGGTCAGTGTCACCACGTGCAATGTGTTGCTGCACAAGCACATCGATTGCAATTCCGTTCTCGGCGTGCATCATGATCGTCGCACCGTTTTCGCTTGCTGTTTGCATCGCGCGCAGAATCTGGCCGTCGTCGCTGTAGAACACGCCAGGGTATGCCATGAACAATTTGAAACTTGTTACACCTTCATGCTCAACCAAATAAGTCATGTCTTTCAACGACTGTTCGTCAATACCGCCAATGATTTGATGAAACGCATAGTCAACAGCGCAGTTTCCACCGGCTTTGCGATGCCATTCAGCCAATCCCTCGTGCACGTTTTCGCCATATCGCTGCAACGCCATGTCGACGATTGTTGTCACGCCACCCCATGCAGCAGCCGTGGTGCCGGTTTCAAATGTGTCGCTTGCTGAGGTGCCACCAAATGGCAACTCCATATGCGTGTGCACGTCGATGCCACCAGGCACTACGTATTTACCCTTGGCGTCAATCACTTTGTCGGCAGTCACGTTCAACGCGTCTGCTTTGCCGCGTTCAAACAATGCCAAAATCGTCTCGCCCTCAATCAACACGTCAGTTTCATGACGACCGGTCGGGCTGACAACGGTTCCGTTTTTAATAAGTATTCGCGCCATGTTTCCTCCCTGTGTTGTGGTTGTGATTTTTAAGTTTTTATCGCTCGACTAGCTCGTCGTATGCGTCTGGTCGGCGATCACGATAAAACGCCCAACGATCGCGCACAGCTTTAATTTTGTCCATATCAAGATCGCGAACGATCAACTCTGGCTTATATGGATCGCCCTGATTGCCGACGAACTTTCCTTCTGGGTCAACGAAGTAGCTCTGACCGTAGAAATCATCGTCACCAAGTGGCTCGATGCCAACTCGATTGATCGCCCCGACGTAATACATGTTGGCAACGGCAGCTGCAGGCTGCTCGATTTTCCAAATGTATTCACTCAAACCTCGGCTTGTAGCTGAAGGATTAAACACGATTTCAGCGCCGTTCAATCCGAGCGCGCGCCAACCTTCTGGAAAGTGTCGGTCGTAGCAAATGTAAACACCGACTTTGCCGACAGCAGTATCAAAGATTGGATATCCACCGGTGCCTGGTGTGAAGTAATACTTCTCCCAAAAACCTTTCACTTGCGGAATGTGTTGCTTGCGATACTTGCCAAGATATTTTCCGTCAGCGTCGATCACCGCTGCAGTGTTGTAGTACAAACCGGCTTGCACAATTTCGTACATCGGCAAAACCAAAACCATGCCAAGTTCTTTGGCCAGCGCCTGAAATCTTTTTGTAGTTGGTCCATCTGGAATTGGCTCCGTGTACGAGTAATACTCGGGTTCTTGTACTTGGCAGAAGTACGGGCCATAAAACAATTCTTGGAAGCACATAACTTGTGCG
>ENA-UOYN01000837-UOYN01000837.1-marine-metagenome-genome-assembly--contig:-NODE-837-length-11488-cov-3.914808_pt1 | contig 11488 bp, 10 predicted proteins | sample MGYA00238176_ERZ767358 | MGnify/ENA primary metagenome ERZ767358 (study PRJEB28950, sample SAMN06266238) | marine metagenome | isolation source: Columbia River Estuary | place: USA:Columbia River Estuary...
AAAGGAGGCTTCAATTTAAGTCATAACGAATCGATTGAAAAATTTAAACTTAGGTACAAGCCTAAGGACTTCATGGATTCTGCTCTTGATTGTTTTAGTAATAATGATTTAAGAAATTGGTTACAAGAATTAGGCATTGAAACAATTGTTGGATCAAGCAATAAAATTTATCCTAAGAAAGGAATTAAACCGATTCAAGTACTAGATTTAATTAAGGAAAGAATTATTTCAAACAATGTCGATATTCGCTACAAACATAACTTCATCGGATACTCAAATGACAATCAAATTGAATTTAACAATCAGTCGTCTGTAAAAGCAGACATTATTATTTTTGGACTTGGAGGAGGAAGCTGGAGTGTAACTGGATCTGATGGAAATTGGTTAAATACAATTCAAAAAATGGGAATTACTACTACTCCATTTGTTGCACAGAATTGTGGATTTAAAACCATTAACAACGAACAATTCCTAATCAAATGGCAAGGAAACCCGTTAAAAAACATAACGATTGAACACGAAAACATTAAAGTAAAAGGCGAAATTGTTTTTACACGAGAAGGAGTTGAAGGAAACGCAATTTACGCCCATAGCTATGAGATTCAAAAAAAACTTAATACAAACAAGCAAACACTAATTCACGTCGACTTAAAACCAATGAACTCTGAAAATGAACTATTAGTTAAGTTGCAAAATTCTTCAGAGAGAACCATTACTAATAAGTTAAAAAAAGCGTTAAACCTAAATTCACTTCATATTGAGCTAATTAAAAATGCCACTTCTAAAGATGAATATTTAGCGCTAGAGAAAATCAGTGCCATTATCAAAAAAATTCCAATTTCAATACATTCCTCATTTTCCATGGATGAGGCAATTTCGACATCTGGAGGCATTCATACAAATGAATTAAATGAGAACTTTGAATTAAAAAAAAGAACAACTATTTTCTGTATTGGAGAAATGGTAAATTGGAATGCTCCAACTGGAGGCTACTTATTACAAGGATGCTTTAGTATGGGAGTTAAAACAGCACACTATTTAAACACATTATGAGCAAAACAGGCACTATATTAAAGAATGACAAAGATCAACAGCTTATTTTTGAGAATGTTAAACTAGGAATTCTTGTTGCCATTCAAGCAACAGATCAAGTAATTATTAAAAAATTCTGGAAGACATACAAAGGTAAATCCATTATCCCAGAAGACGAAATAGAAGGATTCCCGATGATTAATGACGATGAATTTAACTCCCTTAAAATTGATTTTGATTCTCCTTCTAAGTTTTTAATAAAGGATTTGAAATTTTTCAAATAATTGAATTCATATTATAAGACGTATCTTTGCTTCATTAATCAGGGAAAAAAATATGAATTTCAGCGAATTACAATTATCTAAAAGTCTACAAGATTCCATAGCAAAAAACGGATTTAACAAAACTTACCCTGTTCAAGCTGAAATTATTCCAAATGCATTGCTAGGTAAAGACATCTTAGGAATTGCGCCAACAGGTTCTGGTAAAACAGCAAGTTTTATTCTACCTATTATCGAAAAATTAATCAATTCGAAGCCTGACAAAAATCGATTTATAGAATCATTGATAATTGTTCCTACCAGAGAACTTGCAATGCAAATTGAAGAAGTTTTTAAGCAATTCTCCAATGGATTAGAGAATCCAATTAAAGCAATGGCTGTATATGGTGGTGTTTCAATTAACCCACAAATGAAACGAATGATGGGTGTACGATGTTTGATCGCAACTCCAGGTCGATTGCTTGAGCTAAAATCTTCCAATGCATTAAACTTATCGCGATGCTCAACACTTGTATTAGACGAGGCCGATAAACTATTAAATTTAGGATTTAAGGAAGAAATGAATCAGATTTTGGAATTACTGCCTAAATCTCGCCAAAACCTATTATTCTCTGCTACCCTTTCAGATAAAATTGCTGAAATTCAAGACATCGTTCTCAATAACCCTATTGTAGTTAAAATTGAACAAAAAGAAGAAACCGTAAGTCTTATCGATCAAACGGGCTACTTTGTTTCTGAAGAAAAAAAAGGTCCTCTACTGCGTTACCTAATTGAAAATGGTGACTGGAAGCAAGTACTTATTTTTACCTCATCTACGTATAAAGCAGATAATGTAGCGGATAAACTTCGAAAAAATGGATTCAGTGCATCTGCGATTCATAGTAAAAAAAGTCAGGGTGCAAGAACCTCAGCATTGGCTCAATTTAAAAATGGAGAAGTTAAAATATTAGTAACAACTGATCTTTTAGCGAGAGGAATTGATATTGACTTTTTGCCTTATGTTGTTAATTATGAATTACCGCGTTCACCGAAAGATTACGTTCACCGAATCGGAAGGACTGGTCGAGCTGAAAATCCAGGGAAAGCAATTTCTTTTGTAACAGAAGAAGACAAACATCACTTTAGAGTAATCCAAAAGAAAGCAAAAACATGGGTAACAATGGTAGATAGTGACAATTTAGATTTTTAAATTGTTCTACCTTCTCCAAAATTATTTCTTTCGAGCAATCAAAAGCCCATCTCTGATAGGCAATAGTACTTCTTGTACTCTATCGTCATTATGAATTAGACTGTTTAATTCCAATAAAACTTTTGTGTCAAGATCATTTGAGTCTAATTCCTCTATCACCTTTCCGGACCATAAAACATTGTCAAAGATAAAATATCCTCCAGTGGTTACCTGATCAAAAACTAAATTGTAATAATTGATGTAATTTGATTTATCCGCATCAATAAAAACAACATCAAATTCATTCTCTAAAGAAGGAATAATATCCATTGCATCACCAATAATACATTGAATTTTTTCTTGATTCCCAGTTTTCACTATGTATTCGTTCACCAAATCTTCTAGCTCTTCATTTTTATCAATGGTTATCAATTTACCGCCTTCTTGCAAGCCTTCAGCCAAACAGAAAGCTGAATAACCAGTATATGTTCCTATTTCTAGGATAGACTTTGGTTTTATCATGTGAGAAAGCATACTTAAAACTCTCCCTTGAAAATGACCACTTAGCATCCTAGGACGCAACACATTCATATGAGTTTCTCTGTTCAATTCATATAAAATAGTTGGTTCATTTTCGCTGTGAGCACATACGTAATCATCTAACTTTTGATCAATAAACTCCATTTGGAATGCTTTTTAGTTTTTAGCAAATATGTGAATAAATCAACTTAAAACCCGACATTTGCAGTATGAAAACTGTAAACAATAAAGGCTATTGCGCGATCGGAGTATATCAAGGTAAAACTCATCACAATGTTGGAACGCTCTGGAGATCGGCCTATATTCTAGGTGCAGCCTATATATTCACAGTAGACGGAAGATATAAAAAGCAATCTTCAGATGTCTTAAGAACGTGGTCTAGAATTCCGTTGTTTAATTATAAAACTTTCCAAGACCTATTAGACAACATTCCATATGATTGTCGATTAATTGGAATCGAAATGGATGATAGAGCGGAAATGCTCCATGAATTTGAACACCCAAAAAGGGCAATTTACTTGTTAGGAGCTGAAGACACAGGGCTTCCTGAATTTGTAAAAGAAAAATGTCACATGCTTATAAAATTACCAGGAAATAATTCTCTTAATGTTGGAGTAACTGGCTCTATCGTTTTGCATGATCGCGCATGTAAAGTCCCTACCGATCTTCCCGCATACCACAAAGACTGACTTAAACCAAAAGAATATTGTAATTTTGCAACTTAATTAAAGAGCTGCAAGCATTATGAGTACATTTTTTAATCTATTTGATTTAAAACAAAAGGTAAATTATAAAAACGAAATTCTATCTGGTTTTACTGTTGCATTAGCACTAGTCCCAGAAGCCATTGCTTTTGCTTTAATTGCAGGTCTTTCTCCACTAACGGGTCTTTATGCAGCTTTTTCTATCGGCCTAATTACTTCCATTTTTGGTGGTAGACCAGGAATGATATCAGGCGCAACAGGTGCAATAGCTGTAATCTATGTTGGTATGATAGCCATCATTAAAAAAACAAATCCTGAAATTACGATTGACGAGATAACACAATACATTTTTGCCACAGTCATACTTGCAGGAATTATTCAGATTTTGGCAGGATTACTAAAGTTGGGAAAATTCATCCGCCTCGTTCCTCACCCTGTTATGTTTGGATTTGTTAATGGATTGGCAATCGTTATTTTCATGGCTCAAATGGATTCATTCAAAAATGTTGAAAAAGACCCTTATGGAAATGATTTGACTGAAACCGTCTCAACAGTAAAGAAATACAACATTAATGACAACCACATTGTAAACGCGAACACCAATTTACTAGAATTTGAATTATTGAATAATCAAATAATTCATGTTGAATCAAGTGAAGTAATTTATGAAATATTTGACGGAAGAGTTTATGATGTAAACAAGAAAAAAATAGCCTATAATATTAATGATAATGGAATTTATGAGATTGAACAGAAAGGGGTTGTCAAAAATTGGTTAAGCCAAAACCAGTTATTACTGATGATTGGATTAACCCTTTTAACAATGCTTATTATTTGGGGATTGCCAAAAATAACCAAATTCATCCCGTCATCTTTGGCAGCAATTATTGTCGTTTCTCTCATTGTAATTGGATTTAACATTGACACAAAAACTGTTGGAGATATCGCTTCAATCAATGGTGGTTTTCCTCCATTTAACATTCCACACATCCCTTTCACAATGGAAACCTTTTTGTTAATTTTCCCCTATGCATTAATCGTTGCTGGAGTTGGTTTAATTGAAAGTCTTTTAACGCTTAATCTGATTGATGAAATAACCCACACGCGAGGTAATAGCAATAGAGAATGTATTGCACAAGGAGCAGCAAATATTACTACAGGACTTTTTTCGGGAATGGGTGGATGCGCAATGATTGGACAAAGTTTAATCAATATTTCATCAGGAGCCAGAGCTCGATTATCGGGTATTGTAGCATCATTGGGTTTACTTTCCTTTATTTTGTGGGGTGCTCCAATTATTGAGAAATTGCCAGTCGCGGCCTTAACGGGAGTAATGGTAATGGTCGCAATCGGAACGTTTGAATGGGCAAGTCTAAAAGTCTTTGGTAAAATGCCATTAACAGATGTAATTGTAATGATTATTGTTACTCTAATAACTGTTTTCCTTCATAACCTTGCACTAGCAGTATTGATTGGAGTAATTATTTCAGCTCTAGCTTTTGCTTGGGAAAATGCCAAGCGAATTAGAGCACGAAAATATATTGACGAGAAAGGTATAAAACACTATGAAATATTTGGCCCGCTATTTTTCGGTTCAATTTCTGTTTTTACAGAAAAATTTGACATCAAAAATGACCCAGAAGAAGTAATAATTGACTTTTCTGAGAGTAAAATAGTAGATATGTCAGCCATTGAGGCATTGAACTCTCTTACTGAAAAATACCTTTCTGCTGGAAAAAAAATACACCTAAGGCATTTGAGTTCAGACTGTCAAACATTATTAAACAATGCTGATAAAATCATTGAAATAAATATTCTTGAAGATCCAACTTATCATGTTGTTGTTGATAATGTTTAATCTTTTTGTATATTTGTTAAACATTAATATAAAATGCTTATCCTAAAAAAATGACCTTTTATCACTTTTAGATATCATTGTCACTTGTATAAGCTTTACTTTAGAACATCAAATTGTATTTATGAAACTATTCTTTTTTGTTGCGTTTTTTCTATTGACGACAAATACTTTATTCGCTCAAAATTTCACGGTAAGTGGAACTATAAAAGATTCCACAAACGGGGAAGATCTTTTCGGTGCAAGTGTTCGTGTTAAGGAACTATCTAATGTTGGGGCAGTTGCAAATGCTTATGGATTTTTCTCTTTAACATTAGAGAAAGGATCCTACACTTTATTATTTCGTTCGATTGGATTTAGTGACAAGGAAGTAGCTATTGATTTGATGGAAGATAAAAATCTAACTATCGAACTCAACATTCCAAAAGAGGTACAAGAAATTGATGCCGTTAAAGTTTCAGCAACAAAGGAAAATGAAAACATCACTTCTTCTGGAATGAATGTCACAAAATTTAATCCAAAAGACATTGAAACAATCCCTGTTTTGTTTGGCGAAAAGGACATTATGAAAACCTTACAATTGACTCCAGGAGTTAAATCTGCAGGAGAAGGTAATGCTGGCTTCTTTGTTAGAGGAGGTGGATCAGATCAAAACCTTGTTTTACTTGATGAGGCTCCTGTTTACAATGCATCACATCTTTTAGGCTTCTTTTCTGTATTTAATTCTGATGCCATTAAAGATTTATCACTTTATAAATCTGGAATTCCTGCTGAATATGGTGGTCGCGCATCTTCTGTTTTAGATGTGAAAATGCGAGATGGTAACAATAAAAAGTTTGGTGCCTCTGGTGGAATTGGATTAATTTCTTCGAGGTTAACACTAGAAGCGCCAATTGTAAAAGACAAAGGATCATTTATTATCTCTGGAAGAAGAAGTTATGTAGATCTTTTTTTAAAAGCAGCACCAGATACAAACATTAGAGATACAAAACTTTTTTTCTATGACTTGAATGCGAAAGCAAATTACAGAATAGGTGAAAAGGACCGAATCTTTTTATCTGGTTATTTTGGACGTGATAAGTTGGGCGTAGGCGATGCTTTTGGTTTTAATTGGGGAAATGCAACTGCAACTGCAAGATGGAATCATTTAATCTCATCAAAAATGTTCTCAAACACATCTGTAATATTCAGTAATTTTGATTATGAATTTAATATCGGATCTGGAGACGAAGGTTTTGGAGTTAGTTCATCCATTCAAGATTGGAATTTAAAACAAGATTTTTCTTATTATTTAAACAACTCCAACACACTTAAATTTGGAGGGAATGGAATTTACCACACATTCAAACCGGGATCTTTAACAGGAGAAAATGAGTCTTTTAATGAAGTAATTCTAGATGAACGTTATGGTTTAGAATTTGCTTTCTATCTTCAAAATGAACAAAAAATAGGATCTCGTCTAAACCTAATGTACGGACTGCGTTATTCTGGATTCAGTTTATTAGGAGATGGCTATGCATACGAGTTTGATGCTAATGGAGAAGTAAGTTCGTCAACTGCGGTTTCAAAAGGAGATGTTATTCAATATCACGGTGGATTTGAACCGAGATTTTCAGCAAGTTATATTTTAACGGAAAACAATTCAATTAAATTAAGCTACAATCGAAATCTTCAATACTTACACCAGGTTTCTAACTCAACTACCAGTAGCCCAACGGATATATGGGTGCCAAGCTCTAACAATGTAAAACCACAAATTGGCGACCAAGTTGCAGCTGGCTATTATCACAATTTTAAACAGAATACATATGTGATTTCCACCGAAATTTATTACAAAAACTTACTGAATCAAATTGATTACCGTGATGGAGCAGAAAGCTTCTTAAACAATGAAATCGAAGGAGAATTTGTTTATGGAACAGGGAAAGCTTACGGTTTTGAGCTTCAAGTTCAGAAGAAAAAAGGAAAATTTACTGGTTGGATAAGTTATACGCTATCTAGATCTCTTCGCAATTTTGATGACATTAATGATGGCCAAACATTTTCTGCAAGACAAGACAGAATTCACGATATTTCAGTGGTATTGATGTATCGATTAAATAAAAGCTTAGCTTTTTCATCAAGTTGGATTTATTACACAGGAGACGCAGCAACATTCCCTTCAGGTAAATATGAAATAAATGGATCAATAATACCATTCTATACAGAACGAAACGGATACAGAATGCCAGATTACCATAGACTGGATTTAGGTCTAACATGGTATATGAAAGAAAGAGAGAAATTTGAGCACAACATGAACTTTTCTATTTACAATGCTTATAATCGTGAAAACGCTTATGCTATAAATTTCAAAGTAAATCCAGACAATCCAGATCAAACACAAGCTGTTCAAACAACACTTTTTAAAATAATTCCTTCTATCACTTACAACTTCAATTTAAAGTAATATGAAAGCTCTAATACTTCTAACCTTAATTATAATTGGATTTACATCATGTGAAAAAGTCATTGATGTTGATTTAAATGAAGCAAATCCTGTAATAGCAATCGAAGGCTCCTTTTCAGCCGAAGATAGTACTGTTCGCGTAAAGATTAGTTTAACTGCAAACTACTTTGGCACAAACCAGCCAGCCTCTGTTTCAGATGCTACTGTTACTATTATTGATCAAAATGGAATTACTTCAAGTGTACCTTTAATTGGAGACGGATATTACGAACTTCAGAATTACATTCCATCCTTTAATACGGTATATACTTTAAATGTAGTACATAACGGTCAGTCATACTCTGCTCAATGCAAATTGTTCTCGGCAGTTCCACTAAATCCACTTTCTTATGAATATTTCCCTTCATTTTTTGGTAGCGATCCAGGCTATGCAGTATTCTTGAATTTCGATGATCCAATTGGTATTGAAAATTATTATCAAATTGTATTAACAAAAAATGACACAACACTAAACACCATTCCTGATTATTACACCCAAGACGATCAACTTACGGATGGAAACACAGTTTCAAGACCATTATTCACACTTTTTGATATTGCAGATACCATTGATTTAGAATTTAGATCAATAGATAAAAAGGTATACGATTACATCAATGAAATTCAAGCAACGATTGGGGGGAATTCATCAGCTCCAGCAAATCCTACATCGAATTGGTCAAACAAGGCTTTAGGTTATTTCAATGCTTATAGTTCCAGCAAAGGTTCAATAATTATTCAATAATTAGCCAAACCAGATATCATTAATTAATTCAAAGCCTGCAGCTTCATTGACTCTTTGAATTATAACCTGTTTGCCATGTGCAAGCTCATCTCTCATTACGGCTGAATCCATCGTTAAATACAAAACTTTGTGCTTTATTTTAATTTCTTTGGTTCTGTGAGCTACGGCAGTCCCCATCAACTCAGGCCATTTTGAGATAACTTCCATCTCTTTTATACGTTTATCAAATCCATAAGCTTTCAGCCATCTGTCTAACACCTCTTTTAGTGGTGCCTCATTGGATGTTCTTTTTAAATCACTCATGTATTTCTGTTTTTGTCATTTCAGTAATCCCTTCTTTGTCAACATTAAAAATCTTAGAAGATAGATTGTTACTTTTAAAAATCCGCTCTACCCTACTCCTGTCAGTATCCGTTACAAGAACTTGCCCAAAAAAATGATCGGCGACTAGATTAACGAGTCTTTCAACCCTTTTATGATCTAATTTATCAAAAATATCATCTAAAAGAAGAACAGGACTTACTTTTAAATGAAATTTTAGCCACTCGTATTGAGCTAATCTTAAAGCAATTAAAAACGATTTTTGCTGACCTTGTGAACCAAATTTTTTAACTGGGTGACCTTTAATTGTGAATACTAAATCATCTTTATGCACACCTACATTTGAGTAACGCGTATGTGCATCTTTTTTACGATATGCCAAGAGTAAATCATTAAAATCACCTTCACTAAGTTGAGACCTATATGTGATATCTACTTGCTCTTCAGCATTGCCAATACTTTTATAGTGTTTTTGAAAAACAATGATGAATTCATTAATGAATTTTAATCTTTCTTGGTGAATTTTATTCCCTGTTTCTACAAGTTGTGCGTCCCAAACTTCAATTGACTCTACATCAAACAACCGATGTTCAGCCATATTCTTCAACAATGCATTTCGTTGAATCAATATTTTAGAGTAATGCTGAATTAACTCTAAATAATGCCTGTTAAATTGAGAAATAATCCCATCCATCCATTTGCGCCTTAGTTCACTTCCTTCAGAAATTAAATCTCTGTCGTATGGAGAAATCATCACAGCAGGAAACTGACCAATATGATCAGCCAACTTATCATACTCCTTCTTATTTCTTCTAAAAACCTTTTTGGCACCATTCTTTACTGCACAATGAATATTCACTTTTACATCGTCCTTCATCCAATCTCCTTGGATAACGAAAAAATCTTGCTCAAATCGAATGTTTTGACGATCAATAACATTCATGTAAGACTTGCAAATACTCAAATAATGGACCGCATCAAGAATATTTGTTTTCCCTACTCCATTATTCCCAACGAAACAATTTATACCATCTGTTAAAAAGATTTCTGAATCAGAATAATTCTTAAAATTTATTAGCTGTAATCTTTCTAGATGCATGGTTACAAATTTAACACATTGGGTTCGGTTTTAACCGTTGAGACATGTTCTTTTTTGAATTCATTTTACAAAAGAATGCTAAATTGTTTAAAACTCTGGGAAAAAAAATGATGTTAGACTTAAATCACCATCCATTTCTTCAAAAAAAAAACTATTTTTGTTCCGCTTTAAATTAAGACAATGTTAGAAGATATTTCAGGAGAACAAATAAAAGAACAATTCAAGTCGAATAAAAAATTAAGACTTGTAACGATGATTGTTGGTGGATTAATAGTTTTAATCTTAGGATATTTCCTTTACAAACAATTTGTATGGAAACCTGCCAATGAAAAATCAAAAGATAGTTACTGGGTAGGATTGAATTATGCAACTGCAGATTCTACTGAAATGGCAATTGATGAATTGAGAGTTCAAGTTAAAAACAACGATGGTAAAATCGGTGGTGAAGTTGCTCAATTTGTATATGCTCGTCAATTAATGGCTAAAGGTGAATTCCAAAAAGCACTAGATGAGTTAGAAGGCGTAAAAGTTAAAGACACATACGTTTCTGTAATGAGCATTGGTTTACAGGGAGACTGTAAATCTGAGATGAAGAAATACGAAGAAGCTGCATCTCTTTATATGGAAGCTGCTGAATTAAACGAAAACGACTTAACTAGTCCTATGTATATCATGAAAGCTGCATTGTGCGCTGAAGAGTTAAAATCTTTTGAAGAAGCAGCAGAATTATATCAAAGAATTAGTGACGACTATCCTAGTTTCGCTTCACAAAAATCAATCGAGCGTTACATTACTCGAGCTAAAAACAAAACTGTAAAAAAATAATGGCTACTGCATATCGCAATTTGTCAGAATACAATAAGGAATTTATTCCAGATGGTGCCGATTATAAAATCGGCATTGTTGTTTCTGAATGGAACGAAAACATAACACTTAACCTTTTAAAAGGTGCAAAGGAAGCTTTAATCGAAAATGGAGTTCAGGAGAATAACATCATCGTTCGATTTGTACCTGGAGCGTTTGAACTTCCTTTAGGCTCTCAATACATGCTTGAAAATACGGATGTTGATGGCGTAATCGCTATTGGCGTTGTTATTCAAGGTGAAACAAAACACTTTGATTTCGTTTGCCTTGGTGCAACTCAAGGGATCAAACATGTTACCCTTAAATTTGACAAGCCTGTATCATTTTGTCTATTAACAGACAATACAATGCAACAATCAATTGATAGATCTGGCGGCAAACACGGGAACAA
>ENA-UOYN01000842-UOYN01000842.1-marine-metagenome-genome-assembly--contig:-NODE-842-length-11423-cov-3.820549_pt1 | contig 11423 bp, 8 predicted proteins | sample MGYA00238176_ERZ767358 | MGnify/ENA primary metagenome ERZ767358 (study PRJEB28950, sample SAMN06266238) | marine metagenome | isolation source: Columbia River Estuary | place: USA:Columbia River Estuary...
TTTGGTTGGACATAGAGGTGACTTGAGTTATTTCCTGCTTTGATGATGATTTTTTGGGTTTCTAAAATTTCACTATACAATACAAAAGTCGAATCCTCCTTTACTTGAGTAGATGCTATTTTAGTTGTTTTATTGCTGAAATAATCGTTAATGGGATGTAGTTCAATCGTTTTACCAACATACGTAGGCGCAAGTCCTTTAATTGTTGTGGTTTGTCCAAAAACAAAGTTAAAAAGCAACAGGCAGATTGTAAGGAGAAGAGATTTTGGATGCATATCAGTTTGATTTAATCGTTTAACTTGATATTAGTAGCATTTATTGTACCAATGTATTATTTAACGAGTTTCTCCGGATTTGTTACGAAAGAATCAATAGGGCCATTATTCTTGTAGATTTCTCGAATGATAGAAGAATTAATGGCAGAATATTTTTGAGCTGTTAAAAAGAAAACTGTTTCAATTCCTGAAATATCAAAATTCATATGAGCAATTGATTTTTCGTACTCAAAATCTTTAGAATCTCTTAATCCTCTAACAATATTTTGTGCACCTACTTCTTTACAGAATTCAACAGTTAATTTTTGGAATTGCAGAACCTCAACATTTTCGTCTTCATCGAAAAGTGATTGAATATGATTTATTCTGTTATTTAAATCAAATAGGTATGATTTACTATTATTCACCCCAACACCAATGATAATTTTGTCAAAAATGGAAAGTGCCTTTCTAACAACTACTTCATGACCTTTTGTAAAAGGGTCAAAAGATCCAGGGAATAAGCCGATTTTTGTCATAATTAAATTATTTATTGAAAAAACTAAAGTGCACTGCACCATATTTCTTAATAAACATGAAGTTAGCTAACTTTTCTAAATTAGTATCCTTTCCATGTTCTATAATTAATAGGCCATTTTCATGCAACATATCTTTAGATTGAACCAATTCAACAATTTTGTCGTGATTTGCATATGAATAGGGTGGGTCAGCAAAAATTAGATCAAATTTTAAATCTGATTTTTCTAGGTACTTGATCATATCCATCTTATAAATGGTTAAATCATTTGCACAGCCTAATTCATCTGCTACCTTTTTTAGATGCTTTACCGTGTTAAAATGGCTGTCAATAGCGATTACACTGCCAGACTCTCGAGATAAAAACTCAATTGAAATATTTCCAGTCCCAGCACAAAGATCTAAAATGGATAAATCGTCTAACGTTTTTAGATTTTCAATAACATTAAACAGTCCTTCTTTTGCGAAGTCTGTTGTCGGTCTTGAAGGAAATCCTTTAGGGACTTTGTAGTACCTTGTTTTATATATGCCTCTTATTATACGCACAACAATTGAGATTTGGCCATGAATTCTTTAGCTTTTATGATTTTAAGTTGAGATAAATCTTTAATTTTTTCAGCCATCTCTAAAATTGAATCACTTTTAAAATTTTCAGAATCTATACCATTTATTAAATGAAGACTTCCTTTTTCATTTAAAAGTTCTTTTTGCTGGAGTACAAAGGATAGATGATAAATTACATCTTCACTTGTTTTATAATCAAACTGAGAATAGAATAAAAGTTGGTTGTGCTTAACAATCGCCATTTGAAAGAAATCATTAAACCCAACAATATTAATTTTCAGGTAAAATGCATCTTTATCAATACTCTGTCTTACAATGTGTGTTCCCGCATGCTGAATTATAACACGTGGAAATTTAATAACAAAGAATGATTTAATCCAGCTTGGAATTTGATAAATGTTCACGACACTTAATTCTGAAATTCGATTGTAATCTACGTCAAAATCAGTGTTGGTTTCACCAAAACAAAGTTTGTAAACAGCTTTCGAATCGGAATCATTTAATACAAAATTAGGAACTAAAGTAGAGTTTCTATCTACCCATGCTAATGTTAATTCAACGTCAGTCAAATATGATTCCGGAATTGATTTGTACAATTCATTAAGAGACTCTTTTCGTTCTAAGTCAGTACGACCGTTAATGTCTCCTGAGATTGTATTTAATACTTCCCCGTTAGATAAAATAGTAAATTGAGCAAATGACTCGTTAATTTCAACAGAAATATGGTTGCTCATTATTTAATCCTCCCAAGTACCAGCTGTTTCGTTCGAAGTTAACTTTCCGAAAGAAATTTCTTCGTTATCCGTTCCTTGTATTTTAGCGAATGGTATTTTACCATGTACGTAAATTGCAGGAACTTTAATTTCTCCCATTAAAACAGAATCAGCAACTTCTAACTTCCATTGTTTTTTACCATTAGTGAAAGGAATGTATGGTAATGAATCAAGGTAAAATTTAGAAAGACCAGCATTTTCTCTTCCTGAAATGTATGATTTTGTTCCAAATTTAGAATCCATTAAACTAATTTGAATTGTATCTCTTACGAAACCTTTAAACATTTCATGTCTTGGACCATTTGTCCACTTTGACAATCTGTATGCTTCAACCTCAGTCATTACAGCATCAATAGCTCTGTTATCACCATATAAGTAGTTTCTTTCTGCTTCAGTAATTTTTTCGACAGGTACGCTACCTTTCGCAATTACATGAGGAACAGTCCCATTTTTTGCGAATGCAACTAATTCTTCCCAAGTAGCAGCATATTTACCATTTTTGTCTGCATATGCTTTTTGAATATAACGGATGTCCTGTAAGTTTTGAACAGCAGTAGCTTTACACAAAACATAATTTTTGTTATATGTATTGGTGTCATTTACACTTTTATATGACATATATAAAGAAAAAACAGCCGCAATTCCTGCAATGCTTCCAGTGATTAAAACAACGGACTGCTTAAATTTCCCTGAACTATACATTAAACTAACGATACCAGCAGCCAACATCAACATCGATGCTACCATGTATGTTGCATCCTGATTTTGGCTTATACCAACGTAAATCATGATTATTGCTACGATAAAAAATAAAGTAGGAATAGAATATTTCTTTAATAATACTGAAAGCTTACTTGTCATAATTAGTTTTTCTTTAATACAGATAACAAAACTACAATTTTTTCAATATCGTCAACCGTCATTCAATAGTTTTTTTTAACCATTTACTCAATGACTTGTAACTAATTTCTTAATACCTTTATAATCGAATGAAAAAGGAGCCGTCAATTTTTTACAATAAACTGTCTAAAACCTTCGGTTTTGAGCCAACTTCTGAACAATCAAAATTATTTAATGAATTGGAATCCTTTTTGAAAAGAAGAGATAATCGGGAGTTATTTATTTTAAAAGGTTATGCAGGAACTGGAAAAACATCTGTTTTAGGGGCTTTTGTTCAAACGTTGCATCATTATAAGGTAAAAACGAAGTTGTTAGCTCCAACGGGAAGAGCAGCTAAGGTTTTAAGCTTGAAATCGAAGACGGATGCTTTTACAATTCACAAGTGTATTTATCGTAGAAAATCTAAAACTGATTTTGCTTCACCTGTAGGTTTGGCTCCTAATCTTTTAAAAAACACTGTCTTTATTGTTGATGAAAGCTCTATGATTAGCGATTATCGGTTACAAAACGATGGCAGTATTAGTGGTCAGAATTTATTGAATGATTTGATAGAATTTGTCTTTTCAGGAGCGGGTTGTAAGCTGGTCCTTTTAGGAGATGAAGGACAATTACCACCTGTAGGGGGCGACACTTCTCCCGCTTTAGATTTGAAATATTTACAGCACAATTACCCTGAAGTAAATTCCGTATTGTTTTCATTAACGGAAGTTTTAAGACAATCGGAAAATTCAGAAGTTCTCAGAAATGCGACGATTTTAAGAAATACAGAGTGGGTAGATTATCCAAAACTTGATGTAAGTAAGAAAGGTGATTTAATTCGAATATACGGCGATGAATTACAAGATGCTTTAGAGCAAAGTTTTAATGAAGTAGGGATGGAGGAGACTATCATAATTACACGGTCTAATAAAAGAGCTAATGCATTTAATCACGAGGTTCGAAATCGAATTTTGTGGTATGAAGACACGTTGTGTAACGGTGATTGTTTAATGGTTGTAAAGAATAATTATTTCTGGTTAGACGATGCCTCTAAGATGGGATTTATTGCAAATGGTGAGTTGTTTATCATTAAACGAATTTTAAAATTTGAATCTATTTATGGTTTTGAATTTGCTAAAGTACTTGTAAGTTTTATTGATTATCAGGAGCTGGGTGAGGTTGAATTAATTGTTCATTTGGAATCCTTAAATGTGGAAGCGCCATCATTGTCGAGAGATCGTTTGAAGGATTTGTTTTATGCCGTAGAGCAAGATTACGCACATATAAAAATAAAAAAGGAACGTTACGAAGCAATCTTTAAAGATCGTTATTTCAATGCCTTACAAGTTAAATATGCATATGCAGTTACTTGTCATAAGTCACAAGGTGGACAATGGGGGAATGTTTTTATTGATCAAGGATTTATTCCTGAAGATCAGTTAGGTCCGGATTACTACAGATGGTTATATACTGCTTTAACCAGGGCAACAGACAAAGTTTACTTAGTGAATTTTGCAAATGAATTCTTTGAATAATTATAATTCTGAAATTTTGAAAGATGTAGCTCCTACACTTACTCTACATTTTTCCCATTCTTTATTAAATCTATCAATTACAATTTTTGCATTTTCTCTAGAAAGTTGTTTTCCCGCAATTAAATTTATTTCAGCCTTTAATGCTTTTAAAATACTTGCTGTTCGGTAGGCAGATAAAATATCGTTTTCCGACAAGTTGTATTTAGTCATTGCGTTTCGAATATCTTCTGAACTAATTTTTAAGTTTGATTTTACCGGGTCAGTATAAGAGTTAACTTCCACGACTATTTCACGCTGCACATGAATCATTAATTCTGATTTTCTTAATCGTAGGAAAGTACTATCCATCTTTGTTACTGATGAGTTGCTAGGATACTTAGATAATTCCTTCGGATTTAAGGCTTTAACAGTTTGATTACCATTCCATTCTCCAATCCCTTGACCTCTGGCTATAATGGAGAAATTCATTTTTTTGTTTAATAATTGTTCAAAGAAAACAGTAAGAGCTACACTGTCTGAACTATCAAATAATTTTGCGTTTAATTCGCTTTTATCAGATTCAAAAACGTCAGACAGTTCAATATTAATTCTTGCGTCGTAGTTTGGTTTTGCATCCATAACATTTATATGCATCATTACTTCGTCAGCAGAAGTTGATAGACATGATTCAGGAATTGCAATTAAGCGAATTTCAAAATCTTCAATTTCTTTACTTGGTGCAAATTGAAATTCTTGTGTGAGAATATCAAAGGTGCTTGAATCTTGAAAAATATATAATCCATCTTTCTCTTCAAATGTCGCCCACTGTGTTCCCATTAGACGGTTGTATAGATCTAATTTTAATTGATAGGTATTCATCAATGTAATTGCTTCTTCTTTTTGAGTTTCTAATTCTTTTATTTTTCGCTTGTACATCTCAAACAAATCATAAAGTCCTACAATCGTATTTTGAAGTTTTTTTCTTTCTTTTCTTCCGGAGTCAGTTGTAGGCGTCCCATCAAACCCTCCAGTTCCTGCCTTAATTGCATTTCTTTTTGATTTTTTAACCTTGTGAGAGGCTTTTTTTGATGTAGTTATTGGACTATATCCTAAATCAGAATACTCTTTTTCTCTTTTTTCAATTTTCAGTTCTGTTGCATCCTTTTTCTTTTGATTGTATTCTATCCAATAATCAAAACCACGCCTACCGTAAATCATTTCATTAAGATTTGCAATTTTATTGAATTCCAAATCATTAATAATTGATTGAAATGTTGTGCCATCAACGAAGTTAGAATCAGGGGATAAGAATCTGGTATCTCTTGAGCCGAATAGATGATAATTCAAACCATTTTTTTCAATTACAACAGTTGTTTGCTTTTCTGAATTATATCCCCAAACATCTAAATGTATGTTTGTTAGTCTGTTATCACCAGCAGTTTTAAAGTTGTTTTCAGTATATCTGGCAGGTTCAATCGTATTTACGGTTTTTTTCTTAACTTCTTTACTTACAATAGATGATTGGTATGGGAACAAACCAACGGCCTTTGGAAGACCTTTATTCCACCTTCCTTTTTCGTCTTTTTCTCTTTCTTCGAGAATTCCTGTAGTACTACTTCCATCACCTGCCGCAACTAAAATATTTCTAAATTCATCAACTTGACCTCCAAGATGCTGATATATTTGACGTGTTCTTTCTTCTACGTATGAATTAATGGCATAGTTAATAGCGTGTAAAGTAACCAATTGATCGTTTTGATCAAGAAATCGGAATGATTCTGCCATCGCCACCTTATCATCAAAAGTTAAACTAGGATTTAAGAGTAAAAGTATTTTTGGATTAGGTTGTAGCTCCTCATCTTTAGTTCTTAAGGCATTTGGCGGCAATTTTTCCATAAGCAAACGTTCAAAGTTTGCATATTCATTTTCGTATTGTTCTAGTTTGTTTGGTGATGTTTTTTTGGCAAGTAGTACATGATTTAATTCCCAAATAGCCATTTTATTTGAAGCTTCAGCAATTAATCCCTTAGGTGATTTTGCAATTTCTTCTTTTCGGATTATAAGTAATTCTGGGTGATTAATAATTATTAACTCCATCGAATCAAAATTTGGAGTGTTGTTCGGAAACATTATTTGAGGTCCCTGGTAATCGAAATACCGTCCAAAATTATTGTCTAGAATCGGACTTTTTTTAACTACATGATATAAATATGCTCGTTCTTCTGGCGTAAGTCCTTCATTTATTTGAGCATTTGATGTGTACCAAAAAAAAAGGATAAAAAGTAATAAATAGATTTTCATAAGTTATTCGCAATTCAATGTCATAAATATAACAACAAACGGTCGTTTTGGTACACTAAGAACAAAAAATGCCTTCCTTGAAGTCAAGGAAGGCATTTCTTTAGAGATTGTTTGACTATAATTTAACAATAGATTTAATTGTAGAAATTCCATTAGAGCTTACATGTAGAAAATAAACTCCTTGTTCTAATGAAGAAAGATCGATATTCATTCCATTTAGAACATTGAATGATTTCACTGTTTTTCCGGATGCATCTTTAATCTCGCCATTTGCATCAGATGTAAATTCTCCATTAATTTTAATTCCGTTTAACGTAGGGTTCGGTGAAACTGTAAAGTCATTGTTTTGAATGGAGCCAACAGCTGTATAATTTGCTTCATATTTTGAAAGAACAATTGATAAATCTGCTAAAGCAGATCCTCCAGGAGGTCTCATTACAACATTTGAATGAATGAAAATTGGTAGATTTTGAGTAGCTAAATCATAATACTCATATTGTTCTCTAATTAATTCAACCGCTCCTAATAACGGAACTGTTGTTAATGAAGTGTCAATTGATTTGTAACGAATAACATTACTTACAGAAACTCCGCCAGGAAAAAGCATTGTTCCAGTACCATCGACCCATGCATAAGCTTCTCCAGTTAAAGCTTCATTTACAGGGAAACCATTGTATGAAAAATCAATATTTCCAGCATAGCTATCTGTTAAGCTGCTTCCATATCCAAAGTCATAGGTAACCATCGTAAGTGGATCACTTGAAAACGTTGCATAAACATCTCCTAAAGTAGGTTCAGTAAATTTAAATCCTTGAGATGTTCTAGAAGTCGCATCAGACGTAAAATATGTAGTTATAGAACTTCCAATTTTAATTGCTTTAGTTGATCCTGGGAATGAGCTATAGTCTGGTTGAGTTGTGGCGTCTAATACTTCAACAAGTCGTGCCTCTCCTGGGTAACCTAATAAATCTGAATAGTCCCAAGTTACGCCTATACCAGTTACGGCATCAAGGTTGTTAGCAAATGAATCTACAAGATGCATGTCAGAAAATTCACCAATTGCATATTCATTTGCAAGAGTAAGTGATTGAGCTTGAGAGAATGAAGAGATTAAAATAGAAACGAATAGTAACGTTTTTTTCATAGTAATTTTTGTTTAGTCAAATTTAGTAATTTTTTTGTTCAAAGATATTACCTTTGATATCCATTGGAACGTGATAATTGAAATGAAGGTTGGTGAAAAAAAAATAAAAAATACAATTCGGTTAATTACTGCATCAATATTATTGATTTCAATATTTTTAGCAGTCCAAATTAAGCACGTTAAATTTGATTATGATTTCGAGAAGTTTTATCCGACTGAAGATGAGGATACTCAATTTTTTGAATCATTTAGAACGCAATTTAAATCTGACAACGATTTCCTCTTAATAGCGTTAAAATCGGAAGGTTCGATCTTTAATAAACAGTTTTTGACGAATGTATCGTCTTTTACAGAAGAGATTAAAGGGATTAAAGAAGTTAAATATGTGTTGTCCTTAACAAACCAATCAGAAGTTTTAATTTTTCAAGGAGGAACAACAAGCTCAAGGAAGTACATCAACTTATTAGATTTCAATCCTAAAGAAGATTCAATAAGGATTTTTAAAAATAAGGAGCTAGTTAACTCATTGATTAACTCTAATGCTACTGCAGTTGGATTATATGTTAAACACACTGATTTTATTTCTAAAAAGAAGAGTGATAAATTAATAGAAGATGTTCAAAAGCTAGGCGTAAAATATGGTTTTAAAGATTTTATTTTAACTGGAAGAACGATTGGGCAGAAATATTACATAGATGTTATGTCTTATGAAATGATTTTGTTTTTAAGTCTAAGCGCAATCTTGGTTGTTTTATTTCTATTCATCACTTTTCGGTCTGTTTGGGGAATTCTTGTACCACAAGTTGTTATTTTATTAGGAATGCTCTGGTTGATAGGAGGGATGGGGCTTTTTAACGAGCCAATTAATATAATATTGACTGTATTACCATCGATAATGTTCGTTGTTTCAATGTCTGATACGATTCACCTTGTTACGAGGTATTTAGATGCTGTTAAGGTTGAAGAAGATAATTATACTGCTGTTAAGGTCGCGGTGAGAGAAGTAGGACTAGCGACTTTATTAACCTCAATAACTACAGCTGTAGGATTTTTCACTTTGTATTTTGTTCGCATCCAACCAATTCAAATATTTGGTATTGTAATGGGGATAGGTGTTCTAATCGCCTTTGTTCTTACGTTTTTGTTATTACCTAGTTTATTTTATTTAATTCCTGCTCCTAAATCCATTCGGATAAAAGATACACGCAATTTTTGGGAAGGCAAATTAGCTAAATCCTTTGTTTATGTATTGAAAAAGAGAAAAGTGGTTCTTTGGATTGGAGTTGCTGTTTTTGCGATTAGTCTTATTGGCGCAGCAAACATAAATGCGAATAATTATTTGATGGATGATTTGAATCCCGAAGAGCAATTGAAAGTGGACTTTGATTATATGGATACTGAATTTGGTGGTGTTAGACCTTTCTCTTTGGTTATATCATTAAATGAAAAAGAAGACGGTTTTTGGGATGAAGAAATTCTTAAGGAGCTTGATACTGTTCAGAATTATTTAGAAAATGATTTTGGTATAGCTATTCGATCATCACTTATAACTGCGCTAAAAATCATAAATAGAGGCTCGCATTCTGGTAGTCTTGCATATTATAAAATTCCAGAAACTAAGCGTCAAATTCGAAATGCAAAACGTGGATTGAAGATAGCTCAAGGAGGAAAAATAATTCGAACGATGCTAGATTCTACGGAAAGAGTTTGTCTTATTAGTGGAACTTTACCTGATCTTGGAAATGATGAGGTTTCACTTAGAAATGATAAATTGAACCAATTTCTTTCAAAAAGAAAACTGAAAAATAAATTAAATTATAGAATTACAGGTTCAGCCTTTTTAGTTGATAAAAATATTAATTATCTCGCTGAAAGCATGGTTAAAGGCCTTGCTTTGTCTATTCTAATTGTAGCTTTTATAATCGGCTTTGTTTATCGGTCTATAGCAATTACGCTTATAAGTTTAATACCAAACCTGCTGCCTCTTATCTTTATTGCTGGTATTATGGGGTTTCTTGGTATTGAGTTAAAAACATCTACAGCAATAATTTTCACCATTGCTTTCGGTATAGCAGTTGATGATACAATCCATTTTTTAGGGAAATTTAAATTTGAGTTATTAAAAGGAAAAGGAAAACTCTATGCCCTAAAACGAAGCTATTTAACAACAGGTAAAGCAATGATATTAACAACATTAATTCTATGTTCAGGGTTTATTTTACTTGTATTATCAAGTTTTATGGGGACTTTTTACATGGGGGTTCTGTTATGTGCAACTTTGTTTATTGCTTTAATCGCTGATTTAACATTGTTACCCGTCTTACTACTCCTGTTTTATAATCCTAAAGGCAAGAAGTTGAAGAAATAATTCTATTTTTGAGAAACTAGAATTAAACTTCGCTATTATATGTCGCCTAAATCAAATAAAAAGAAACCATCTTTTATTATTTCTCTATTACCAATTATTGTTCTTGTCGGACTTTTATTTTTAAACGTTAAAATATATGGCGAAGATGCGACTTATGGTTCAAATCAAATAGCATTAATTATTGCGACAGGAATTGCGGCAATAATTGGGCTTCGTTTAGGTTTTAATTGGAAGAAATTAGAAAAAGGTATTGTTAAAAGTATTAAGTCAGCTTTGCCTGCAATTTTAATCTTATTATTAATTGGTGCACTGGCAGGAACATGGATGATTTCAGGGGTTGTCCCTACAATGATTTATTATGGATTGGAGATAATACATCCATCAATATTTTTAGTCGCAGCGTGTATTGTTAGTGCTATTGTTGCTATGGCTACAGGTAGTTCATGGAGTACAATTGCAACTGTAGGTCTTGCTTTAATAGGTGTTGGAGAAGCTTTAGGCTTTCATCTACCTCTTGTTGCCGGTGCAATCATTTCAGGAGCATATTTTGGAGATAAAATGAGTCCACTTTCTGATACTACGAACCTAGCTCCAGCTATGGCCGGAACAGATTTAATTACACATATTCGATACATGGCCTTAACAACCGTTCCATCTATATTGTTGACTTTGATAATTTTTTTAATTCTTGGTTTTACCATTGAAACAAATGCAAATGCAGGAAATGTGGCTAATATCATGGAAACAATTGAAGGGAAGTTTTATATTTCTCCTGTTTTACTAATTGTTCCTGCGATTGTAGTGTTCCTAATCGTTAAAAAGGTTAGTGCTGTTCCTGCATTATTAATTGGAACGTTGATAGGAGCAATCGCTGCGGTGATATTCCAACCTGGTATAATACAACAAATTGCAGGCGAAACAAGTAGTTATGCGATGGCATGTTACAAAGCATCTATGGATGCAATGTTTGGTAAGATTACAATTTTGGAAGAAGGAAATTCCATGGAAAGATTATTAACTACCAGAGGTATGGAGGGAATGATTAATATCATTTGGTTGATTATTTGTGCGATGGCTATTGGAGGAGTA
>ENA-UOYN01000856-UOYN01000856.1-marine-metagenome-genome-assembly--contig:-NODE-856-length-11246-cov-3.539362_pt1 | contig 11246 bp, 8 predicted proteins | sample MGYA00238176_ERZ767358 | MGnify/ENA primary metagenome ERZ767358 (study PRJEB28950, sample SAMN06266238) | marine metagenome | isolation source: Columbia River Estuary | place: USA:Columbia River Estuary...
GCTTTGCTCCAAATGTGATTATCACCTAAAGTAGAAACAAAAAAATCTTCTTGTTCCTTTATTGGTCCTTCAACACGACCATCTTCGATTCTCCTGGTAAATAAAATCGTTTTTCCATCGACTGTGATTGTCGGGAAATATTCAGGGTCTTTTGTGTTAATTCCAGGTCCAATATTGATTGGGTTAAAGTCTAATGGATTATTAAGCGCATTTGCAGCAAATGAACAACTAGCTCTTATTCCCTGGGCTTCCATTAATAATTCAGGGTTAGCCATTTTGTGATTTTCGAATAAATCTAAATTCTTGATAGCACTTTCATAGTCACCCATTGCTTGCTGCAGATTTGCCAAATAGAAATAAGTACTTCCAGTAGAACTATGTTTTGGATTGATTGCTAAAGCAGCTTTGTAATGATCAATTGCTGAGGGATAATCTTTTAACATTTCTGCAAACTCGCCAGCGATCATATGCGCTTCCCAAAAATTCGGATCTTTTTCAAGTGCTTTATCCATTAAAGCAATTCCTCCTCTGAAGTTTGGACCGTTTGTAGTATAATCAATAGATAAGCCTGGTTCAGCTTTACCTGCTTCAAAAAGTTTGATAGCCTTTTTGTTTTTTGACGAATATCTTTGTTGAGCAACAGAGCAACTGCTAAAAGCAAAAAGAAGAAGGGAGATTAAAAAGTATTTCATAATTTATGGGATATTCATGTATTTATGTGTCTGTAAAGAAATCTTCCATTTCGGATTAAGCTTTACATAATCAATGATTAATGGCAAAAATCGTTCCTGTTTAGACCATTCTGTTTGTAAATAAAGTTTACAGTCTTTAGAAACTTTTGACGCGTGAGTTTCAGCCCAATCAAAATCTGAAGGATGGCTAATGATTATTTTTAATTCATTTGCCAGTTGATATGCGGTTGAATCGGGTTCCTTGAATTTTTTTGGAGAGAAACAATACCAATCAATAAATCCTTTTAAAGGGTAGCATCCAGAAGTCTCAATAGCAATCTCAATGTTTTCTTTTGTTAATCGACTGGTTAATTCAGTTAGATCGTGCATGCATGGTTCACCTCCTGTAATCACACAAAATGACGCTCCAGAATTTAATACTTCAGTAATTATTGAATCAATTGAGAGGTTATCTTCTTTATTTATCTGCCAGCTTTCCTTTACATCACACCAAACACAGCCAACATCACAACCTTCAATACGAATAAAATATGCTGCTCTACCACTATGAAATCCTTCCCCTTGAATGGTATAGAATTGTTCCATAATCGGTAAGTTTCCAGCTTCTGTATTAGACTTATGCTTCATAGAATCAAAAATAGTTATAAATCTAATTCTTCGAGGTCGTTTATTGAATCAATATCAAGAATTATTTTACCAGAATTATCAGGTTCATAACTTAGTTTGAATTTTTTATTCTCTACCCATTGGTCTCCTCCGAATGAATGTTTTTCTAACACAGTTTGATTATGGGTTTCATCAAATGCTTCAAACAGAACAATTACTTCAGCAGATCTTCTTACTAATTGAGATACATTCAAATTATACAAAGGTGAATCTTTATCGATTTTATGGACTATCGTCCAGGTTAATGGGAAGAAATGAATTGTATCCAATTGTAAATCAAGAACGTGATATTCTTTGTTGTTTGATTCAGTACCTTCTCCTTTATCTAAAATAAACATCGTTTTAACATGAGCGTTAAGCAATAATGAATCCCGTTGATTTACCATTTTAAACATTAGAGCAGTTGAATCTTGAAAAGGGGCGATTAAAATGTTTTTGGAAAAAAGAATTTTGGTTGATGGTTTTGAAAAACGACCATAAAGTAATCCCGTAATCAATGCAATACTCATTAAACCTGCAAAAGCTTCAATTGTAGCAATAACATTTGCAATTAATCCAATCGGCGCAATATTTCCGTACCCAAGCCCTGTGAAAGTTTGAGAGGAAAAGAAAAAGGCATTTAAGAATTTAGGGAAATTTACATTGTAATTAGTGAAATCTTGAATTGAACAAAATGAATAAAGTGAAGCAAAAAGAATATTTACGATTAAATAACTAAGAAAGGAAATAAAAATAAACTGCCACCAACTAACATCAACAAGGTATTTGTATAAATCTTTAAAGCCTCTAATTCCACCAATTTTAACGATGTTGTACGAACCATCAGAATTGATCATTCGATTTATTTTTTGATTGTATTTTGTTCCTAATCCTGGATCATTCGTTTTAGCCATGAGCTAAAGATAATACTATAAAAATTAATTTGATTCAATCTGTTCCCAAGCATTTTGTAATCTATCATGCTCTTTTAAAAATGCATATAAATGCTTTGGTTTGTGAACTGACTTTTGATAGATTATTCCATGAAATGAGTCTCTAATTAAATCTAGTATGTTAGAATTGATAAGAATTTTTGATGTTTCAGTATCAAAGGTATAATTAGCATAAACGTCAATTATTTTCTTCTTATCATTTTTTTCTAAAATTGTTGGGTTTCGTTTTGCTTCTAATTCATATAAGAATGGTAATAATCGAGCACTTAAATCGATAAAATGGCGTAGAACTAAAACGGCTTCGTTGATGTGATTAATTTCTTTTGCTTTCATAACACAAGATTTTAATAGTCATATCATTTAAACGAGAATGATTAAAACGAAGTTGGCTATTAACAATTTAGATTATCAAATAATAGTTCTCTGTTAACAAATTATAGTAGAGAATGAAAACGTCTTTTTATATATTTGCCATTCTAAAACAAAAAAACAAATGAAAAAAAACTTACTAATTATAGCTTTAACATTTTCAATTGGAAATGTGATTGCACAAGGTCAGATTGGAAATGGTAATATGGAGAGCTGGGAGTTAATCAATACTTCAGATTCAGAACCTAGTAACTGGAATAGCTTTTTAACTGCTGGTGGTGCGTGGAATACTTTTGCTGCAAACCAAGTAGAATCTTCTACAGATGTACGTCCTGGAACAACTGGTGCGAAAAGTGCTAGAATTTGGTCAACCTCAACAACAATTCCATTTGTAGGGACTGTTATTGCTAATGGAAACCTTACGTTAGGTAAAATTAATATGGGTTCTACTACGCCAACAAATGCAAATAACTATAATGCCTCAATTACTGCTGAAGCAAGTTATTCCGAGACATTAACAGATACGCCAGATTCTATTGTTTTTTGGGCGAATTTTACTCCAAATGGACATAATCAAAACGCTAGAATGAAAGCAACTCTCCATACAAATAACGATTACCGTGACCCAGAAGATGCTGCATCAACTGGTTATGTAGTTGCTACAGCAGTTAAGAACTATCCAGCAACTGCTGGATGGAAACGCATAAGCACACCTTTTGTTTATTCAGGTACAGGTACGAATACGCATATCCTTGTAACCTTTACTACAAATGAAACACCGGGGGGTGGAGCAGGTGATGATATTATTCTTATTGACGATGTTGAATTAATATATAATCCAGCTTCAATTAATGAGAATGAATATAACAGTGTAAGTTTATTTTTAAATAATGAATCAAATAAGTTAAATTTTGTTGTAGGTTCAGATGTTCAAGGTGAGTATAGTGTTTATAATGTCTCTGGAGTAAATATCCAAAATGGAATGATTTCAAAATCTGTAAATTTTGATTTACCTTCTGGTGTATATATTGTTAAAACACTAATTGGAAATCACGTTACAACGACAAAGGTTTATAAAAAATAAAAAAAAGTTAATTTTGAGGGCCATTCAATTATTGAGTGGCCTTTTTTTATTCTTACGTATGAAGTTTATACTAATTGCAATTATTGTTTTATTTGGTCATAATAGCTTTTCTCAAACCGGAAAAGTTGTTGGAAGAGTTACTGATTCTAAAGGGGAGGTTATTATTGGGGCGAGTGTTATTTACAAAAAAGACGTCACGATTGGAGCTAATTCAGATGTAAATGGGAACTATTTACTGGAACTTCCGACTGGTCAAGCTAAACTTATTTGTCGTTATACAGGAATGATTACGGATACATTCAATATTAATATCGTGTCAAATTTGACTCAAACTCATGATATAGTTCTTACTTCATTTGTTCAAGAAATTGAAGGTGTAAAAGTCATGGTAGGGAAATTTGATAAGCCAATTGAGGATCAAACTGTTTCAATGGAAATTATTAGACCCGAAATTATTGAAAATAAAAATACAAGAAGTATTGAATCGGCCTTAGATCAAACGCCTGGTTTAAATATTCTTGATGGTGAGCCTCAAATTAGAGGAGGTAGTGGATTTACTTTTGGTGTTGGATCTAAAGTTGCCGTAATTGTTGACGATATGCCAATGTTATCTGGTGATGCAGGAAGACCTGAGTGGGGCTTTATTCCTGTTGAAAATATTCATCAAATAGAAGTTATTAAAGGTGCATCTTCTGTATTATCTGGAAGTTCTGCGTTGTCAGGAGCGATTCATATTCGCACAGCTTATCCGAAGTTAAAGCCAAAAACAAAGGTGAACCTATATTCTGGGTTTTATTCTGAACCAAATATTGAAGGAGCTACATGGTGGGATAATGCACCTCTTATTACTGGAGCAAATTTATTACACTCAAGAAGAATTGGTAATTTGGACGTTGTATTAGGAGCGAATTTAAATTATGATCACGGTTACATTGGTGCACCTGTTACTGATAGTCTCGTAATTAAGGATACTATTTCAAATTTTACTGAAGAGCAGATGGCTTCAAAACGAGCTCGGTTAAATTTTAATTTAAGGTACAGATCAAAAAAGTTTAATGGATTAAACTATGGTGTTAATGGAAATGTCATGTATTCGGAATCGAATCTCGCTTTTGCATGGTTAAATGATACTTCTGGTATCTTTAGAGGGTATCCTGGAGCTGTTTTTTTAAGAAATCAAATCATTTTTAATGTAGATCCATTTGTAAATTTCTTTACTCAGACAAATGGAAAACATCATTTCCGGACTCGTATTTTACATTCTGACAATGAAATGACTGCGAATCAAAGTAATAGATCATCCACTTTTTATGGTGATTACATGTTTCAAAAGACTTATGAAAATTTAAAGGGGATTGACTTTATTGGAGGTTTAACAGGAACGTTTACAAGTTCGTTTGCAAATCTTTATTCTGGCGGGGGGGACCCAACAAATGAATTATTGAATTTGTCTGCATAATCTCAAATAGAAAAGAAGGTTAAAAACACATTAAATCTCTCAGTTGGAGGAAGGTTAGAATATTTTCAATTAAACGATACTCTGACTTCCTTGGTTCCAGTTTTTAGAGCTGGCGCAAGTATTAAGATATACCAAGAAACCTATTTAAGAGGCTCGTACGGGCAAGGTTATCGTTTTCCAACAATTACAGAGCGTTACATCAAAACAGGGATTGGTAATTTTGGGGTGTTTGCAAATCCAGATATTCTACCAGAAAGTAGTTGGAATGGTGAAATTGGGATTAAACAAGGATTGAAATTTGGAAAGCTATACGGTTACATTGATATCGCAGCTTTCTGGCAAGAATATGAGAACACAATTGAGTATTTATTTGGAGTTTGGGGAGAAGACGACACACAAGGACCAAGTAGTCTTTTTGGTTTTAAGTTTATGAATACAGGGGAGTCACGTGTACTTGGGATTGATGCTTCGTTTTCGGGTAAGGCTCAATTATCAAAAAAGCTAGAAATGGTTTTCATGACTGGATATAACTATATTGTACCAAAGACATTATCGCCAGATTTGGTATATGCAACAGACATATATAATAATGAGTATAGCTACCAAACAACCTCTTATGATCCAAGTGGGATATTAAAATATCGCTTTCTACATAATGTGAAAGGGGATATTGAACTAACATATAATTCTAAATTCTCAATGGGAATTAGTGTTAAGTATTTCAGTAAGATTGAAAACATGGATATGGCAATTAAGGATTTTGAAGATTTAACATCAAACCCATTGTTTGGAAAATCAATTCAAGATGTTCGTTATTTGGATTTTTTCAATAATCACCGATTTGGGAACTGGATTTTTGATGCTAGAATCTCATATTCAATCAACGAGATGCATAAAATAGCTCTGATTAGTGCCAATGTTTTGAATAATGTATATTCTTTAAGGCCGCTAAAGGTAGAGCAACCAAGAACAATTATGCTGCAATACACTTTTAAAATTGATAAAAACTGATGCATATCAGAAACAAATCAATTTATTTAATATAAATTCGCACAGATTTTAGGTTTCACGAGGAATTAAAAAGGAATTTGGTGTAAATCCAAAACTGTATCTGCAGCTGTAAACACTAAAGTCGTATTCGATATACCACTGTCTTATAAAAGATGGGAAGGTGAATGCGATAGGGTGTGAGTCAGAATACTTGCCAAAATCATTAATAAAGAGGACTTCAGATTAAAGTCGGATTTAGTGATATATTGCGTATTGCAGATTCTTTAGCTGATTTCTTCAAAGTATAACTTTTTTAATTTTTAGTACTATGAAGAAAATTTATTCATTTTCAATCGCGGTTATTCTGGCCGCAACAACAAATGCCCAATCTATTGTAGATTTCGAATCTTTTGGGTTAAATCCAGAATCGTATGACAATGGCTCTGCCGGTAATGGAGATTTTACCATTGGAGATCTTACATTCACCAATTATTACAATGCTTCTTGGATGTCATGGAATGGTTTTACCGTTTCAAATACAACAGACGTAACAACTGCAGGTTATTTAAATGATTTTAGTGCATTCACTGGAACTGGTGCAAATGGAACATCAACCTATGCCATTCATTATCCTAGTGGAATAATAACAGGGGCTGCAAACATTGTAATTGAAAATTTTAAAATCACAAATGGTACTTATCCTGCTATTAATATGAGGGATGGTGATGCTTACACCAAGCAATTTGGATCAGTAAATGGAATTGATGGAAATCCAGATGGAACAAATGGTGAAGACTTTTTAAAAGTATGGATCATTGGTGAAAATGAGTCAGGAACAGCTAAAGATTCAGTTGATTTTTATTTAGCGGATTATCGTTTTTCTGATAATAACCTTGATTATATTGTTGATACATGGGAAAATATTGATTTAACTGCACTCAATGTTCCAGTGAATAAATTGAGTTTTAGGTTTGAATCAAGTGATGTTAATCCTGCAGGGCCTTGGATTAATACCCCAACTTATTTTGCAATTGATGAAATAAGTTATAAATCGGTTCTTGGATTAAATTCTGTTGAAAACGACTTTGTTAACATCTGGCCAAATCCAGCTACTGATAGAATTTCAGTTACAGGAATGGAAGGTAGCTTAACATTAACAGCCTTAAATGGTCAAAACGTTTTCTCAACGATTCATAAAGACATAACTAGTATTGATATGTCAACTTTTCAAAAAGGAATCTATTTTCTAACACTAACAACTGAAAATTCGATTTTAACTGAGAAAGTCGTTCTTAGATAGTGCGAATATTTTACAAAATATTTTATGTGGGGATGCTCGCGTCCCCACTATTTTCAATAAGTCAACAAGATTCTATTCAAGAAGTTCAATCTGTGCTTATCCAAAGACCTGTTCTAAAAATTAAACCATTGAGGTTGTCTAGGTCCAGTTTTTATGGTGATCAAATTCAACAATTTGGAACCCAAGATGCTGGAGAGTTAATCTCAAAATTAGCAGGATCAAACTTGAAATCATACGGAGGACTCGGTGGATTGAAGACAATCTCCGTACGCTCATTAGGAGGTGAACAAAATTCAACCATTATTGACGGTTTTGTTCAGTCAAATAGTCAAAATGGACAAATTAATTTCGCTCAAATTCAGTCAGATAACATTATCGGGATTCATCTTTCTATTGGAGATGCGTCTAGCTATTTATTGCCAGTTTCATCACAAATGGCTGGAAGTACAATAAATATTCAAACTTTTGAAAACACATTTGGATATGAAAAGTTTGAAGTTCGTAGCTCTCTTAAAATGGGTTCTTTTGGACAAAAGGAAGGGTACATTGCTTTAAAATCTTCAAAAAAGAAATTATTATTAAGTTGCTTTGGAAAACTGCGGTCCGCAATTGGAGATTATCCATACCAATTTCAAAATGGTTTATCAATTATTGATTCGAAAAGAACGAATAATGGATATCAAGATGCGTATTTTGGAATAACGACAGGGTATAAATTTAAAAAATCATTGGTTAGATTAGGTTACAAAGGTTCGGTTATAGATCAAGAGTTGCCTGGTGCTGCCATTCTTTATAATTCGACAGCTGATGAGCTTTTGAAAACAAATGATCATTCTTTTTTTTCAGATGTGAATTTTGATAAAAATGATATTTATTATCGGGCCTTTTCAAATTTTTCAGCAAACAGACTTAATTATAAAGACCCTTCTTTCTTTAATAACATTGGAGGGATTGATGTTACATACATAAATAATGTCGCTAGAGCTGGGTTGTCATTTGCATCTTACAAAGTGAAGAAACTAACATTTCATGGGGGATTTGAGATGTCTTATGCTCAACTAGAATCGTCTGATAGTACCTTCTCTAAACCCAATCGACTTCTTTCTCAGGTTCTTGGTGGATTAGATTTTAAAACGACCATTGGGGTGATTAAAGGTGATATTTCATTCGTTTATTCATTGGAAGACACGAAGTTTGGTCAAAGAGCAGATGATGTATATAAATTACAACCTTTCCTTTCTTTTCAGACAAAGAATTTCTCTAAAAAGCATTTGAATTTTAAATTTTGGTATCGTAATAGTATTCGATTGCCTTCTTTTAATGAGTTGTATTATAATAATATAGGAAACAATGGCTTGAGACCTGAAATTGCAAATCAATACAATGTTGGATTAGAGTTTGTGCCAATTGAGAAGGATTTAGATGTTTTCATCAGAACAAATCTATTCTATAACCAAGTTATAGATAAAATAATGTCTGTTCCTACTAAAAATCTTTTTGTTTGGTCAACACAAAACATTCAAAACGTTGAGATTTATGGTTCTGAACTTTCAATTACTTCATCTTTGAGAAAGGGATATTTTACCTATAGTGCGCTAATAAATTATTCGTACCAGAAGGTTCTTGATAACACCCCAAGCTCTCTAACGTACAAAGATCAATTAGCTTATTCTCCCGAACATACAATTTCGAATGAAGTAGGTGTTGAGTATAAAAAATCTGGAGTTAGATTGTCACATAGTTATGTATCATACCGCTACGCTTTAAATCAAAACGTAGAACAAAATAGAATTGATGGTTATCATTTATTCGATGTAGCATTGTTTTATAATTTGCCATTAAAAGAAAAAAACGAATTAAAACTTCAATTAAATATTAAGAATATTTTGGATACACCATATGCTTATATAAGGTCTTTTGTAATGCCTCAGCGAAGTTTTATAATCTCTTTAAATTATGCGTTTAGATAAATTAGTTTTCATTTTTATTGCCGTCTCACTTTTGTCTTGTAAAAAGGATAAAGAGGAAGACCCGATTGTTTCAAACAATCTTTCGAATGGTATGGTTGTGTTATGTGAAGGGTTATTTCAACAAAACAATTCTTCATTGTCATGGGTCGATTTGTCGTCTGGTGCTGTTCAAAATTCTTTTTTCTTGAATAAAACAGGACGATTATTAGGTGATACAGGGAATGATCTGCAAAAGTATGGTTCGAAAATTTACATCGTCGTAAATGTGTCCTCAACAATTGAGGTGTTATCGGCATCAAATTTTGAAAGCATTAAACAAATTGAAATGACAAATGGGCAAGTTTCAAAACAACCACGCTCTATGGCATTTGCAAACGGAAAAGTATTTGTTAGCTGTTACGATGGTTATGTTGATGTTATTGATACGACATCTTTAACGGTAACAAATCGAATTCAAGTTGGACAAAATCCTGAAGGTGTGACCTATGCAAATGGAAATATATACGTCGCTAATTCAGGTGGACTAAATTTCCCAAATGTTGATTCAACCCTTTCTGTAATTGATGTTAATTCTGAAATTGAATTGATGAAAATAACTGTAGGGCCTAATCCAGGAGCTGTCATTGCGGATGCTTTTGGTGATGTCTATGTGATTTCAAGGGGTAATTATGGAACAATACCTTCTCGCCTAAAAAGAATTAATACTGCTACAAACACAATGGATGAAACATTTAATTTTGATGTTAATGGTATTTCGAAAATGAATAATAATTTTTTAATTCATGATGGAACGAGTGTGTCAATTTTTAATCCAAATACAGAATCTATCGAAAACTCGAATTTAGTCAATACGTCAGGGGTGACAACTCTGTATCATATACAATATTCTGCGAGTAGAGATAGAATTTACCTTCTAGATGCGATGAATTATACGTCTTTGGGTTTTGTGAGAGTATTTAACTCTGATGGTAGTTATGTTTCAAGTTATGAAGTCGGTTTAAATCCATCAAAAATTATTTTTTATGATTAAGTATTTCCTAATTCTTCTTTCTTTTCAGGCATTTTCTCAAAGTTTCGCTCCTGAACCTGGGGCTTTGGGGAGCACTGCAATATTTAAAGATTCTTCTGCTATAATTGGATGGGCTTCTAATGTAGCCATTGTTCGTGGACCGATGAATATTTTAGCTCCTCAAAACGGTGATGCAAATTACGGGTTGGATTCTGATGCTACTGGGGCAGCAAATGGGGGAGTTGTCGTTTCTTTAGGCGATGGAGGTGAAGCGATTGCAACTTTTGAAAATCCAATTGTTAACGGTATTGGTCCTGATTTTGCGATTTTTGAAAATGGTTTTGCTGATCATTACATGGAGTTTGCTTTTGTAGAGGTAAGCTCGGATGGGATTAATTTTTTTAGATTTGAGAACACCAGTGAAGTCCCTATAAATCAGCAGATTGGAAATTTTAGTTTTTCCGATTGCAGATACGTCAATAATCTGGCGGGTAAATATAGGGTAAACTATGGAACACCTTTCGATTTAGCTGAATTAGAAAATGAAACTGGATTAGATGTCTCAAATATTACACATGTCAAGTTAATTGATGTAATAGGTTCGATAGATCCTGCTGTCGGTTCTTACGATTCTTTTGGTAATATCATTAATGATCCATTTCCTACAGAGTTTGAATCAGGAGGATTCGATTTGGATGCAATCGCTGTACTAAATAACACGACGAATACTATTTCAAGAAAAGACAATGATTTGTATGGGGTATATCCGAACCCA
>ENA-UOYN01000885-UOYN01000885.1-marine-metagenome-genome-assembly--contig:-NODE-885-length-10907-cov-7.643937_pt1 | contig 10907 bp, 9 predicted proteins | sample MGYA00238176_ERZ767358 | MGnify/ENA primary metagenome ERZ767358 (study PRJEB28950, sample SAMN06266238) | marine metagenome | isolation source: Columbia River Estuary | place: USA:Columbia River Estuary...
TAGACGTGGTCAGCTCGGAATATGCGACGATTGCTGGCGAAAACAGCGCACTTGAAAATCTGACGCAAAAGGTCGCGGATCAGATTGTCACTCGGCTTTCCATTTACGCACGCGGCGAATGAGCAGCGCAAAAGAACGTAGCTTTATCAGTGCCATCAGCGCACGCCCTGATATCCGGCTATTTTTCATTTTCGGACAGGATGAATCGGCTGTGGCCGATATTGCTGGACAAATGTCGGCGCAATTGGTGGGCTCAGAACGCGTTGAAATCGACAGTGACAGGATCCGCAACGACCCAGCTTTATTGGTAGATGAGGCATCAGCACTATCGCTGTTCGGCGACAAAAGACATATCCGCCTCAATTTCCGCCGCGAGGAAGGCTTAGCTGCAGTCGAGAATTTGCTGGGCCTTGAAGGCGACATAAGTCCAGTGATAGCAACCGCTGGCAACTTGACCAAGGCGAGCAAATTACGGAAATTGCTGGAGGCACATCCGCGCGCCATGGCGCATATTTGTTACTTGCCCGAAGAGGGCGACGCCGCAGCAGCAGTCATGGCCTTTGCTGCCACAACAGGGCTAAAAATCGATCGGCCTCTTGCAGCACGTATTGCACGCTACACGGGACAAGATCGCAAATTGGCGCAGGCCGAAATCGAAAAGCTATCCCTATATTATGACGCATCACCGCAGCGTCCCGCCACGGTCGACATAGCTATATTTGAAGCCCTATCGGCGGAAACGGGCGAAGAAAATATCAACGGTCTCGTCCATGTCGTTATGGGTGGTGATTTGCGCGGTACGGGCCGCGAACTTGCCGCAGCGCGCGACTTGGGTGTGGATGCTATTCGCATCATCCGCGCGATGCAGCGCCGCGTAACGATGCTCGCTGCGATGCGGACAAAAGTCGACAATGGCAGCAATCCCGGCGCGGTAGTTAAGGCCACGCGGTCGATATTCTGGAGAGATGCCGACAGCTATGCACAGCAACTTACACGCTGGCCATCTTCGCGGCTTGCTGGCTTGAATAGCCATTTGCTTGAGGTTGAGGCAAAGTTGATGCACGTCCGCGACGGTCTTGCTGTAACGATATTGGAAGAAGAACTCGTCCGCATTGCCCGCGCCGCAGCACGTCGCGGCTGACCACAGTGCACCTTTTGCGGGGATTTGAGAAAAGCGCTCTTGCGCCAGCACCTTGAACCTCTTTGCCCTTGCTCCCACATCATTCAGACGAAAGGGCCTTCTCATGGAAAAAATTATCAAGTCCGATGCGCAATGGCGCGCAGAATTGGACCCCATCCAATATCATGTCTTGCGTGAAGCAGGCACGGAACGTGCCTTTGCAGGCGCACTCACCGATGAAAAACGCGAAGGCGAATTTCGCTGCGCGGGCTGTGGGACGACCCTATTTGCATCTGACACAAAATTTGACAGCGGTTCAGGTTGGCCAAGCTTTACCGCGCCGGCAGACAATGAGGCTGTTGAAGAGCATCGCGACACATCGCACGGCATGATCCGCATTGAAGTGCGCTGCGCCGCCTGTGAAGGGCATTTGGGGCATGTATTTCCTGATGGACCTGGGCCGACAGGCTTACGTTACTGCATCAACAGCGCCGCGCTTGCATTCGATCCTGAATGATAAGGCGCTTGTAGGTGGTTCCATGACTGGGTAACAGTCGGACCATGGCACGCGCACCCAAGTATTCGAAAGAACGTGGCCCAATGGGAACATGGATATTCCGCATCGTCAAAACAGGCGTCATTGCAGCGTTGCTGGGCGTCATGGTCCTTGGCATTTTTGTCGCCATTGCACGCAGCGAAATTGACAGTTTTGAAGATCTGAAGGCTTCCCCGAACGGCCAGATGATCCGCATACGTGCTGCAGACGGCACTGTCATTCAATCGCTTGGCCCGAGCTTCGGACGTTGGCTGACCATCGACCAACTGCCATCCGAAATGAAGGACGCAATGGTCTCCGTCGAAGATCGTCGATATTATTTGCACCCCGGCGTCGATCCCATTGGCATTACGCGATCCGTGTATGTGCGGACCGTTGACGGTCGCTGGACGCAGGGCGGTTCGACCATCACCCAACAATTGGCGCGCAACATCTATCTGAATAATAACAAAGAGTTTGGCCGGAAAATTCGCGAAGTCATTCTCGCATTAGCTATGGAAACCAAATTTTCAAAGGACCAGATCCTCGAACTCTATTTGAATAAAGTCTATTTCGGTGGCGGCGCTTATGGGGTCGATGCTGCAAGTCGCCGTTTCTTTGACCATGGCGCTGAGGATATCAGCCTGGCCGAAGCCGCGATTATAGCAGGTCTTGTGAAGGCACCCTCACGCTATGCCCCCACTGCCGATGCTAAGGCGGCCTTGGACCGCGCGAAAGTGGTGGTGGAGGTCATGCAAGATGCAGGGATGATTACCGCAGTGCAGGCCGCTAACGTCGATCTGGCGGGAGTGCGCTTGGCTGCCGAAGCACCCCAAGACAGCGTGCGCTACTTCACGGATTGGATTTTGCCGCAGTTGGACAGCCTTATTGAAGAAACTGAAAAGCCCATCGATGTCTGGACAACGCTGGATCTGAATATGCAGCGCGCGGCGTCCTCCGCAATTGCAGCCAATGTCCCCAGCGGTGCCCAAGGCGCTTTGGTGTCGATTGACCGCGACGGTGCAGTAAAGGCAATGGTGGGCGGCACCGATTATATTTCAAGCAACTATAATCGCGCAGTTACCGCGGTGCGCCAACCGGGTTCGGCCTGGAAGCTATTCGTTTATCTCGCCGCATTGGAGGCGGGCTACCGTCCTGAAGACATGGTGGAAGACAAGCCCGTCGAAATCGACGGCTGGCAACCTAAAAACAGCAACGGTAATTATGCTGGCGAGATTTCTCTTCGGACCGCTTTTGCATATTCCAAAAATACCATCGCTGCCCAAATCGGACAAGATGTAGGCACCGACAGCATCGCCAATATGGCACGCAGGTTTGGGATCAGCACCCCTGTCAACACGCAGCCGTCTATGGTTCTGGGGACATCGGACGCACGGGTTATCGATATGACACAGGCGTTCGCGGCCGTCGCGGCGGGTGGGCGCACTGTCACCCCATATGGCATTACAAAGGTCACGACGATTGACGGTGAACTTCTATATACGGCGAAGCCCTCAAGCGCGGTTCAGTTAGTGGATGATTGGGTTGCAGGCGCAATGACCGATTTGTTGCAAAGCGCTGTCGCCACGGGCACCGGGCGGGCTGCAAATATTGGCCGTCCCGTTGCGGGCAAAACGGGGACAACGTCAAGCAACAAGGATGGATGGTTCCTGGGCTTCTCCAGCGGCCTTACAACAGGTGTGTGGATGGGTCGCGACGACGCTAGGCGAATTGGAGGCCTTGAAGGCGGCCGGGCACCTGCGCAAGCTTGGGCAGCTTATATGCGCGTCGCCGTGGCTGGACGCCCGGTAGAGAAATTCGCAACGGAGGTTACGTTCCCGGAAGCCCTTGAAGGGGAGGATACACTGCTTGGGGCAGACGAAATGCTGTTGTTCGATGAAAATGGCATGCCGATTGAAGGTGCCCCCCTAACACAAGACCCCGATCTTGAACCGGTGGACGAGCCGGAGCCAGAGCCGCTGGATGATGCATTTATCGACAGAGCCTTGAACGGTCGGCGCGATTAGCAGGCACTACCAGAAAAAGTTCTCAACCATTCGCGAAATTGTTTCGCACCTTAATTAACTTACAGCACGTGGCCGGTACGGCTTTTTTTAGTTTCAAGATAATGGGCGTTGTGTGGATTGGCAGCGATCTTAAGCGGTACTCGCTCCGCGACCGTGATGCCCGCTTTTTGTAGGCCGTCCACCTTTTCAGGATTGTTGGTCAACAGACGCACCTGTTCCACACCAAGCAATTCCAGCATCCGCGCCGCGACTGAAAAGTCCCGCGCATCAATGGCGAAGCCCAACCGAGTATTGGCATCGACGGTATCAAATCCCTGATCCTGAAGCGCGTAGGCGCGCAGTTTGTTGATCAAACCAATACCGCGCCCCTCTTGTCGCAAATACAACAATATCCCCCAATTTGCGTCCGAAATCTGTTGCAGCGCTTCATGCAGTTGCGGGCCGCAATCGCATTTCAGGCTACCAAGTACATCGCCTGTCAGACATTCACTGTGCAGCCGGACAACTGGCGGAGTATTATCGCGCGTACCCATCACCAACGCCACATGGTCAGACGCATCCACGGATGTTCGGAATGCTACAATTTCGGCATCAGCATCGGCGGCAACAGGAAGCTTCGCCCGCGCAGCTATGCGTAAGGCGCCGCTGTCATCAAAGGCGGCGACATCGTGCGGACTAACACAAACAGCGTTCTCGTCCGCATTCTCCAACACCAAAAACGCAGGAAGCAAACCCGCCAACCGCGCCAGTTCGATAGCTGCCATAGCTGACGGGCCATTATCTAGCGCCAGCGCCGCAAATGGCCCCTTCATTGGATAGACAAGGTCAAGGCTAGGGTCAGCTACCGCCAAAGCGAGGCGCAGATCTAGATCAGCAGGCGCCTTGATAAACACCGGATGGTCGCCATCTGCCGCAGCACGCTGGTTGGTTAATTTCAGCGTCGCCGCACGACTTGCCGAGAGCAACATTGCATACGCGCCGTAAACATCCTGCGCGGTTTCGACCGCAAGTACGGTCAGCGCATTGTCCAAATGCTGCACGGTGACCGGCCAACCACGGCGCAAGGCATCAATCGCCATTGCTGCGCGGCGCGAGTCTCCCAACGCTGCGCTGGCCCCAATCAAAAGGTGAATTCCGTGACGATCGGCGCATGGTCGGATGGCTTACCCCATCCACGCACGTGTTTGTGCACTATATGCGCCTTTGCTTTTTCTTTCAGATCGGGGGTAACCCACATATGATCCAACCTACGTCCACGGTCGGATGTCTCCCAATCCTGCGCACGATAGCTCCACCATGTATATAATTTCTTCGATGGGTCGACAAAGTGACGCGCAACATCCACCCAGTCTGCAGCGGCCTGAATTTCTGCCAGATGTTCGATTTCAATTCGTGTATGGCTGACGACATTGACCAATTGTTTGTGGCTCCAAACATCTTGCTCAAGCGGGGCAACATTGAAATCACCTGTGAGGACTGTTGGTTGTGTGACGTTACGCGACCATTCGGCCATACGTTTTAGAAAGGCCAGCTTCTGTCCGAATTTGGAGTTCACCTCGCTGTCGGGGACTTCGCCCCCTGCAGGAATGTAGACATTGTCGATACGCACGCCCTTGGCAGCGTCGATATTCAACTCTGCGCCGACGTGACGTGCCTCACCATTGGCCTGCCAATCCTCAACCCTGCGGTTGATCAAGGGCAGTTTGCTGACGATTGCGACGCCGTGGTGCATGGGCATGCCGTTGACGACGAAATGACGATAACCCAATTGCCGGAACAATCCTTCCGGAAAAAGGCTATCGATGACTTTGGTTTCCTGCAGACATAAAACGTCGGGCGCTTCTTCTTTCAAATAGCGTTCAACAATGTCGATACGGGCGCGAACCGAGTTTATATTCCACGAGGCGATGCGAATGGTCTGGGACATAAGAAAAGGCACTAGATGCCAGAAGCGTCAGGAGCAAGCCGATGAAGTCATTTCAATCAAAAAAGCAAAGCCCTCATCCCGGGGGCATTGGGGATGAGGGCTAGGCTTGCGTTCGTCACGCGTATGTTAACAGCTATAAAACGTCGCAGGCAACAGGGGAAAAACCACACGAACTTTCAACCGCTAACGAAGTATTTTATAGTAGGCCTTTCCTGTCATTCAGATGAACAACGCGGTCAGACTTTGCAACTTGTCGGCGACTGGCATCAGTTCATCGACTGATTTTACGATTTTTGTCGAACGGGCCGCGGATCTTTCCAGGTGAACGCATTTTTAGCGATGGCGCCGTTATAGCTAATATTGTTGAGTCGAATGGTGGTGCGGTTGTTTTTGGAATCGAGCGCAACCCAACCATTCAACGTCAATCCGCCAGGCGCGCCGGGCTTGTCCACGAATATCATCGTGATGGTGCCATATTCGGGGCGCTTTGGATCGCGCACTTCGACACTGATAATATCTTTAGTCGACGTTGGAATTATCTTGCCAAAGCGCGCGAGATCCTGACCGGGGTCAAGAAGGGCGGCCAGGGGGCTATTACGGATTGGCCAGCGCTGCACTTGCTTAACCTCATAATCCACCATCGTCAGCGCGCGACCGTCCGCTACAATCAATAGGGGCACGTCTTTCTGATACTCAAACCGCACTTGCCCAGGCCGCTTCAACAGCAACTTGCCGGTCAGCGTCCCGCCACTTCTGTCCGTCTGCGTGAAAGTCGCTGACATCGTGCCCACGGCTTTCATATGCATTACCACCCGTGCCATTAGCTCGGACGAAGACTGCGCGAAGCTAGGCGTCGTAGCAACGAGCGCCGCTGGCGCAAACAACAAGGCATATTTTGAAAAAGTCATCTTTGCTTCCTTGGGATGGGCGGCAGTGATCACTATCCAGACTGCCTTGAACCCCGTCTTAACGGCTAAACTGGGTCGCCATTCCGATCGCGCAGCACTTCGCGGCGGCCAATATGGTTAGGCGCGCTGATGAAACCGTCTTCTTCCATCCGATCAATCAACCGCGCCGCGCTGTTGTACCCAATGCGCAATTGACGCTGAATCCAACTTGTCGAGGCCTTTTGGCTTTCGAATACAATCTGGCACGCCTTGCGATATTGCGAATCTTCTTCGCTGTCATCGCCACCCATTCCGCCAAAGTCGAAACCGCCGTCTTCGGGCTCTTCTGTCACGGCCTGAATATATTCTGGCTGTCCTTGACCGCGCCAATGGTCGGCAACGCGACGCACTTCATCGTCGGACACAAAGGGCCCATGAATACGCGACAATCCGCGACCACCTGCCATATAGAGCATGTCGCCCTTACCCAGCAGCTGTTCTGCACCTTGTTCGCCAAGAATAGTCCGGCTGTCGATTTTTGACGTCACATGGAAGGAAATGCGGGTGGGCAAGTTGGCCTTGATGACACCCGTAATAACATCGACCGAAGGACGCTGCGTTGCCATAATCAAGTGAATCCCCGCCGCCCGAGCCTTTTGCGCCAGACGCTGGATCAAAAATTCAACTTCTTTACCTGCTGTCATCATCAAGTCCGCCAACTCATCAACGATGATCACAATCTGCGGCATGGGTTCGTAAGCGAGGCTTTCTTCCTCATATTGCGGTTGGCCAGTCATCGGGTCATAACCGATTTGGACCTTGCGGCCCAATGGCGTACCCTTTGCCTTTGCCCCACGGACCTTTTCATTGAAATTTGCAAGATTACGGACGCCAAGCGAGGACATCATACGGTACCGCTCCTCCATCTGCTCAACTGCCCATTTCAGGGCGCGGATGGCCTTTGCAGGCTCGGTCACCACTGGCGACAGCAGATGGGGAATGTCATCATAGCTGCTCAGTTCAAGCATCTTGGGGTCGATCATGATCATCCGGCACTGGTCAGGCGTCAGGCGATAGAGCAGCGACAAGATCATACAGTTCAGGCCAACTGATTTACCCGATCCGGTTGTTCCTGCGACCAATAGATGGGGCATCGGCGCAAGGTCAGCAATAACGGGATCGCCCGAAATATTCTTACCCAAGATTATTGGCAATGCGCCCTTTTGCTCCACAAAAGCGTCCGAGCCCACCATCTCCTGAAACACAACGGCTTCCCGGTGTGCATTAGGAAGCTCGATGCCCATCACTGTGCGGCCAGGAATAGTAGAGACGCGCGCGGACAGCGCGGACATGTTGCGCGCAATGTCTTCGGCTAACTGAACGACACGGCTTGATTTGATACCCGCCGCTGGTTCCAGTTCGTACATCGTCACGACAGGGCCGGGGCGAACTGCGACAATCTGCCCCTTCACATGGAAGTCATCGAGCACCGACTCCAGCAATCGCGCATTGGCTTCCAGCGCCGCCTTGTCGAGTTTAGGCACTGAAATCGAGGATGGCGGATCGAGCAAGTCAAGCGAGGGCAAAGTAAAGCTGCCAAAGAAATCACCTTGCCGCGCACCGGCAGAAAAAGCGGCTTTTTTAGGCGCGAGCGTGCGGTCCTCAATCACCGGCGGCTTGCGTTGATCTGGCTCTACGGCTTTGCGTGGCGGCTTCGGCTCAACAATCTGTGGCGCAGGCAGGTCGTCGCCCGATAAAGCCGCGATCCCAAGATTTGCGTTTCCAAATTTAGGTATAGTTAGTGTCGGGATGCGCAGCAATGGCCGTTCCAGCTGAAGCGACCGGATGACCAATGCTACCCAGCCGCCAAAGCACCGACTATCAGTGACACCCGAAGCAAGATTCCCAAAATACCCTGAATTTGGTTCACGAGCGCACTGACGCCATTACCCAACATCAACGCAATCAACCCGCCCCATCCAGCAGGGAGCCCTATGTCGCTGCCCTGTTGCCAATAAGCCATGCCAAAACCAATCAACAGCATACCGATCAAGCATAATGTTAGTTGTCGTTTCCATTGTGGCTGCGGGACATCGCGCCACAAACGCCGCGCAAACACCAGCATCAGTGGCAACAAGAATATCGCAGGTACGCCAAGCAGGAAAAGCGCAGCATCTGCAACATAAGCACCGCTTTGGCCCATCCAGTTGTGCTGCACATCGGCCGCTGCGCTGTTATATGCAGCGTCACCTGCGGAATAGCTGAGCACCGCAAGCCCGTAAAACATGGCAAATAGCCCTAACGCTGCCGCGCCAAACAAGGCGCCGCTGCGGATCAGCGACGCACGCATAACCTGGCGCCAATTGGCGAGGTTCGATTTCGGACTGAATTTTGAAATGCGCAAGGCCATGTTACGAATGCCGATATGTATGAAGTCGCAAAGGACCGAATAGCTCCCTTTTCGGCGTCAGCGGACTCCTCGTCAAGTATTAGAGGGCAAAAGGGCGCGTGACTGGCTTTATATAGTCAAAATCCTGCTTTGAATCCGGCGCTTTGTTGCGGCATAGGGACGATATGAAAAACAAGGCAGATGTAATCATCATTGGCGGCGGCCTCATTGGTCTCACACAAGCTCTGGCACTGGCATCGCAAGGCATTACGAGCCATGTCATTGACCGCGCGGACCAGGCTAGCATGCTGGAGGCAGGATTTGATGGGCGCACTTTTGCCATCTCTAGCTCAAGCTATAAATTATTTGAATCGATGGGTCTTGGCGACGCATTGGCCGACAAAGGCTGCCCCATTGAGAAGATTTGGGTGAGCGACGGGTTGAAACCGGGGTCGCTCGATTTCGCGCCAGCGGAAGATGATGGGTTTTTAGGCCAGATGTTTGAAAGCCGTTTTTTGCGCGGCGTGCTTTATAAGGCTGCGAAAGGACATACGGCAATACAGCTACACATGCCTGCCAACATAATCGAAAAATCCCGAGATGCAGGCGCAGTGACCGTGACCCTTGAAGGCGGAAAAGTCTTAACAGCAGACCTGATGATCGTTGCCGAAGGCCGCAAGAGCGAGACCCGCGAAGAGGCTGGGATTCACATCGCCCATTGGCAATATGACCATCATGCTATTGTCGGCGCGATTTATCATGAACAGCCGCACAACAATATTGCCTATGAAATTTTTTACCCCACAGGGCCCTTTGCCGTCCTGCCAATGTTGGATGACGCACAAGGCCGCCACCGTTCCGCGCTTGTCTGGTCCGTAGAGTCCAAGGATGCGGCCGGTTACCTAAAGCTTTCGCAGCGTGGATATGCTGCTGAACTTGAAAAAGGCATGGGCGGACTGTTGGGTAAAGTCGAATTGTCCGCCCCTTTGTCTTCTTACAAATTGGGTTTCCACCATGCGGCGTCGATTAAGGCGGAGCGAATGGTGCTGATTGGGGATAGTGCGCACGGCATTCATCCGATTGCGGGGCAAGGGCTGAATTTGGGCTTGCGCGATGTCGCGGCGTTAACTGAGGTGCTGGTGGATGGCATGCGTCTTGGTCTCGGCTTTGGCGATGCGCAGTTGCTGGATCGTTATAGCCGGTGGCGCAGTATCGACACGTTGCTAATCGCAGTTTCAACAGACGGGCTAAACCGTTTGTTTTCCATACCTGGAAAAACCGCATCGGCGGTCCGGCGTTTTGGGATGGCGATGGTCCAGCGCACCGTACCAGCCAAGGCCTTTTTCATGGCCGAGGCACGGGGTGAAAGCGGCGCGCTGCCCAAAATGCTGCAAGGTATTCCGGTATAAAATACGATTAACCCTGCGTTACAGGTACAAGGCGTATTTCGACCCGGCGATTGGCCGAACGACCTGCGGCATCCAAGTTGCTCGCCTTTGGCTGACTTTCGCCATAACCGCGCGCCGCCAAGCGCGCAGATTGCACACCGCGTGTCGACAAATAATCCGCCACCGCAGATGCACGACGTTCGGACAGTGTTTGATTATAGGCATCTGAACCGGTGGAATCGGTGTGGCCTAACACGTCGACATAGGTTTTCTCATATTGCGTCAATGTTGACGCAAGCTGATCAAGCGTAATGCGGAAGCCCGGGTCAATATTTGCGCTATCAACACCAAAGGTGATTTCCGATGGCATATCGAGAACAAGATTGTCGCCGTCACGGATTACATTAATGCCTGTGCCAGCGGTTTGTTGCCGCAGCTTTCTCTCTTGTTCGTCCATATAATAGCCAACACCAGCACCCGCCAATGCGCCAATACCGGCGCCCAAAATCTTTTCGGTGCGATCACGGCGGCCGCCTACCAAGTCGCCGAGCAGATATCCGCCTAATGCCCCACCAATGCCGCCAATGGCGGCTTTAGAGATTGTGCGATTCCCAGTTTCGGGATCCGTCACACA
>ENA-UOYN01000892-UOYN01000892.1-marine-metagenome-genome-assembly--contig:-NODE-892-length-10856-cov-5.286918_pt1 | contig 10856 bp, 8 predicted proteins | sample MGYA00238176_ERZ767358 | MGnify/ENA primary metagenome ERZ767358 (study PRJEB28950, sample SAMN06266238) | marine metagenome | isolation source: Columbia River Estuary | place: USA:Columbia River Estuary...
CAATGTTCTTTATACAACATCTGGCGCTTGTTCAGCGAACTCAACTCAATCAGTTACAGCAAGTACATCTGATGTGGCGACTTTCACATTGACTCCAACATGTGATGGCGCAACAGCTTCAATCACAGGAACTACAGGTGGAACGTTTACTTTTAGTGTCGCACCAACAGATGCTGCAGTTATTAATGCAACTACAGGTACAATCACAGGTGGAACTCCTGGAGCAACCTACAATGTTCTTTATACAACATCTGGCGCTTGTTCAGCGAACTCAACTCAATCAGTTGTGGCATTTGCATTACCTGCGGTTTCATTTCTTGCGAATCAAACAAATGGTTGTGCTCCTCAAGCAATAACTTTTACAAATACATCGGCAAATTCAGTTGATTGTGTTTGGGATATAGAAGGTGGGGCTTCGATTAATAGTTGTGGAAGTTTTACCCAAAGTTTTGTTACTCCCGGCCAAAGTGATGTTTCCTTGACGATTACAGATGTTAATGGATGTGTGAATTCAATGACTTATGTTGATTATATCACGATTGATCAAACTCCTTCTGCGGAGTTTCGTGCTTCATCTATTGAGTTGTCTACATTAGATACTGAAGTTCAGTTTTTTAATCAGTCTATTCTTGCAAATTCATATAATTGGTCGTTTGGGGATGAGTCTAGTAGTTCTACAGTAACGAATCCAAGTCATTTTTACCCAAGTGACTCAGAAGGGAGTTATGACGTACAATTGATTGCTTATTCCTTAAATGGTTGTACAGACACAGCTTTTCTGACAATTAATGTTATTGATGAACTTGTTTACTTTATACCAAATACATTTACTCCTGATGGAGATGAGTTTAATCAAAACTTCAGACCGATTTTCGTTTCAGGTTATGATCCTTATGATTTTAACATGACAATTTTTAACCGTTGGGGAGAGCAGGTTTTTGAGACAAACGATGTATTAGTTGGATGGGATGGAGCTTATTTATCTCATGGAGGATTGGTTCAAGAAGGAGTTTATACATGGAGAATAGAATTTAAAGCATCAATGAATGATGAACGGATTATTTTACATGGACACGTGAATATTTTGAAATAATATGAATGAATCAGTCTTGTCTTCTCAAATAGCTTCCGATTATTATTATAATAAAATCAAGGAAGTAGAACTAAACGGAAAGATTGTAGCTCAGCATTTTGGTGAATTTAGTTACATGTTTTCTGAAAAGCTAATAGAGCGCATTGGTAAATTTTTAGTTTCAGCAGGTGAGAAGAAATCGATCATAAAACGTGTTTTTTCAATTTCAACTGAAGGTATAAATAGCCTTCGTAAACACGGGGAACTTGATGGGAATGGACTTCAAATAGGTTATTTAATTGTTGTTTCAGAAGAAGCTGGTTATCGGTTTATCGTTGGTAATTTAATCTTGAATGAAAATAGAGGAAAACTAGAAGGTTTCTTACGAAAAATAAATTCCTTTTCAGTTGAAGAGTTGATCAGGAAGAAAAATGAAGCAATAGAAAATGAATACACTTCTGATTCTTCGGGGGCAGGACTTGGATTTATTATTACAAGATTAAGTTCTAATAATGAGATTGAATTTTCATTTGAGAAAATAAATGAAATTCAAGATCTTTTTTCGGTGAATGTTTTTGTTTCAAATTCGTTGTAATAAATTTAGTTTTTGATTTTTTAGTTTTTAGTTTAACTTTGTTTAGATTTAATCTAAATAGTGAGAACAGAGATACCGGAAATATTGCACAAAGACTTAGTTGATAAATTTGAAAATTGTTCAAAGAAGAGTAAGTGCTGTAAAAAATTCAAGAAAAAGGGTATATATTGTAAAAAGTGTCCTAAAAATTAATCTTTTCGTTATGGGTAAAAATAAGCGATTAAATGTAGTTTACTCTACTAATCCAGATTTCAGTTATGATGAAGAATTAGATAATGAAATTGAAACATTGGAGCCTAATCAACAGAATTTATATGTTTCTATTGATAGAAAGCAACGAGGAGGAAAAGAGGTGACTTTAGTGGAAGGCTTTGTAGGTTCTGTCGACGATTTGAAGGATTTAGGTAAGATGCTTAAGTCGAAATGTGGCGTTGGAGGAAGTGCGAAAGATGGTGAAATAATTATTCAAGGAAGTTTCAAAGATAAGGTCTACGAACTATTAGTCAAGGAAGGCTATAAGGTTAAAAAGAAGGGCGGGAATTAAAATAGCCTGATTTATTTTTAAAAAAAACCAGGCTATTTAACCAAAAAAAACTGATATATCATTTGCGTAAATATATCTTTTAACCAAACTAACTACAATTCGAATATACGTCGATTTCGCTAATCTTTTTTAAGAAAAACTCGAACGGTGTGATCCATTGATTCAATGGCATACATTTACATTTTAATTGGAATAAAACGTTTTAGCAAAAAACGAAAAAATTACAATCTCAATTTAAGAATTACATTAAAATACTTTTATCTTTGCTTTAATGGAAAGACAAGAAATCCTCAATTCTAAACATTTTGAACTTACAATAAATCGTCTTTGCTATCAATTGATTGAGGCTCATGGTGATTTTTCAAATTCTGTTTTAATCGGTCTTCAACCTAGAGGTGTTAATGTAGTTACACGATTGAAGCAAAATTTAGAAGCAATTATCGGGAAAGAAGTTAAGTGTGGTAATTTAGATATTACCTTTTATCGAGATGATTTTAGAAGAAGAGAATCTCCATTGATTCCAAGTACAACAAATATAGATTTCGATATTGAAAATAAGGATATTGTCTTGATTGATGATGTTTTGTATACCGGTAGAACAATTCGCTCCGGCCTTGATGCCCTTTTAGCTTTTGGAAGACCTGCAAAAGTGGAATTATTAACAATGATTGATCGAAGGTTTAGAAGGGATCTGCCAATTCAAGCAGATTATGTCGGTAAAACAGTTGATACATTGGTTTCAGAAAGAGTTTCTGTGGAATGGAAGGAAATAGAAGGAGAAGATAAAGTAATACTTTTTACCCAAGAAAATAATGGATAGTTTAAGTGTCGACCATGTAATTGGTATCAAAGATTTAACGAAAAATGATATTGAACTAATATTTAAAACTGCTGATGCTTTCAAGGAAGTTATTAATCGTCCAATTAAGAAAGTTCCTTCTTTGCGAGATATCACAATTGCAAATTTATTTTTCGAAAACTCAACAAGAACAAGGTTGTCTTTTGAATTAGCGGAAAAGAGACTTTCTGCAGATGTGATTAATTTTTCAGCAGCGAGCTCATCAGTTAAGAAAGGTGAGACGTTAATTGATACAGTTAATAACATCTTGTCAATGAAAGTTGATATGGTAGTGATGAGACATCCAAATCCTGGGGCTGCTAAGTTTTTGTCTGAGCGCATTGATGCAAAAGTCGTGAATGCTGGAGATGGCACCCATGAGCATCCTACTCAGGCATTGCTAGATGCATATTCTATAAGGGAAAAATTAGGTTCAGTAGAAGGGAAGAAAGTTGTTATCGTTGGAGATATTTTACATTCAAGGGTGGCTCTTTCAAACATTTATTGTCTTAAAAAATTGGGAGCTGAAGTGATGGTTTGTGGTCCAACAACTTTAATTCCAAAATACATTGCAGAGTTAGGTGTTTTAGTGGAGCATAATCTTCGAAAAGCGCTCGAATGGTGTGATGTTGCTAATATGCTGCGAATTCAATTGGAAAGACAAGATATTAAGTATTTCCCGTCTCTAAGGGAGTATTCAATGCAGTATGGTTTAAACAAGGAGCTACTTGATAGTTTACCTAAGGAAATTGTTGTGATGCATCCGGGTCCTATTAATAGAGGGGTTGAGATTACAAGCGATGTTGCAGATTCGAAACAATCGGTTATCTTACAACAGGTTGAAAATGGTGTTGCTGTTCGAATGGCGGTAATATATTTATTAGCCTCGAAGGTGAAACGCTAAGAAAAAAGTTTAAATTTGAGTTAAACAACATTTAGAAGTTATGGATTTTATCGTTAATCAAAATAAGAATACAGCTGTTATCGTTACTAATGTTGAGCGCTTGAATGCTTCGAATGCTTCTGAATTAAAAGCTGAATTGTTGATTTTGAATAAAAGCAATGTTAATAATATTGTTATTGATATGTCTAAAACCAAATATTGCGATTCATCTGGCCTAAGCTCAATTTTGATTGCAAACAGAATGTGTAAAGACACAAATGGCAAATTTATCCTTTGTGGACTTCAGGCAAATGTTCAAAAATTAATCGAAATAGCTCAGTTAGACCGTGTTTTAACGATTGTTGAAAATGATAAAATAGCGCTAGAAAGTATTGCTTAGTGAGTTTTACAGTTACAATTTTAGGGAGTGGCTCTGCGCTTCCAACATCTAGAAGAAATCCAACATCTCAGTTTGTTTTATGTTCAAACAGAAATATTCTGATTGATTGTGGGGAAGGTACTCAAATGCAGATGCGAAAATTCGGGGTTAAATTTCAGAAAATTGACATCGTTTTAATTTCTCACTTGCATGGGGATCATTATTTTGGATTGGTTGGTTTGTTAAGTACAATGCATCTTCTTGGAAGAACAAAATCGCTCAAAGTATATGGTCCTATTGGATTGGATCTAATATTGAGGTCGCAATTGGAAGCTGATGGGAATCGTTTAAATTACACAATTGATGTTCAGGAATTGACTGCAGGATATGATGGCGAGTTGTTTCAAGATGAAAAAATTGAAATTTCTACCTTTCCCCTAAATCATCGCGTTGATACTTTTGGTTTCGTAATTATTGAAAAGCAAAAGGAAGCTAAATTGTTGCAAAAAAAAGCGTTAAGAGATAATGTTAAAATTGAATATTATCATCGTTTAAAAAAAGGAGAGGACATCGTTGAGGATGGTGTTTGTATTAAAGCAGAAGAATACACAAAGAAAGGTCCGCCAGCTAAAAAGTACGCATTTTGTTCAGATACGAAATACAGTGAGTCGATTATTCCATTTATTCAAAATGTTGACCTACTTTATCATGAGGCAACTTTTACAGAGAAATTTATTGATAGAGCTAAGTCAACGTATCATTCTACAGCAGTTCAAGCGGCTACCATTGCTAAGTTAGCTTCCGTTTCTAAACTTATTATGGGGCATTTAAGTGCAAGATACGAAAACGGTGAGGTACATGCGCAAGAGGCATTGGAAGTCTTCAGTAATTCATCGGTTGTTGAAGATGGTGATGTTTTTTCTGTTTGAAATGCAGTTTTAAACGGCTTTTAGTGAATAAGTTATTGCATTAGTCGGCAAGTTCAAGCCTATTGTTCCTTATATTTGGTAGTTCTCCAATAAACACATAGATAAATGGCAGAAAATCAGTATACTGAGGATAATATTCGTTCGTTAGATTGGAAGGAGCATATCCGGTTAAGACCTGGAATGTATATAGGTAAGTTAGGCGATGGTTCATCCGCAGATGACGGTATCTATATCCTTGCAAAGGAAGTCGTTGATAATTGCATCGATGAATTTGTAATGGGCAATGGGAAGGAAATCAAAATCAAGATCAAAGATGGTATGGTGACCGTAAGAGATTTCGGGAGAGGTATACCTTTGGGTAAGGTTATTGATTGTGTTTCTCAAATAAATACAGGTGGTAAGTATGATTCTAAAGCGTTTAAAAAGTCTGTTGGTTTAAATGGTGTTGGGACAAAAGCTGTAAATGCGCTATCGTCACATTTTATGGTTTATTCTGTGAGAGATGGAGAGAAAAAACAAGCAACTTTTTCAAGAGGAGAGCTTACAGAAGATTTGCCAGTTTCTAAAACAGACGAAAAAAATGGAACTTATGTAGAGTTTATTCCTGATGAAACGATTTTTAAGAAGTATGCTTTTAAAACGGCATACGTTTCAAAGATGATTTGGAATTACTGTTACCTTAATAGAGGCCTAACGATTAAATATAACGGTGAATCATATATTTCAAAAAATGGATTGCAAGATTTATTGGAAAACAACATGGATGGAGATCCATTGTACCCAATAATTCACCTAGAGGATGAGGATATAGAGGTGGCCTTTACCCATGGGCGAACTTATGGAGAGGATTATTATTCTTTTGTTAATGGTCAACACACTACTCAAGGTGGAACACATCAAAGTGCTTTTAGAGAGTCTGTTGCAAAGGTGATCAAAGATTTTTACGGCAAAAATTATGAAGCCTCTGATATTCGCCAGTCTATCGTTGCTGCTGTTGCTGTAAAGGTAATTGAACCAGTCTTTGAATCACAAACAAAAACAAAGTTAGGTTCTTTGGAAATTGAACCTAATGGGAAGTCAATGCGTGCATTTGTTAACGATTTCTTAAAAGAAAAATTAGATAATTTTCTTCACAGAAATCCAGCTGTTGTAGAGACTTTAGAAAAGAAAATTAGACAGTCAGAAAAGGAGAGAAAAGAATTATCTGGAATTCGAAAAATTGCACGAGATAGAGCTAAAAAAGCAAATCTGCACAATAAGAAGTTGAGAGATTGTCGTGTGCATTTAACTGATTTGAAAAATGAATTACGCGAAGCAACTACATTGTTTATAACGGAGGGAGATAGTGCGAGTGGATCTATAACGAAGTCAAGAAAGGTAAATACACAAGCCGTATTCTCTTTGAGGGGTAAGCCGTTAAATTGTTACGGACTCTCAAAGAAAATTGTTTACGAAAATGAAGAGTTCAATCTAATTCAAGCTGCCCTCGATATTGAAGATGATATGGATAATTTGCGTTACAATAATATTGTGATTGCAACTGATGCCGACGTTGATGGAATGCACATTAGAATGCTTTTATTAACATTTTTCTTACAGTTTTTTCCTGATTTAGTTAAAAGAAATCATGTTTATGTTTTACAGACCCCACTGTTTAGAGTCAGGAATAAAAAGAAAACGATTTATTGCTATTCCGAACAAGAAAGACGTGCAGCAATTGAAGAATTAGGAAGGAATCCTGAAATAACGAGGTTTAAGGGGTTGGGTGAGATTTCGCCTGATGAGTTTAAGTATTTTATCGGTGACGATATTCGATTAGAACCAGTTCTTCTTTCAAAGGAAGCTTCAATTGATTCAATTCTTTCTTATTTCATGGGGAAAAATACGCAAGAGAGACAGGAGTTTATTATTAATAATTTACGTGTCGAAGAAGATTTAGTAGCAGAAGATGCAAATAAGGATTTAGATAAAGCGTCATAATCAAAGGATAGGCAATGATTGAAGATGAAAACAACAATATGGAGGAAAATTTGAATGATGATAATTCAGAATTAAATCCTTTTGATAGCAAAGAATTAAGTGATAAAATCATCCCTGTTGGTGGTTTGTATGAAAATTGGTTCTTGGATTATGCTTCCTATGTTATTCTAGAGCGTGCTGTTCCATCCTTATACGATGGTTTTAAACCTGTTCAAAGAAGAATCATGCACTCCATGAAGGAGATGGATGATGGGAGATACAATAAGGTTGCGAATATTATTGGAAATACCATGAAGTTTCACCCTCACGGTGATGCTTCTATTGGTGATGCTCTTGTTCAGTTGGGGCAAAAGGACTTGCTAATCGATTGCCAAGGAAACTGGGGTAATACTTTAACCGGTGATGGTGCTGCTGCTCCAAGGTATATTGAAGCAAGATTGTCTAAATTTGCCCTACATGTTGCATTTAATGCGAAAACAACGGAGTGGTTAAGTAGTTATGATGGACGAAATAAAGAGCCAGATCAACTGCCTGTAAAGTTCCCATTGCTTTTAGCTCAAGGTGCAGAAGGAATTGCTGTAGGTATGGCATGTAAAATAATGCCTCACAATTTTAATGAATTGATTGAACAGTCAATAAATCATTTGAGGGGTAAAAAAGTTACAATTTTGCCAGATTTCTTGAACGGTGGTATGGCAGACTTTAGCAACTATAATGATGGGTTGCGAGGAGGAAAGATCAGATTACGAGCAAAAATTCGAAAAGAGGATAGTAAAACACTTATCGTTCACGAAATTCCTTACGGTACAACTTCTTCCTTAATAGATTCGATTCTAAAAGCGAATGATAAAGGGAAAATTAAAATTAAAAAGATCGAAGATAATACTGCTGCTGTTGCGGAAGTAATTATTCATTTGGCGCCTGGAGTTTCTCCAGATAAAACGCTTGATGCTTTGTATGCTTTTACTGATTGTGAAGTTTCAATCTCTCCAAATGCTTCTATTATTGATGGAGATAAACCGCGATTTATTGGCGTTACGGAAATTCTGAAAGTCAATACAGATACAACAGTTAAGCTTCTAAAAAGAGAGTTGGAAATTAGATTGGATGAACTTCAACGCCAATGGCATTTTTCTACCTTGGAGAAAATATTCATTCGTGAAGAAATGTATATCGACTTTAAAAATTACAGCGATAAGGAATCTCTTTTTGTATACATGCACAAGGCTTTTAAACCATTTTTAAAGCAATTTATACGTGAAATAGAAGATGATGATTTGCAGAAATTGACGCAAATTCCAATGATTCGAATTACACGTTTTGATTCAGATAAGGCAGATGATACAATCGCCAAAATTGAAGCGGAAATGGAGTTGGTTAAAGAGAATCTAGCAAACCTTGTCGAATACGCTATCGAATATTTTAAAGATTTAAAGAAGAGATTTGGTGAAGGAAAAGATCGTAAGACTGAAATTAAAACTTTTGATTCGATCAATGCAAGTAAAGTGATTATCGCTAATAAAAAATTATACGTCGATTACGAAGAAGGATTTGTAGGTTACAATTTGAAAAAAGCGGAATATATCTCTGATTGCTCTGAAATAGATGATGTGATTGTTTTCTTTGCAAGCGGAAAAATGATGGTCTCTAAAGTGTCTGACAAGAAGTTTGTTGGAAAAGGGATTATATACGCAAATGTTTGGAAGAAAGGGGATAAGAGAACGGTTTATCACATGATTTATCAAGATGGAACTGGCGGACCAACAATGATGAAGCGATTTAATGTTAATTCCATCACGAGAGATACTGAATACGATTTAACTAAAGGAACCAAAGGTTCTAAAATGCTTTATTTCAATGTTCATCCAAATGGAGAAAGAGAGGTTGTAACAGTTATGCTAAGGCCACGTCCTCATTTAAAGCGTTTGAAATGGGACATTGATATGGGCGACCAATTAATTAAAGGTAGAGGCGCTTCAGGTAATCGAGTAACAAAGGAAATTGTATCTAAAATTATTCAGAAAGAAGTTGGTGGTTCAACGCTGGCAGCAAGGAAAATTTGGTACGATGGAGTTGTTGGTCGATTGAATGATGATAATAGAGGGAAATTTTTAGGTCAATTTAAAGGGACTGATAAAATATTAACACTTTATAAATCGGGTGAATATCGACTTTCAAATTTTGACTTATCAATGCATTTTGATGATGATATGATTCATATCGAAAAATGGCATCCGAATAGACCAATAACTACTGTTTATTACGATCCTGAAAAGGAAATGCATTATTGCAAGCGATTCTTGTGTGAAGTAACCTCTGATAAAAAGGTTTTATTTATCGGAGAAGTTGAAGGTGCTACAATGGATTTGGTTTCTACAGCTTATCAACCAACTGCACGAATTGTATACAATAAACTTCTTAAAGCCACTAAAAACTTACCAGATACAGTACTAAATTTAGCTGAGTTTATCGATGTAAAAGGGATGAAGGCGCAAGGAAATCAAATGACAAAATTAAAGGTCAAAGAAATCTTGTTAGAACATGAAATTGAAGGTGATACACCTTGGCCTGAAGAAGATAAAAATGATAAAGGAAATGTGGATTCTGAAGAGGAAGATTCTGAAGAGGAAGATTCTGAAGAGGGAGATGATGAAGAAGGATCAACTACAATTGAATGGGATATCTCAAAAGAAGATGAAGACGAAAAGAATCAAGGCAGACTTTTTTAAGAAGAACTTTTCTTTTTGTTAGTGATACTATATATTTGTAAAAACAGGATGATTTCTCTCCAGGAATGAGGAAAGGATAATAGTTCTCCGAGACGAACAATTATATAAACACCTATAAATATGAATACAACGATGGAAAAAATGACATCAGAAGAGTTAATGAAATTAGAAGATAAGCACGGAGCGCATAATTATCATCCGCTTGAAGTCGTTTTGTCAAAAGGTGAAGGTGTTTATGTATGGGATGTTGAAGGTAGAAGATATTTTGACTTTTTGAGTGCATACTCAGCTGTTAATCAAGGACATTGTCACCCGAAAATTATTGGGGCAATGATTGAGCAAACGAAAACACTTACGTTAACATCTCGTGCATTTTATAATGATGTTTTAGGTCCTTACGAGAAATTTGTTACAGAATACTTTAATTTCGATAAAGTGCTTCCAATGAATACTGGAGCAGAGGCTGTTGAAACAGCAATAAAGGTTTGTCGTAAATGGGGATATGAGAAAAAAGGAATTGCTGAAAATTCTGCAAAAATTATAGTTTGTGAAAACAACTTCCACGGTAGAACTACTACAATAGTTTCTTTTTCAAATGATCCAGTTGCTAAAGAGAATTTCGGACCATTTACACCAGGTTTTATAAGAATTCCATATAACAATACAGAAGCATTAGCTGAAGCACTTAAAGAAGAAGGTGTAGTAGGTTTTTTAGTTGAACCAATTCAAGGTGAAGCGGGAGTTTATGTCCCAGATGCAGGATACTTAGCTAAAGCAAAAGAACTTTGCTGTGCTGCCAATGTCTTATTTATTGCTGATGAAGTTCAAACGGGTATTGCACGTACAGGGAAATTATTAGCGGTTGATCATGAAAATGTTAAGCCAGATATTTTAATTTTAGGAAAAG
>ENA-UOYN01000897-UOYN01000897.1-marine-metagenome-genome-assembly--contig:-NODE-897-length-10789-cov-7.979132_pt1 | contig 10789 bp, 10 predicted proteins | sample MGYA00238176_ERZ767358 | MGnify/ENA primary metagenome ERZ767358 (study PRJEB28950, sample SAMN06266238) | marine metagenome | isolation source: Columbia River Estuary | place: USA:Columbia River Estuary...
GCGATCTCGTTGTTGGTCAGGATTTCGTTTTTGATCATCACCGCACTTCCTTTGGTCACCCGCGCGATACAGCTGCTGCACACGCCCCCTTGACAGGAGTATGGAGCGTCGATTTTGTTTTTCAGCAAAGCGTCGAGCAGTCGGTCTGTCTGCTTCATCTCCAGGGTGGCGGACACTTCGTCGAGCAACACCTGCACCTGGGTCATGCCGTTGGGAAGGCTGTTGGGCGCTTCTTCTTTTTTGGAAGAGGTAAAAAGCTCGTAGTGGATTAAGTCCTGTTGTACGCCCAGCACCTGTAAAGCTTCACTGCTTTCTTGGATCATCTCTTCGGGACCACACAGATAAAACGCGTCAAAGGCGCGATCGGCAAATTTATTTTTAAAGGCAAAATTGATGATACTTCGGTCGATACGGCCAAAATGCGCCCTAGGTATGCTGGCCCGGCTGTAGACATATTCAATTTTCAAGCGCTCCCCATAGGTGTTTTTTAGGGCGTCTATCGCCTTGGTGTACATTTGGTCGTCTTTGGTTTTGTTGCCATAGATCAACATAAAAAAACTCTCTGGATGGCTTTCCAAAACAGTTTTGGCGATGCTTAAAATGGGTGTAATACCACTTCCTGCGGCAATACCCGCGATGTGTTGGGCGGAACCATTGGGCTCAAAGACAAATCGGCCTTGTGGCGGCATGACCTCAAGCACATCTCCAGGGCGAAGCGCTTCATTGGCGTAGGTGGAGAACAAACCTCCTTGTACTTGTTTGATGCCCACCCCCAAAAGAGGCTCTGAAGGGGCTGTGGCTATAGAGTACGCTCGGCGTACTTCTTGTTGGCGAATGTTTTGTTTTAGGGTGATGTATTGGCCTGCTTTGTAGGCAAATGCGGCCTTAAGTGATTCCGGTATTTCAAAAGACACATGAACGGATTGGTCCGTTAATTGCTCGATTTGGGACACTTTTAAGGAAAAAAATTCAGACATTGCGGGAGTTTTGCGTAAAATTACACAATATCACCCAATCCTCATGAGCCCGATAAAACTACTCGCACAATTTTTTCACCTGGAGCGAAAAGACTTTTTACGCTCCCCCTCTTTTGACACCTCTTTGGTGATTTTAATCCTGATGGGGTTGGGGGCCTTGTATTTTGCGGTAGTATTTGTCGGTTTAGGGATCGGGATATATTTTATCGCAGAGGAAGTAGCTCCCCAGAATCCATTTGGTTGGATCAATCAAGGCCTCTGGGTTTTTTGGCTGGCCGACCTTATTTTTAGGTATATGGGCCAAAAGATGCCGATTACCAAGATCAAGCCCCTGCTGAGTATGCCGATCAGCAAGTCGAACATCGTGGTCTTTTCCATGCTGAAGTCGGTGGTTTCCCCATTCAATTGGTTGTATCTTTTTTTGTGGATACCGCTGTACATTGTTTTGTTGCAACAGAACCTAGATCCATTGGGGGTGACCACTTGGATTCTCGGGGTATCGGTTTTGTTTTTGGCCAATAACTTTCTGAACCTTTGGGCCAACAACAGTCAATGGGTTTTTGCACTAGCAGTAGGTGCGCTCATCGCTGCTGGGGTAGGCAAATATTTTGAGCTTTTCGACCTCAAAGCCTTTTCAGGCGGGCTTTTTGAGGCCTTGTATCAGACGCCGGCGACCTTGCTGGCCGCCATGGCCTGGTTGGCCTTTTTGGTCTGGGGGAGTTATCGATTTTTCTTGGCCGGAATGTTTTTGGACGACCGCTTTAGCGTGAAGGCCGAGGTGGCCCGCACCACTAAAATGACCTGGTTGGATTCTATGGGGCGCATGGGTATCTTTCTCAAAAACGATTTGAGGTTGATCACGCGCAATAAAAGAGCCAAGATGGCCGTTTTATCTGGGATCTTTTTTCTGTTTTATGGGTTGTTGTTTTTTACCAATGCCCTTGAAGTTTATGAAGGCGCTTACTGGAAAGTGTTTGCGGGAATTTTTGTCACTGGAGGTTTTTTGTTCTCGTTTGGTGGATTCGTGCCGAGCTGGGATTCTTCTTATTACCCCTTGATGATGACCCAAAAAATCACGTATGCGGATTACCTCAAGGCCAAATGGTGGCTGATTGTTTGGGCTACCTTGGCCTCAACATTACTGGCCTCTTTTTATGCCTTGATGGGCTGGGAGGTATACTTGGCGGTATTGGCCGGAGCAGCCTACAACGTGGGGATCAATGCCCACTTGGTTCTTTTGGGCGGAGCTTTTGTCAAAACACCCATCGACCTGACCTCCGCTAAAAAAGCTTTTGGGGACAAACAGGCGGTCAACCTGAAGACCATGCTGATCGCGCTGCCTAAAATCGCGCTGCCTATGGGGATATACGCCCTGGGCCAATGGATCTGGGACGCTCAAGGCGGCTATTTGCTGTTGATCGGCCTGAGTTTGCTCGGGTTTGGATTGAGAAATCCCGTACTGCGTTGGATTGAGCGCATCTACAAAAAAGAAAAATACGACACTATTCAAGCCTACAAGCCAAAATCATAGCCATGATACACATCGAACAACTCAGCAAAAGCTATTCAGGAACGACCGTACTCGACATCGAGCGCTTACAGATTCCATCGGGGACTGCCTTGGGCTTGGTGGGCAACAATGGCGCAGGAAAAACAACCCTGTTCAGTTGTTTGTTGGACCTGATCAAGCCTACTCAAGGACAAATCACCAATCAGGACCTCAGGGTGGACCAGAGCGAGGCCTGGAAGGATTTTACTTCGGCCTTTATCGATGAATCTTTTTTGATCGGATACCTCACCCCGGAGGAATATTTTTCCTTTATCGCCTCGTTGCGCGCTGTGCCACAAAGCGAGGTTGATGCGCTGATGCTCGAACTCGCCCCGTTTTTTAATGGGGAGGTCCTCGGTCAAAAGAAGTACCTCAGAGATTTTTCTAAAGGGAATCAAAAAAAGGTGGGGATTGCGGCTACTTTGATCGGGAAACCCAGCGTGGTGGTGCTCGACGAGCCATTTGCCAATTTAGACCCCACCACCCAGTTCAGGCTTAAGGATCTGCTTAAAAAAATTGCGAGTCAGGGCGACACTACCCTTTTGGTGTCCAGCCACGACCTCAACCACGTCACCGAGGTGTGCAAGCGCATCGTGGTGCTCTCCAAAGGCCAGGTCGTTCAAGACCTCGAAACAAACCCCTCCACATTGGCGGAGTTAGAAAATTATTTTGCCCAACAAGCACCGGATGCCTCCATTGGTTAAATCTCCGAGATACTTTTTTGGCATAGCTGTTTTTGCGCTGTCCCTGGCTGGGTGCTCTACCCAGCAAAATCGCTTGCTCAATCGCGAGTGGCATGCCCTGAACACCAAATACAACGTGGTCTACCACGGGAATTTGTCCTTTGAAGAGCAGTGGACTTTGCTCCAGTCAGGTTATCGAGAAAATTTCTGGGAGCGCTTACCTGTCGAACGCATACAGGTCGATGGTCCGGCAGGAATTAAATACGCCGCCACGGAAGATGGTCCGTTTAGCCAAGCCGAGGCCAAGGCGGTTAAGGCCATCCGCAAACACGGGATGTTGGTTGAAGGACAGGAGCGCAACCGTCAAATGATTGAGTCTTATTTGCTCTTGGGAAAATCCAGGTACTACGACCAGCGATTTGTTCCCGCTTTGGAAGCGTTCCGATTTATTATTCAATACCACAAGGCGACCAATGCCCTCAACGAAACCAGGATCTGGAAAGAAAAAACAAACGTTCGTCTAGGCAATCCCGAGGTTGCTTTGGAGAACCTTAGACGGTTACTAGCCAACCGAAAACTCAAGCCCCAAGAAAAGGCGGATGCTTTTGGGGTCATGGCCCAAGCCTATATGGATTTAAACCAGCCAGCAGCAGCCGTTGACGCGCTGGCGGCGGCGCTCAAAATCACTCGAAAAAAGGTGGAGCGCGGTCGATATGGTTACCTGCGGGGACAGTTGTTTGAAGAGTTGGGCCAGCGGGACAGTGCCTTGGCCGCTTACCGACACGTGGCGGCCAAAAAGCAAGCGGTGTCCTATGATTTTTGGATCAACGCTCAGTTGAGGAGCTTGGCCCTGCAGCGACCTGAGGACCTCGGTGATGCCGCTGTAGAACAATTATCGCTCTGGGCCAAACGCTGGGAGAACCAAGACTACAGAGACAAAATTTTCTTTTACCAAGCCCAAATACAAAAGGGCTTAGGGCGCGATTCCCTGTATGTCTTTGGATTAAATCAGTCATTGAAATGGGCCCAAAACGACCAGGTGCTTCAGGGAATCGTACAGGAGCAACTGGCAGAACATTATTTTGACCGCAAGCAATATCTGCTGGCCGCCGCACATTTAGACACACTACTCCCATTGTTGCCGAACCCCTCGGATCGTTGGCGAGCCGCCAACAGCAAAAAAGAGAAACTACAGAGCTTGGTGGAGTACCTCCAACGCGCGACGGAAATAGACTCCGTGCTCACGCTTTCAGCCCTTTCCGCAGAGGATCAGAGAGCTAGGTTAACCGCTGCTCTGGAGCGCAAAAAAGCGCTTGAAGAAGAAAAAGCGGCTCGCCTGCAAGCTCAGAAAACCGAGGAGGCCCCACGGAGCGTTAAAGCTAGTTCAGGCACCTCAGGGAAAAACACCCCAGTCTTTTACTTTTATGACCCCAAACAGTTGGCTTTGGGCGCGGAAGCATTTGCCCAAAAGTGGGGAAAGAGAGTCTGGCAAGACAACTGGCGCGACCAGGCCAATGCGTCCATGTCGCTCCCCCCTACAACCGGAATGACCGGGAACAACAACACCCCTAAAACCAATAGCAACCGAAGTAGGATGTCTGCCGACGCCCCGGACCAACCAGGGAACCAACCACCCGGGGTTGATTCAACAGAGTCCCAGGAACCCATGGATGAAATCGATCAGCAGATCGCTCAACTGCCCAAGAATCAGCAGGATATCGACGCCTTACGCTACGAGCGCGTTGGGGTGTATTTTCAAATAGGTCAGCTTTATGTGTCCCGTTTGGCCGAGCCTGCTTTGGCCATTCCTGCCCTGGAAAAGTCAGTTGATTACCCACAAGAACACCCCAGCAAACTACCCGCCCTGTATGCCTTATACCAGGCACACATGTCTTTAAAAAGTCAAGCCGCCGAGCGGTACAAAGACCAGATTCAAGCGGAGTATCCGCAAAGTGTATACGCCCAGTATTTGGCCCAGCCCGACCGCGCATTGACCCCGGCAACATCGCTTTTGGACAGTCAGTATGCGGAGGTATACAGGCTATTTACAGAACAACAATACGGTGCAGTTATCGAGAAAATTGACGAGGTGCTCGAGCAATCTTGGTCCCCTGAACAGGTCAGCCCCTGGGTCCTCTTACGCGCTCAATCCACAGGAAGAACGCTGGGCAAGGAAGCGTTTTTAAAAGAACTGGAACGCATTGTACGCGATTACCCCAACACCCCTGCCGCATTGTCCGCCTCTGCTTGGTCTGCCACTGAAGCCGGCGAAATCACCTTTGGAGAAGCGGAACCCTATGACCATTACAAAGCAGCGGTGCTTTTGCCTAAACTTTCTCAGGTTCAGGACAGCTTGTTGATGGGTAGTTTAGCCAAGTGGTTGCTAAGCCAAGATCCTGAGAGTAGACTGCGGATTTCTCGAGATGCCTACGACGAAAGCCGTGATTTCTATGTGGTGCACGGATATCTAGACCCTAAAAAAGCCAACGCGTTGACCCAGGAGAAGATTTGGGCACAAAAGCCGTTGTCTCAGGGGCGATTTTTTGTATTTTTAGCTTCCCATTACCGAAAAATACAGTTGTATAAAGCGCTTGACACCTACCTGGAGCAGCGCCCACCCAAAAACCCATAACCCGATGTCCCTATTCAAGACTAAAGTTCCCGTATCTCTGGAAAACAGCGCTCAACCTACTCGAATCGAGAAAAGCACCAGTATGGAAGGCAGTATCGAGGCGCAGGCTGATGTGCGCATTGATGGCTACCTCAAAGGAGATGTGACCACTACCAAAAAGGTGGTGATCGGTAAAACTGGGCGAGTGATCGGGCAAGTGCGTTGTCAAAACGCGGAAATAGAGGGGTATTTAGAGGGGGAGTTAACAGTAGATGAACTCCTTAGCCTTCAGTCCAGTGCCCAACTATACGCCCAGATAGCTACAGCCAAGTTGTCTGTGGTTGAAGGCGCCATCATTCAAGGGAAAATCCTGATGAAGTCCCCCAACACCCTGAAACAAGTATCTGATGAGTCAGCCGCAGAAGCCAGCTAAAAAGTCCCTCAGTGGACTGAAACAATTCGGGCGGTTCTCTGCCGTAGGCATACAGATGGGCGCGACCATTTACTTTATGGTTCAGATCGGGAAATGGGCCGATGACTATTGGTCTCTGCCGGGTCGAATCGGAGTCATTGTCGGGACGCTTTTTGGACTAGTCACATCCATTTGGCTGGTCATTAAAGAAACTAAAAAGATGAATTCTTGAGGGCATCGACACATTTTAAGTGGTTGTTGCGCTGGTTGCTTTTGATTTTTATCCCTGTTTTTGGGCTACATGGAGCCCTGTTAACAGCGATGGACAAGACCGAATTTTGGACGCCCCTGTCGTGGTGCTATGGAGCACACACTGTTTTGACTGCCGCTATCGGTTGGGGCATTTTGTGGGGACATAAAAAAGCTCCTGATTTGATTGGATTCATGTTTATGGGGGGTAGTTTGTTCAAGTTTGCCGCCTATTTTGCCCTCTTTAAGCCGTTTATTTTAACCGGTCTTGGCGACCGAGGAGATTCGTTTTTTCTTTTTGGAATTCCGTACGCCGTGGCCTTGACTCTAGAAACGATCTTTGTGGCGCGGATTCTGGGAATCAACAAAAGCTAATCCTTTTGAGTCAATTCGTTTAATCGACGCCAGCGGCACCAAACAACCACGGGAAAATAATTTTGTGTTCTTTTTTTGGTTTTCATTAAATAGCCTACCTTTGCAGCGATTTTTGAAGACTGAACTGAACCGATGAAGTACCAACGGATTATTTTCAAAGTGGCCCTAGCCTTAACCCTCGTGGGTTCATGGGGGGTTGCTGCGGCTGAAAGCCCAAAGGAAGCCCACGCTGAAGGGACTGACCTAAAGACTGAAATCAAGGAGTATATCCAACACCACCTTCAGGATTCTTACGACTTTTCTCTATACTCGTATACAGACGAACAAGGAAACCATGTTTATGTGGGCGCTCCCCTACCGGTGATTTTGTGGGACAATGGAGTACAGCTTTTTTCTTCAGCTGCTTTGCACCACGGAGAATCAGTAGCCGAGTCAAACGGTAATTATTACGCTCTTGCCCACGGCAAAATCTACAAAACAGATGCTCAAGGGACACTGAACTACGACGAAAACCACCACATAACCAACGCCAAGCCACTCGATTTTTCGATCACCAAGAGCGTAGTCGCTATGCTTTTTGTAGGCGCATTGATGTTCTTCTTGTTCCGCAGCCTAGCTAAATCATACGCCGCTAACGGAGGTGTTCCCACTGGATTTGCCCGTTTGTTTGAGCCTATTGTATTGTACATACGCGACGACATCGCGATTCCCAACATCGGACACAAACACTATAAAAAGTACATGAGCTACCTGCTCACCATATTCTTCTTTGTCTGGTTTTTGAATCTATTGGGGTTAACACCTCTTGGGGTGAACGTGACAGGCAACATCGCAGTGACCTTTGGTTTGGCAGTACTCACCTTTTTAGTGACCAACCTCACGGCCAACAAAAACTACTGGGGCCACATCTTCTGGATGCCCGGTGTACCCAAAGCGATGAAAGTTATCTTGGCGCCAATCGAATTGCTCGGTGTTGTGATCAAGCCATTTTCGTTGATGATTCGTCTTTGGGCCAATATGTCCGCCGGCCACATCGTATTGGGTAGCTTGATAGGATTGATGTTTATCTTTCACAATTGGATTGGGAGCTCTTTGAGTTTTGTACTCTCCTTTGTGTTGTCTATATTGGAATTGCTCGTAGCTGCGCTTCAGGCATATATTTTTACCATGTTGTCTTCTCTGTATTTCGGCTTTGCCAATGAGGAGGCACACCACTAATGAATTGTTTAACTTTTAATTAATATTTATGGAAATCCCAACAATTGTAGGTGCAGGTTTGATCGTTATCGGAGCTGGTCTTGGTATTGGTCGCATCGGAGGACAAGCTATGGAGGCCATCGCTCGTCAACCAGAAGCCTCAGGAAAAATTCAAACAGCGATGTTGATTGCAGCAGCGCTTATTGAAGGTATCGGTTTCGCTGCGTTATTCGCTGCTTAATCACCCTGTGAATCAGCAGTGGAGGACGGTTGGTCCTCCCCTGTTGTTTCTTATGTTTTAAACCTAAACGATCCATGGAAAAATTAATTGAAGAATTCTCATTTGGGCTGTTCTTTTGGCAAATCCTCATCTTTGTAGGACTGGTTTTGCTTTTGGGCAAATTTGCCTGGAAACCCATCTTGAATGCGGTCAACGAACGCGAACAAGGAATTAAAGACGCCCTAGACGCTGCTGCCAAGGCTCAAGAAGATATGGCTCAGCTCAATGCATCAAACGAAAAGCTTTTGCAACAAGCCCGTCAAGAGCGCGAGCAAATGCTTTTGGAAGCCCGTCAATTCAAAGATAAGTTGATGGCTGAAGCTAAAGAGCAAGCGCAAGCAGAGGGAGAAAAACTACTCGCTCAAGCACAAGCGGTGATTGAAGGTGAAAAGAAAGCGGCTGTGGAAGATTTGAAAAAACAAGTAGCTTCTTACGCGATTGAAATCGCAGAAAAGTTGCTTAAATCAGAATTGTCCGCCCAAGCGAAACAAGATCAGTTGGTAGAAAACTTGGTCAAAGAAATTAAAATCAACTAAGCGATGAAGCATTCCCAAGCGGCCGAACGCTACGCAAAAGCAGCCCTATCGCTTGCCTACGAGCAAGGATCAGGAGCTGTATTTGCTCAGCAAGTCAATGACCTCTTGGCTACCCTAAAGGGGAGCGAAGCGCTTGTAGCGTATTTGCACAACCCGACTGTGGAGCAAGCCACCAAGCAACAAGCCGTAGCGGCTGTTGCCCCACAAAGTCATCAAATCATGCAGGGCTTGTGGAGCGCATTGGCCCAGAACAAGCGCATGGACTTACTCGCTGAGGTGTTGACGGCTTACGAGCGATTGGATGCTGAAAAAAATAAGATAGCTCAAGCTACCGTGGTTTCTGCAGCACCCCTGACGGATGCGGTGGTCAACACGCTAAAAGACAAACTGGCCCAGGCGGTTCAAAAGACCATAGCTCTGGACGCCCAAGTAGACACTAGCTTGATCGGAGGTTTTATCGTAAAGGTCGACGACCTGGCGTACGACGCCTCTGTGGCCCATCAATTGAGCCAACTCAAAGAACAACTAACCCAAGTCAATAATCGATAACGAGGCGTTGCCTCAAGGACACCAAACAATGGCAGGAGTAAAAGCAGCTGAAGTTTCAGCAATTTTAAAACAGCAAATCGAAGGATTTACAGGCGCCGCATCCATGGATGAGGTGGGAACAGTACTTCAGGTCGGAGACGGGATTGCCCGTGTTTATGGCCTTTCCAACGTGCAATACGGCGAATTGGTCAGCTTCGAAGGAGGCGTACAAGGGATTGTATTGAACCTGGAAGCAGATCACGTAGGGGTGGTTCTTTTGAGCCCTTCACGCGATATCGTGGAAGGATCAAGCGTAAAACGCACTGAGCGCATTGCCTCTATCAAAGTAGGTGAAGGCATTGTCGGTCGTGTGGTGGACACTTTGGGTCAGCCCATCGACGGTAAAGGTCCTTTGACCGGCCAGTTATACGAAATGCCGTTGGAGCGCAAAGCCCCTGGGGTTATTTTCCGTCAACCGGTTAACGAGCCATTGCAGACAGGCATCAAGGCGATTGACGCGATGATCCCTGTAGGTCGCGGACAACGTGAATTGGTGATCGGTGACCGTCAAACCGGTAAAACTACCGTGTGTATCGACACCATCTTAAACCAAAAAGAATTTTTTGACGCAGGTCAACCTGTGTATTGCATCTATGTGGCTATCGGACAGAAAGCTTCAACGGTAGCGGCTATTGCCAAAACCCTAGAAGATCGCGGAGCTATGGCCTACACCACTATTGTGGCCGCCAACGCCTCTGACCCAGCCCCGATGCAGGTATACGCCCCATTTGCTGGAGCAGCTATCGGCGAGTACTTCCGTGATTCAGGCCGTCCAGCATTGATTATTTACGATGATTTGTCCAAACAAGCAGTGGCCTATCGCGAGGTGTCTCTATTGCTGAGAAGACCACCAGGACGCGAGGCGTACCCAGGAGACGTATTCTACCTGCACTCTCGTTTGTTAGAGCGTTCTGCTAAGGTAATCGCAGACGATGCGATTGCTGCCCGCATGAATGATTTGCCCGAATCTTTGAAGCCCATCGTAAAAGGTGGTGGATCATTGACCGCGCTTCCGATTATCGAAACCCAAGCGGGGGACGTTTCTGCCTACATCCCCACCAACGTGATTTCGATCACCGACGGACAGATCTTCTTGGAGCAAGACTTATTTAACCAAGGGGTGCGTCCAGCGATCAACGTAGGTATTTCTGTATCTCGTGTTGGAGGATCTGCACAGATTAAATCCATGAAGAAAGTAGCGGGTACCTTGAAATTGGATCAGGCTCAGTTCCGTGAATTGGAAGCATTTGCCAAGTTTGGATCTGACCTAGACGCCGCTACCTTGAACGTGATTGAGAAAGGTCGCCGCAATGTGGAGATCTTAAAGCAAGC
>ENA-UOYN01000899-UOYN01000899.1-marine-metagenome-genome-assembly--contig:-NODE-899-length-10774-cov-3.802594_pt1 | contig 10774 bp, 4 predicted proteins | sample MGYA00238176_ERZ767358 | MGnify/ENA primary metagenome ERZ767358 (study PRJEB28950, sample SAMN06266238) | marine metagenome | isolation source: Columbia River Estuary | place: USA:Columbia River Estuary...
TGAAGGAGTTAAAGACAATGAAGACGTAAATTGAGTAAAACTTATATCTATTGTTGCTGGCGTAATGGGACAACCAGCATTATTTGTAGGTGTTAAAGTCAAGGTAACAATTCCTGTAGTTCCTATATTAGGAGTCCAAGTAATTGTTTGAGGTGTATTAGCAGGAGCTGTTGCAGTACCATCAATACCGACACTACTGAACGTACCACCATTAGAAGATGACCAATCTCCTGTGAATGTTTCGGTTACATATCCTTCTAAGGAAATTGTAGGTGTTGGATCAATACAAACAGACAAAGGGGCAGTATTAATAATCGACTCAATTTGCGTTGCAAAAGTATAAACCTCAACTGTATCCACAGCAACTGCACAACCATTGACATCTGTAATGATTAATTCAAAAGCTCCAGGAAGATTAAAGTCAACACTTTCATTACTTGAAGCAGAAACAACATTATAATTAAATCCTACTCCTGCCCCTGAAAAACCAGTCCAATCATATGTATAAGGGGGAGCTCCTCCAATAGCAGTCCCAACCGATGTAACAGGTACAAATGAACCTTCACAAAATGCGACATCTGGACCTGCATCAGCAAAAAGATCAGGATAAATTGTTACTGTTACCGTGTCACAGTATGTCTGAGTATTACACGAACCAGGCAAAGAACCACAAACAGCATAGCTAATGCTCGGTGGTGATGATCCAGGGATTGGTGTAACAATTACATCTAGACAGCCAGAATTACAATTCAACAAATGATCCCAATCACCTACATTACCTGGAGCTACAGATGTCCAAACAACAGTAGCAGGATCCAAATCTTGAACATTTAACTCAATAAAACATCCTTCTGTGACACCAATATCATTGGGAAAGGTTGGAAGTATTTGTGTAAATGTGAAATCATATGTAGTTTGTCCAGTTCTACAGAACATAAATCGATGATAAGCTTGACCTGTAATGGGATCAATATATTCATTTAATGGATCTAAACAAATATCTTCATTTGCTCCGAATATACTGGAGCAATTTTCATAATAAATTTGTACTGACCCACCTGCCCCAGTCTGAGAAAAGGAAACACCTGTAGCACCAGGATCAATAATTACATCAAAAAATAGACAGCCATTGTTAGTAGGTAAACCACAACATTGATTATCTGAATTCGCAATATTTACATTTGCTTGAGTAAGAACATTTGTAACCGTATCTGTAAAGTCAAATTCATACAATGCAATTGACCCGCTACATGGTGAGAAATTACCATAATCGGTAGACATTGCTTGACTGAAACCTAAACTGGGTAATAAAACAAAGAAAAAAAATAGTTTCCAGGCTTTACTTTTGAAAGTAATTCTTTGGTTGTAATCCATCTATTGTATTAAGAATTTAGTAGTAATCAAATAATAATACGGTTTAAAATAAAAATAGTTGGCTTTTTAATAGATAGTTATCTATTCAATTAAAATAAATGAACAAACATGCTCTCACAATGAATTTTTAATTAAAATCCTGAATTTTACAACCTCTTCCTAAAATAGGTAGATGTTTTTGGATGAAACAAAATCATTATTAACCTATAAAACACTGCAGTCTATAAACTCAAATTGTCATTTCATGAAATATGTAATGGAGTAAAATTCAGAAAGAATAAATTTAATTTAAAAATATAATTATGAAAAATAAAATACTTTCAATAGTTATTGTGATAGTCTGTTCTATTTCCTTAAATGCACAAATTGTTAATATTCCAGATGCCAATTTTAAGGCTTATTTACTCGGACTTACTTGTAACTCGAATGCAGATAACGAGATTCAAGTGAGCGAAGCTCAGAATTGGCCAGGTGTTATTTCCTGTGGAAACATGAACATTTCTGACCTAACTGGAATAGAAGCATTTAATGCTATTGTTGATCTGTATTGTAAAAACAATCAACTTACAACTATTGACTTGAGTAATAATGTAGCCCTTACAAGTCTGAATTGCAGCAACAATTTAATGACAAGCTTAGATGTAAGTAACTTGATAGAATTAACTGATTTAGATTGCAGAAACAACCAATTATCATACTTGAATGTTGCAAATGGAAACAATACCAATATTCCTGATTTTGGTTTCTGGGCTGATCAAAACCCAAACCTTACATGTATTCAGGTTGATAATGTAACCTACAGCAACAACACTTGGACTACCAACGTAGATCCACAATTTGTATTCAACACCTTTTGCACACCTCCTCCATGCTTCGTAAATATTCCCGACGCAAACTTCAAAACCTATTTATTAGGTAATACGGCTATCAATACCAATGGGAACAATGAAATTGAATGCAGCGAAGCAACAGCTTATACAGGAGGAATATACTGTTCGAGCTTAAATATTACTAACCTAACAGGAATTGAAGATTTTATAAATATTGTTCAATTACATTGTAATGCTAATCAACTTACCTCTATAGATATAAGTCAAAATACAAGTCTAACAACCCTTCAATGCTTCGGCAACCAACTTGCTACTCTCGACGTAAGTTCAAATAGCAACTTGCAAACGCTACTATGCAACTCGAATCAGCTAACAACAATGGATGTTAGTAATAATACAAATTTGCAAACTCTTAACTGTGGCTCCAACCAGATCACGAATATAAACCTAGGCAACTTGACTTCTTTGTGGAATTTGAAAGTAGGAAACAATCCATTTACATCGCTTGATGTGAGTAACAATGTTGGGGTACAACTACTTTCATGTGAAAATACCGGTTTAACTTCTTTAAATGTAAATACGCTAACCAGCTTGTGGCAATTGGTTTGTTCAGACAATCAGCTCACTTCTTTAGACTTAAGCAATAATGTGCTATTAACGGACCTATATTGTACGGACAATCAGCTCACTTCGCTCAATTTGGCTAATGGAAATAATACCAACATGAACTATTTATGGGTTTTTAATAATCCAAGTCTAACATGTATTCAAGTCGACGATGAAAATTTCAGTCCTACGAATTGGATAAGTGGCAGTATTGCAGCGGAAGATCCATATATTTATGATGCTGGTGCAAATTTCAGTGAAGACTGTGGAAGTTTAGGCCTTGAAAACACAACGTCAACAGTGGTAAATATCTATCCAAATCCAGCAAACAATGAGCTAAACATTGAATTGAACACATTCGAGGCTTTGAATGTGTTAGATTTGAAGGGTAAATTGATGTTGACTACAGAAGGTGCATTATCGCATACTTTGGACATTACTACCCTACAATCAGGCATTTATTTCATTCAGACCTCATCTGGCACTACGCATAAATCCATCAAGGAATAAAACTACCTTTCGAGTGCTGATTCGTTAGAGACTTTAAATATCAATCTTTCGGACTATCCTACTTACACCTCAATTCCTATTAACTGGGAAGGAGGTTTATTTCTTTCTACCACCGCATTCCCGTGTCGTGCGGTAGTTACATTATTTACAAACAAGAACATTATTTAATTTTCCCTTGTAACCAATATAACCTTGTACTGCTGTAAATCATAATCTGTTGATCGAAAAGCCACCCATTTACTTATTCCTCGAAGAAGTTTCAGGTTAAACATGTTTCTCGACAGGTGGGAGTTCAGTCATCTATCAGTTTATTTTTGGAAATAAATAAGGTGAAATAATTTGAGGTTCATCTGAATCTTGCTAAAAAATGATGGTTTTGCGTCAAACTGATAAAAATCATAATTGTTAACAAAGGAATTTCGATGGAGTAAATTCTGGTATAAAAGCTGAATGGAAGCTGGAAGATTAGATTTTTTTACTGATGCTTTATTTAAAACAGAAAAATACTTGGCCGTTTTTGAGGATTCGCTTATTTGAGAAAAAGCAAGTGCATTTAAAGAAATGTGCTTGAAATAATTCATTCTCATTTTGGTGGAGGTACTGTTTAAATGCTGCCTAAAATAAACAAAAGACGCATTGATGTATTTAATTCGCCCCAAGTCTAAAAGGACGAGAGTAAGAATGTAATCAAAATACACGTTCTGTGTATCTGTCATTTTAGACAAGCTCTTCTTGATCGAAGGAATTTGATTGCTTCTAATTAAAATGGTATGTCCAGAAACAAAATTTCGTAATGCTAACTCAATAGGCGAAGAGTAATATGACTTTATTTTGCTAGAATCTCTATTTGGAACGTAGTTCGTCTGACTCTGGGTTTTATCGTACAAAAGATAGGAGTTTGAAAAGTTCATAAGCACATCATCATCTTCTAGCATTAAATCCGCCAATTGAACCTCTACTTTGTTTTTTGCCCAGATGTCATCTTGATCTGAAAAAAAAAGATAGTCAGATTTTACAAAGTCCAATCCATTCACGAAATTATTGAAGTATCCTAGGTTTTTTTCATTTTGATGGAGTTCAATTCTCTTATCTTTTAAGATCATCTTTTTAATGATCTCAACTGTTCTATCATTAGAAGTATCATCTACAATGATTAGTCTAAAGTCCGTGTGAGTTTGATCTAAAATAGATTCGATTTGTAGCTCTATAAAATCTTCGCCATTGTACGTACACATTAGAATGTCAACAAACATTTTCTCACTTTTTTCGGTCAATTAATAATGTCATTTTATGGTTATTTCTTCATTTGAATTTTCTTTATTAATAAGTCTAAATTTATAGTTCAAATTTCGATACTTATTATCTACTGCGCATTCATGTAGAATAGCAAATTATAGTAGGTGGTTAAGTTGTTCTTTTTTAACACCTAAATAACCTAAATTATATGCATTGGTTTTTATAATTAAGGGGATTCTCTTAGAAATATTAATACCAGAGTGTTCCCAAACTTCTATTTTATCGGGATTATTAGACAGTAATTCAATAGATTTAATATTTAAATGTTCTAGTGCTTTAACGGCAATTGTAAAATCTCTTAAATCGGTATCAAAACCCAATGAATGATTTGCTTGGATGGTGTCTTGTCCTTCATCTTGTAAGGCATAAGCGTTAATTTTATTAAACAGACCAATACCTCTGCCTTCTTGCCTTAAATAAAGAACTATACCAGATCCTTTTTCTGCAATTGCACGCATACTTTCATCTAACTGTTCTCCGCAATCGCATTTTTTTGAGGTAAAAACATCACCTGTAAGGCACTCGGAATGTATTCTTGTTAATACATCACTTTTTCCGTTTATATCGCCCAAATATACAAGACAATGCTCTTGTACATCATTCTCTTGCTTAAAGGAAATGATTTTAAACTCTCCATACTTAGTGGGTAGTTTTGCTTTATTCGAAAACTTAATATTCATTTTTTATATTTTATTTTGACTTTGCCCAAAGTCACACTCGCCTTTGTTTAATTTGAATCGTTCAGTTTAATGTTATTCATCCAAGATTATTCTTCCCTGTTTGATGCAATAAATAAGCCTATTAAGGGCAAAGCTGCATTAATATCGATCAAGATCACGCATAGTATAAGTCCGTGCCACTAATATAAGAAAGTTAGTCTTTGCAAATGAATTAATTGATTCCGAAATTCTCATTACCTCTCTTTGTTGATTTTCTTTAGCATAAATAAAAATTAGTGCACTAGTCGTCTTGTTTCGACAATCCTAATAATCATAAATGGATAAAATAAAAGCCCCAAACCTAAATGGAATGGGATTTTTTGACCTCACCAGGATTACCTCCTGACGGTCGGTGCTTTCGTCAATCATTGATTGACTTCAGGGCAAACAGGATTAGCTAATCTACTACCTTCGGTGGTGAATGGCGAGAAACAAAAAAAGCACCCCTAATGGAGTGCTTTTTGTGACCTCGCCAGGATTCAAACCTGGAACCTCTTGAGCCGTAATCAAGTGCGCTATTCAGTTGCGCCACGAGGCCAAATTCGAGTGCAAATATACAGTGTTTTTTCTTATTCGCAATGAAGTTTCTATAATTTATTCGATTTCTGCTGATATACCTCTATCTAACAAGGCTGTACACATCATTTCTAACTCATCATACTCACCTCTTTTTACCTGACATTTGCCTTTGTAGTGAATAATCCAAGTACATTGTTCTGCTTGAATCATTTGATGCTTGCAAACTTTCACCAATGATTCTATTACATGATCAAATGTATTTACATCATCATTGTAAACAATTAAATCCTTTTTTTCAACTAACTCTTCTACGAGTAATTCGTCTAATAACGTTTCTACTTCAACCATATTAATTCGATTCTTCATTGAGTTCTAACTCCAATTCCGTTTCTTCGATGAGTTGTGGATTGAGGCCAAAATTTCTAATTATTTCTAAAAGTGGTTCTATTTCCACTTCATCTACCCCAAAGATACGAACTTCTGTTCCATTTTCATTCTTTAAATAAGTCCTTCTGTAATTATATCTCAACAACCAATCCATAAAATCACCCGAAATAGTTGAGTCTGAGAAGTTAACCGCAACAATTTTCTCGATTTCATCATCAAGGACATCAACCGAGAAGTATATTGTATCAATATCATCCCTGAAATTATACAGACGAGGAAGATAATCTTCGTTTTTATAAACAACAGACTTCACTTTTTTATCCTTAACATCATAGTAAAAATTACCCTCAGCATTGTATCTATTTAAAATATCTCTTGGATAATAATCAAATGTCTTTTTTGTAACAACCTGAACCCTTTGTTGATTTATTAAATCGGCATCTGCAACAATATTTACCTGGTTTACTTTCACTGAATCTTTTTTAACAACCTCCTTAATTGGTTCTTTTTGCACAGGAGCAGTCATATTCGATTGTAACACCGTTCTTCCTTCCAATTCAAGGATTCTATTTGCCTCTGATAAAGAAATTCTTTTTCCTTTAAAATACGCCGTAACAAAAGCACCTTGAACACCATTTTTTAAAGCAATGTTTCTACGAACCAAAGCTTCGGTCATATCATCAAACACTCCAGACGAATATCTTATTTGACCATTTGGTAGACGAATTGTATTGATTTCGGTCATGTTAAACAAATTCTCAGGTCCAACAGGTCGATTAAACACACCAATTTGAACTGTAAAAAACAAACCTTGCATTGTCTCTATAGGGTCTGCCGGAACAGCTCCAGGTGCTTTGTTATAATCTGTCTCAGAAACAACTTCTAATTCTGTAGCAAGAGGAACACCTAATTTTTCAGCAGTATTAACAGCCACTTCCATCATTATCTCATTATTTCCCTTTGGCACACAAGTACCTGCCTCTTCCCTCCTTCTTGCTTCAGCAAAACCAATTCTTTCACCATCACAATATGCAACTACAAAGGCATCGTTGTAACCTAATTCACGTATCTTACCTCGAGCATCAACAACTGCATCCGAATTATTAAAATAACCAGCCATGTAACGCGTAATGTTCGTGTTTGGAATTTTCTCTCCAGAAACTGGATTAAACTCACTAAACAAATCTTGAGGAATTGGTTTTCCAAAAGCGCCAATTTGAACACGATAAATAAGCCCTGATGGTTCGGAAACACCAACCGGGATAGGATTTTCATCCGAATAAATACTTTTAGATTCAGTAGTTATCGCTAATCCATCAGAAGGCAATTGAATTAAAGCAGTTGCGACCACAGCCAATTGAATTGGTTTAATACCTCTAGATACTAAATTCTGCATTTTCATAGCTTCTTCTTCATTTTTAGGTAGCATTTCATCTGCTAACCATTTCTTTTGAACTAGATCAATTTTAACACGGTCAATTTGTTCTTGTAACGTTTTTATTTTAGCAATCGACTTCGATACATCTTCATTATTATCTTCAGAAGTAGATTGAACCAAATCTCTTAAAATTCGTTGTTCGTTAATTAGTTCAATTTCCAAATTAGTCAATTTTGACTCAACTTGCAATGCTTCGCTTGCTATCTTTTCATATTTTTCATATTCCTCAGTAGAAGCGATAGCTCTTTCTTCATTGAAGGTTATTGTTTCTTTCAAGGCTAAATTACTTGTAACAGGACTTCTATCTTGATATGCTTCTAATTGTTCATTTACGATTGCAAGTCTAGATTCGATGTTTTTAAGTTCAAGTTCCAATTGTTCTTTCTCAAGCACCAAAGAAGCGACCTCTTTCTTCTTCGCTTTACTTATTTCTTTATCCTTTTCAGAAATCTCTCTCATCAATTCACCGATGGAAATACGAAAACTTCTTTTCTTTTTTTCCAATTCCTCTTTCGAATAAACTGATACCCCTTCAGATTTTTCTATATCATTAACTTTTATTTCTGCCAAAATTGTTTCAGCGTCAGAATTGATTTTTAATCGCTGTCCTTCTGCTTCTTTCAAGAGAAAGTTTTTTTCTTCCTCTGTTTTTGCTTTCTGAGCAGCGTTTATTGTTTCATTTAGAACTAACTCTTTGTTTTGAATTTCTTCAATGGTATTTATAGTCAATTCATTCGAATTACCATCCAATTTCAATTGAGTTATCAACTCTGAAGTTTTTTCTGCATCAATAGTCAATGATTCTTGAAGCAATTTATTTTCTTCTACATTTTGTTGGTTCAAGTTTGTCTCAATAGCTTTCTTAACTTCTTTACGTTCTGTACTTGTTATAGAAGGATTGTTCAACTGTTCATTTAAAAGCTGTTCTTCAATTTTGAGCTGCTCAAAAGCATTTTCATTTGCAACCGAATTTTCAGTTACTGCTAACGTATCTAATTCACCAATTCCAATTTTAATTCTTCGACGTTTATCTTGAACCTCTGACTTTTCATTTTCCAACCAAGAAAGCTCATCCTTTTCTTGCTGAGAAGTCGCGTTAGCCAGTCCTTCAATTTGCTGATTTAAAACCTCTTCGTATGCAGAAAGAAGCATTTCTTGTGATTTCAACTCATTAATATCCTTCGATTCATTTTCAAATAAATCAGCATTTTGATCCAAATAAGTTTCTCGCAATGAATTCACAAAAGCAATCTCTTTAGTATTAGTAACTGAAGCTTCATTCAGACTATCTATTCTTTCTTCAGTCTCAAGTTTAATTTTTTCAAATTTCATCAAAGATAAATCTGTCCCTACAGACCATTTTCTCTTATTGGACTCCTGTAACCTATCAATTTCACTGTTTAAGTTAGTCAATAGCTCATTCTCTCTATCAATCAGTTGTGCATTGGAAGCATTTGAATTTTTCAATTTTTCAATTTCAGCCGTGTATTTTTTGTCGACTTGATTGATTAAATCACTCTTTTCTTCAGTTGTAAGAATATCAGTCGATTTCTTAATCAATGATGCAACGGATGATTTAGCTTCTAACAAAAGCTCATTTAGAACCTTTAATTTTTCTGAATTATCAGCATTCTTTTTAATCGCTTCATCTAATTTTGAGATGTAAGTTTCTTCGAGTGCAAGCAGTTCTTTAATCTTAGAATTTTCTTCTTGATTTCCATTCAACAATGTTTCCTTATCGCTTAAATAACTCGGTGCAATTGAATTTAAAACGTCACTTTTAACATCTGAACCTGCTATTACTTCTGGTTTATTTGTCTCATTTAACGAGGAGATGAGTTGATTTCTCTCTGCTACATTGTTTTCAATTTTTTCGTTTAACTGAGTAAGCGCAATCTTTCTTTCAATAAGTGATTCATCGTTTGGATTTTTATTCAATTTTTTATCAATTGATTTAATCTCTTCTCCGACTGACTTTAATAAACTTTCATCCACTTTTTGCAGTTGTGTTGAAGATTCTAGCGCTGTTAACGAATTGTCTTCTTTAATGACATCTATTTGCTTTTGATAGTCGTTAATTACAGAATTCTCATCAGCTGTTTTAACTTCTGCAACTACAGGATTAAGCTTAATTATTTCTGACTCAAGAGCTTCTATAGAATTTTCTGTTTCTTCCAATACATCCTTTACAATTGTTAATTTAGCAATTGCTTCCTCATCCGTTGGATCCTTCTCAATGTCCTTTTCTAGATCCGTTTTAGTTTCGCTTAATTTCTTCGTGAACGATTCATTCACAGAAAGTGCTTGTTTCCTTTTATCGAGTTCAGTTAACGATTCATTCAATTGAATCTTCGCTATATTCTCTGAATAGCTATTGTCAATTTCTGCAATAACATCGTCTTTTGATAATGCAATGTCAGGAGAATTCGTTTTTAACCCTTCGGCTTCTTTGGTTAAGCTTAAATTTTCCGAAACTAACCTATTTTTTAGCTCTTCTAGTTTCGCTTTTTCTTCCTTCAACTGATTGTTAAGAGGATCATTTTCCAATTCGTCAATGGTAGCATTAAGCTCTAATTCTACTTCACTTATAGTTGCATTATTAGCATCTTGCAATCTATAAAGCTTTTCAATATCTGTTAAATTCGTATTCTTTTGAATTTTAGATTTAGCCGCTTCATTATCCTTTATTGTGACCGCAACAAACATGTCTGCACCTGATCCAAATTCGGCTGGATTTTCAGCTTCAATTTTTGCTATTTCCTCTTGAATATTGGTTGTCTCAACTTCAGATTTAACAGACATAGCTGCCTTCATTTTCTCATCTAGAACTTTCGCATCAACAACTGAATTTATTGAATTGTCTGAAGCTTTCTGGATACTTGAAATCTTTTTGTCGTTTGTACTTTTTTCAAGATTAAGCTCATTAATTTTTGATTGAATTGCAGTGATTTCCTCATCTACTAGTTTCTTCTCAGATTCCTTCGATTCAATTTGAAGCTTTAGTTCTTCGTATTTTTTCTTGTTGCTTGTTTCTAATTGACTACTTAATTCAACAATTTCCCTATTCAGCAAGACATTTGTTTTTTCGTACGAAG
>ENA-UOYN01000900-UOYN01000900.1-marine-metagenome-genome-assembly--contig:-NODE-900-length-10770-cov-6.322072_pt1 | contig 10770 bp, 9 predicted proteins | sample MGYA00238176_ERZ767358 | MGnify/ENA primary metagenome ERZ767358 (study PRJEB28950, sample SAMN06266238) | marine metagenome | isolation source: Columbia River Estuary | place: USA:Columbia River Estuary...
GCGGCGTTCCATACGCATCATCAAGATATATGGGTATGGCTTCTGGCGGCAGGGCGACGCCGGACAGGGGATGCTTAGCAGCGGACAATATGGCGGTAGTCAAAGTGCGCTGTTGATGACCATCCCAATGTTAAAGTTGTCGAAAGACGTCGGCGCGTCATCTTTCGCGCTGATTGGTCGGGCATCGGTCGCCCATGACGATTTGCACGCACGCGAATGGTCGGCGGGGCTTCGCTGGCATCCATCAGCGGCGTTTCCAGCGCAATTGTCCCTAGAACGACGCTTTCGGCCAGATCGTCCTGATGCCGTTGCAGCGTTTATATCGGGCGGACATGACGGCACTTCATTGCCCTTGGGCTTTGCGCTCGACGGCTATGGACAGGCAGGGTTTGTGACAGGCAAATTCGGCGGTGGATTTGCCGACGGCCAATTGCATATATTGAAAAGCATAGCCAGCTACGGAACAGCGAAGCTAGCGGCCGGCGCCGGCGCTTGGGCGGGCGGCCAAAGCGACATCATGCGCGTCGACATCGGACCATCCGTTCGCGCGAACCTACAGGCCGGTGCAACGTCGCTCCGGCTTGACGCAAGCTGGCGCTTTCACATTATGGGCAATGCACGGCCCGACAATGGTCCTGCCGTCACCTTGTCCACCAGTTTCTAAACCCGCGCCTTTATCCTGCCGTCAAATGCCGTTAGGGTCCGATAGTCGATCATGGATATTTATCTGCCCATAGCCAATCTGTCGGTCAACGCGCTTGTGATCATCCTTTTGGGTGGCGGCGTCGGCATGCTGTCGGGCATGTTCGGCGTCGGTGGTGGATTCCTAACAACGCCTTTGCTTATATTCTACGGTATCCCGCCTGCGGTGGCCGCAGCATCCGCATCCACGCAGGTGACAGGGGCAAGTGTCTCGGGCGTGTTCGCGCATATGAAACGCGGCGGGGTTGATTTCCAAATGGGCGGCGTGCTCGTGGTGGGCGGGATATTCGGCACAGGCGCGGGCGCCGCGATATTTGAGATATTGGAAGCGCTTGGCCAGATCGATACCGTCATCAATATCCTGTATGTGTTGATGTTGGGAAGCATCGGTGGCTTGATGGCCAAGGAAAGCTTAACCAACGTCCTTGCCGTGCGGGCAGGAAAGCCGGTCGCTGCGGCTAAACGCCGACACCATCCGTTGGTGGCCAATTTGCCCATGCGCTGGCGCTTCTATCGCTCCGGTCTCTATATATCGCCTATCGCGCCTTTGATATTAGGCTTTATCACAGGCATCATGACTATGCTGCTTGGCGTCGGCGGTGGGTTCATCATGGTGCCCGCGATGCTCTATCTCTTGGGTATGGGCGCGCAAGTTGTGGTCGGCACATCCTTATTCCAGATTTTGTTCGTCACGATAGCGTCAACGATGATGCACAGCCTGACCACCAAAGCTGTCGATATCGTGCTGGCCGTATTCTTGCTGATTGGCAGTGTGACTGGGGCGCAAATCGGCGCGCGTCTGGCACAACGCATGCGGCCAGAATATCTACGCCTCTTTCTCGCTGCAATCGTGCTTCTGGTCGCGATCCGGATGGCGCTTGGTCTGGGCTGGCGTCCCGACGAAATCTATACGTTGCAGGCGTTATGATCCGTTTATTCGCCCTGATATTGTTTTTGCTGCCGATATCGGCAAGCGCGCAAAATGTACCCAAATTGGTGCCAGATGTGTCGCAACGGGAAATCAATATTCAGTCCGGATTCACCGGCACCGAAATGCTGTTGTTCGGGGCCATCATCTATCCACGTGGCGTGGCGCCAGAGGGGCAGGTCGATGTGGCGGTCGTTCTGCGCGGGCCAACCCGGTCGGTGACTTTACGGGAAAAGCAGAAAATTGCCGGTATCTGGATTAACGCTGACAGTAGCGATTTCCGGTCCGTTCCCGCATATTATGCCATCGCATCATCACGGCCACTGGATCAGATCATCAACAATAAAACAGCCGCGATTTATGAGCTTGGCCTGGACCGCCTGCAATTGTCGCCCAGCGGCGAGGTTAATGCCAGCGAGCAGCGCCGCTTTGTCGACGGACTGGTGGACTTAAATCGCCGCAACGGTCTTTTCCGCCAAGAGGCTGGCACGGTCGAAATCACCGATCAGGTGTTATATCGCGCGCGCCTCAATATTCCGTCTAGCGTGCCCGTCGGCGTTTACACTGCCGAAACTTTGCTCATTCGCGATGGGCGAGTAATTGTGGCCGATGACAATGTCGAAGTCCGGATACGCAAAACCGGCTTCGAGCAGTTGGTCACCATTTTGGCGCAGGATTATGCGCTATTTTATGGCGCAATGGCGGTGCTTGTCTCATTGCTGCTCGGCTGGTTTGCCGGATTTATATTCAATCGGCTATAGGCCGTTGCTGATGCGCGCGTTGGATTAGGGCCACTTAGCTTCTCACTCGTTCAGATTTGGCCGCAAATATTGCCGTGCACGATCAAGGTCCAGTCCACGCCGCGCTGCGTAATCCGACACCTGATCTTCGCCAATGCGAGCGACCCCAAAATATTCAGATTGCGGGTGACCGAAATAAAAGCCGCTTACGGCGGCGGTCGGCAACATGGCAAAGCTCTCGGTCAAAGTAATGCCCGTTTGATGTGTGGCATCCAGCAGGTCGAACAATGTCGGCTTCAGGCTATGGTCTGGACAGGCAGGATAGCCGGGGGCTGGCCGAATGCCGCGATACTCTTCGCGGTTGAGCGCCTCAGACGTGAATTGTTCATCAGGAGCATAGCCCCATAATTCTTTGCGGACATGTTCGTGCATCCGCTCGGCAAAGGCCTCCGCCAAGCGGTCTGCCAGCGCCTTCAGCATGATATCTGAATAATCGTCCATATTGGCTTTGAACTCAGCCAAATGCGTCTCTATGCCGTGACCAGTGGTCACTGCAAATCCACCAATCCAATCACCGTCGCGGCTAATGAAATCGGCAAGACACATGTTAGCCTTACCTTCGCGCTTGGCGATTTGCTGGCGCAAAAACGGTAAGCGGACATGCGCCTCTGTCTTGTCGCAATAAACAAGCACGTCATCGCCATCGCGCGAACAGGGCCACAGGCCAGCAACGCCTTTGGCACGAAGCCATTTTTCATGGATGATCTTGTCAAGCATGGCATTGGCATCAGCAAACAGGCTGGTCGCGCTTTCGCCGACAATTTCATCAGTCAAAATCGCTGGATAATTGCCATGCAATTCCCATGCCCGGAAAAATGGGGTCCAGTCGATATAGTTGCGCAAGTCGGCCAAGTCCCAATCATCATAGACATGGACACCGGGTTTTTGCGGCGCGGCTGGCTTTAGGCTTTCGTCGATTTCGAAGGCATTGGCGCGCGCTTCTTCGAGCGTGGCTAGCGGCTTTGCTGTCTTGCCCGCGCGGGCATTGCGTATATCGCTATATTCGGCGCGGGTATCGGCAACGAATTTGTCTGCCATACTGTCGCTCACCAATGTGCCCGCAACCCCGACCGCACGCGAGGCGTCGAGCACATGGATAACGGGACCGGAATAGACGGGCTCAATGCGCAATGCCGTATGTGTTTTCGACGTGGTTGCGCCGCCGATCATCAGCGGCATAGACATGCCCGCTTTTTCCATTTCCTCGGCAACGGTTACCATTTCGTCGAGCGAAGGGGTGATAAGGCCGGATAGCCCAATCATATCGGCATCATGTTCGACCGCCGCTTGCAAGATTGTCGGCCAGGGCACCATGACGCCCAGATCCACAATCTCAAAGCCATTGCATTGAAGCACGACGCCCACGATATTCTTGCCAATATCATGCACGTCACCCTTCACGGTCGCCATGATGATCTTACCTTTGCCCTTGGCACCCGCCTCTTTTTCCGCCTCAATATAGGGGAAGAGATGCGCGACCGCTTTCTTCATGACGCGCGCAGACTTCACAACTTGCGGCAGGAACATGCGGCCTGATCCGAAAAGATCGCCCACGACATTCATGCCGTCCATCAACGGCCCTTCAATAACCTCTATGGGACGACCGCCCGCAGACTTTGTGGCAAGTCGTGCTTCTTCGGTGTCCTCGACGATATGCGCATCGATACCTTTGACCAAAGCATGTTCCAACCTTTTGGTCACAGGCCAGCCGCGCCATTCGGCCTCTGCCTTTTCCTGCGCCACATCGGTCCCGCGATATTTCTCGGCCAGGGCGATCAGGCGCTCGGTCGCATCGGGGTCGCGGTTGAGGATGACATCTTCGCAAGCAACGCGCAGTTCAGGGTCAATGTCATCATAAATATCAAGCTGCCCTGCGTTAACGATGGCCATATCAAGCCCTGCAGGAATTGCATGATAGAGAAATATGGAGTGCATCGCGCGACGCACAGGTTCATTGCCACGGAAGCTAAACGACAGGTTGGAAAGCCCGCCCGAATAATGCGCATGCGGGCAAAGAACGCGCAGTTCCTTTATCGCCTCGATAAAGTCGACACCGTAATTATTATGCTCCTCAATCCCCGTCGCCACCGCAAAGATATTGGGATCGAAAATGATGTCTTCGGGCGGGAAACCGATGCCAATCAGTAAGTCGTAAGCGCGTTTGCAAATCTCGACCTTACGGGCTTGCGTGTCGGCTTGGCCGGTTTCATCGAACGCCATGACGACGACCGCTGCGCCATAAGCCATGCATAAGCGCGCATGATGCAAGAACGCCTCTTCGCCTTCCTTCATAGATATCGAATTGACGATGGGCTTGCCCGAAACGCATTTCAACCCAGCCTCAATCACGCTCCATTTGGAACTGTCGATCATTAACGGCACGCGGGCGATATCGGGTTCTGCAGCGATACGCTTGATGAAGGTGGTCATCGCTTCATGCGCGTCCAACAGGCCTTCATCCATGTTAATGTCGATGATCTGCGCACCATTTTCGACCTGGTCGCGCGCCACTTCAACGGCAGCTTCATAATCGCCTGCGAGGATCAGCTTTTTGAACTTGGCACTACCAGTGACATTGGTGCGCTCGCCGATATTGACGAAGCGGGAAGAGGAAGCGGTGGAGGACATTTTTGTTCTGCTTTATAAGGGTCAAGCGGCCATGACGAAGGGTTCGAGCCCGGCCAGTCGGGTCACAATATCGGCCGTCGGAATGGAACGTGGCGCACGGCCCGCAACTGCCTTGGCTATTGCGGCGATATGCGCAGGGGTTGTGCCGCAGCAACCGCCAATGACATTTACCAGACCATCGTCGAGCCATTGGCCAATTAATTGTGCCGTAGTTTCCGGCAACTCATCATATTCTGCCAAGTCATTGGGCAGACCTGCATTGGGATAGGCCATCACAAGCGTGTCTGCTTGCTTCGATAATGCAGCCAGATGCGGACGCAGCAGATCTGCGCCGAACGAACAATTCAACCCGATGGTAAGAGGTTTGACATGGCGGATCGCAGCCCAAAATGCTTCCACCGTATGGCCTGACAGATTTCGGCCAGCCATATCCGTGATGGTCATGGATATCATCAACGGCACATCGCGCCCACATGCAGCGGCAGCCTCTTGTGCAGCCATCGCCGCGCATTTGGCGTTAAGGGTGTCGAAAATGGTTTCAATCAAAAGGAAATCGACGCCACCTTCGATCAACGCGTCGCATTGCTCCCGATAGACATCTTTCAAATAATCGAAATCTATCTCACGATAGCCCGGGTCATTGACATCGGGTGACAAGGACAGGGTTTTGTTGGTCGGACCAATCGACCCGGCCACAAACCTCTTTATGCCATCCTTCGCCTCAGCATCTTCGCAACAGGCCCGCGCCAACTTCGCAGATTCCATGTTTAGCTGCCAGACCAGATGCTCACATCCATAATCGGCCATGCTAATTTTTGTTGCGCTGAACGTGTTGGTCTCGATCATATCGGCACCCGCATCCAAATAGGCGCTGTGGATAGCGCCCACGACGTCGGGCCGCGTGATCGACAATAGATCATTATTGCCCTTTTGATCGTGCGTCAGTTCAAGCGTGCCGCGATAATCAGCCTCAGACAGTTTATAGCCTTGAATCGCGGTGCCATAGCCGCCATCGAAAACCAATATCTGTTGCGTCGCACGCGCGACAAAGGCTTCCCGCGCGCTCATGCGGCGGCCTTTTGCGCTACATCGGCGGGCCGCTTACCCAGCAAGTGGCAAATCGCGTAAGATAGCTCGGCGCGATTCAGGGTGTAGAAGTGAAATTCCCGAACGCCGCCCGCATATAATTTCCGGCACATTTCTGCCGAAACAGTGGCCGCCACCAATTGCCGTGCGGAGGGATGATCATCCAATCCCTTAAACACATCTGCCATCCAATCCGGTATTGCGGTCCCCGTCATATGCGACATGCGGGTAATCGCGGCGAAGTTCGAAACGGGCATGATGCCCGGCACAATTTCTGCATCAACGCCTGCCGCTGCAACCGCATCGCGGAAACGGAAGAATGTTTCGGGTTCAAAAAAGAATTGCGTTATTGCGCGGCTCGCGCCGGAATCTAACTTGCGTTTGAGAAAATCAATGTCTGCCGCAGCAGACAAGGCCTCTGGATGGGTTTCTGGATAAGCGCTGACCGAAATTTCAAACGGGTGCAGCTTGCGCAAACCTTCCACCAGTTCCGCCGCGCTGGCATAGCCGTCGGGGTGCGGGACAAATTGGCCGCCAGCATTAGGGGCATCGCCGCGTAGCGCAACAATATGGCGAACCCCTGCTTCCCAATAAGCGTTGGCGACATCAGCAATTTCACTCTTGGATGCCTCGACGCAGGTCAAATGGGCGGCTGCCGGAATAATGGTTTCGCGCGCGATGCGCGCCACAGTATTATGCGTGCGTTCACGCGTTGTGCCGCCTGCACCATAAGTGACCGAGACAAAGCGGGGACCAAGCGGCGCGAGCGTCACAACCGAATCCCACAACTGCTCTTCCATCTTCTCCGTTTTGGGCGGGAAAAATTCGAAGCTAATTTCGCAATCGCCGGGAAGCCCCGCAAAAAGGGGCGCGGCAACTGCCCGGCTGGCCTCCTGCATCTGTGCGAGTGGGAGAATCATGAGACGATCCTTAAATTGTTTTTTGGGTTGAGATTGTGTGTGGGACGCGGTTGCTGGGCCGAAAGCTTTTCGCCCATCCAGACTTTGACCACCAAAGCGCCTGCTTCAAGCGCGGTTTGATGCACCATCTGCAAACCGTGACTATGAAATGTCTTTTTCATGAAATCATCGGAAAAGCCAAGCCGCGCGTGAGCATGCACCGTGCGCAATTCTTCCAGATCGTGCGCGGCGAAATCCACGATAACCAGCCGGCCACCCGGCGCAATCGTTCGGATCGCTTCGGCAATAACCGCTTCGGGGTGCTGCGCATAATGCAAGACCTGGTGAAAAATGACCGTATCAAATTCACCATCCGCCACGGGGAGCATGTTGAAGTCGCCTAGTTTGATATCAACCTTGTTGGCGATTTCTGGACTTAAGTTGGCAATTTTCGCGCGGGCAAGCCGCAGCATTTCGGGGCTACTATCGATCGCGACAAGCCGACTGGCGTCTGCTGCAAATAATTCGACAATGCGTCCAGTACCCGTACCCACATCAAGCACTTGGCCTAAGGGAGCGCTATGCAGCACCTGCGCTAGCCGCGCTTCAACTTCCGAATCGGCAATGTGCAATGATCTGAGTGAATCCCACTCATCGGCATGCGCCGCAAAATATTGCGCTGCCATGTCGGTGCGCGCGTTGCGGACCTCATCCAATCGAAGCAGGTCGCGCTGGAAAGCCCTTGCCTGCGACACATCGGCCTCTGCCAATAATGATGCAAGTGAGCCGTCGGTTAACAGCCCACTAGGCCGCAAGAATACCCAGCTTCCCTCCTTGCGACGTTCCAAAAGCCCAGCTTCATCTAGGATCCGAATATGTCGGGAAACGCGAGGCTGGCTCTGATCGAGTATTTGAACCAATTCACCTACAGATAGCTCAAGCCGACGCACTAGAAACACGATTCGTAACCGTGTAGGGTCGGCCAAAGCCCGCATGATGTTTAACAAATTGATCATTTGGAATGGATATAAAGAATTCTTTATATCGTGTCAATCCGCACAAATTCGCCATATTTTCTACCGTTAAGGTAGACATAGGCCCCAAACAGCCATTTAACATTCTGCTGAAATGAAAAAGCGCATTGCCAGCGAATTATGAACGGGCTAGAGGGCAGTTCGCAGGCAAGCTGCAATTCTTGCAACGTGCCTGTCAGGTTTTCATAAGTTTTGCTAGGGGGTTTCCCATATGAAGAAAATTGCTGTATCTCTCGTTCTTGCCGCTTCGCTCGGTTTGGCTGCTTGCTCAGGTGCTGAAGAAGCAACCACAGAAGCAACAACAGAAGCAACAACAGAAGCTGCTGACGCCGCTGTTGAAGGCGCTGAAGTAGCTACCGACGCTGCTGCAACTGACGCTGCTGCTGCTCCTGCTGCAGACGCTGCTGCACCTGCTGCTGACGCTGCTGCAGAAGCTGGCGCCGCTGCAGACGCTGCGAAAGAAGCTGCGAAGTAATATTCGCGCTTTCTAAGCGAAAGCATTTGATAAGGGCTGTCCTGTTTACAGGGCGGCCCTTTTCTTTGTCCGCGACAATGCTGCACTATGTCTTTGGCAAGACGAATTGCTATTTGGGATTATTGTCCGTGATATGTGGCGACGGTGCGCGACACAAACTGCATGAATGACATGCGCTGCGGTATGGGGGCGGTCGTGCTGCCCATCATAACGGCCACGGCATAACGCGTACCATCAGGCGCGGTCATTATACCAATATCATTATAGCCCGTTGAAACCGGCGGAAGAATTTGTCCTGTCCCCGTCTTGTGCACAAACTGCCACCCCGCAGGCACCCCTGCCTTCAAACGGTTCGGACCACTTGATGTGCGCGCCATTATCCCCAGAATCAGTCGCGTTGAGGTGGCGGAGAGCAGCTCACCTTTCGCCAATTTCGCAAGCGCACGGACAATCGCCTCCGGACTTGCTCCATCAACAGGATCGGCAAGGTAGCGATCCAATGCTGCTTTTCGCGTCGCTAGGGGCACTTCTGCGCGCGCTGCATAAAAGCGCTGTCCAATGGCATATTCTTGCCGCCATTCCAGCCCGGCTATCGCGCTTTGCATCGCACGCTCACCCGGACCAAAACGAATGGCACCCAGTTTTTTGCGCATTAGGAAATTCTGCACCGCCTGTGGGCCACCTGCCGTGCGCAGCAGAGAGTCATTGGCCGTGTTGTCGCTACCTATGATTGCTTGTTCGAGAAGTGACAACACCGTGACCTCAATCTCACCATTGGCGATAACACGGTCGCGAATGGGTTGATGAAAGACCGCAAGGTCATCCCGCGTAATGCGTATTTTTTGGTCCAGACGGATCTTATTTTGGTCAACCAAGTCCAAAATCGTCAGTGCCACCCATGTTTTGGATACGCTTTGCTGCGGAAATAGCTCGTCAACGCGTTGACCGGTTATCCATTCACCGCCATCGATACGCATAATTGCAACGCCGGTGCGACCCGGAAAAACACGCCATTGCTCGTTCAGCAGATTTTCCAACCCTATTGGTGCACGGGCAACTGCGGGGCGAACTGGAGCGGCAGGCGCCATTGGTCTGTTCACGGCTGGGGCAGGCTGTGTTCGCGATGGTGCACGTTCTGCGGCAACGCATGCCGACAACATGCCAATTATCGCCAATGCGGCAATGCCTTTGCGACCGATGCCCTGCATGCGATTTTCGTGAGTTCTTAATAAATTGGCCATGCAGAAGTGCTAAAGCAGGCTTTTCGTAGAGAACAGCTTTTACCCATATTTTGCGATGAACGATTCTTGAGCGTCGACGAGATGAGGAAGGAGCATACAGCAGCGTTGATCTTAGTGGCTACTGAACCATTATGGTGCTGGCAAATTTAATACCCTAGCCGCGTCCGCGATAGGGCTGCACGCCTTGGTCGGGTATCCACAAACCCTTTGGTGGCTCACCAGATTGCCAGAACACATCTATCGGAATGCCACCGCGCGGATACCAATAGCCGCCGATACGCAACCAATGCGGTTTCATCTCCGCAAAAAGCCGCTCGCCTATGCCAACAGTGCAGTCTTCATGAAAGGCGGCATGATTGCGGAATGAACCCAGAAACAGCTTTAACGATTTTGATTCGACGATCGTCGCATCCGGCGCATAATCGATCACTAAATGCGCAAAATCCGGCTGCGCCGTAACCGGACATAGCGAGGTAAATTCGGGCACCGCAAAGCGCGCGAGATACAAGACGCCCGGCCGTGGATTGGGAACATAATCCAGTTGCGCCTCTTCTGGCGTTTGGGGAAGCGCGCTTTGTGCACCTAGAAATTTGGGCTTTAGTGTATCAGTCATGATCGTGCATTTAGCCGTTTTGTAGCGCGAAGCAAACGGCTCGAGCATAAATATGGCGGCATCCCCCCAGCATTCTGGAAACCCTGTATCGGCCAGAAGAGCGCCCTGCGCTATGTCACAGGCATGACAATTTTGATTCCGATATTTGGTGACCAGCTAAGCCACGGCCTTTCCTCTTTGGCGGGGCAGGACAAAAAAGCATGCGTCATCTTGATGGCGGAAGTGGACGAAGAAACCGAATATGTGCCGCACCATAAATCCAAAATGGCGTATATCCTGTCCGCGATGCGCCATCACGCAGAGGATCTGCGGGTAGCAGGTTGGGCCGTCGATTACGTAAAACTGACCGATGCCAACAACAGCG
>ENA-UOYN01000913-UOYN01000913.1-marine-metagenome-genome-assembly--contig:-NODE-913-length-10667-cov-4.305692_pt1 | contig 10667 bp, 9 predicted proteins | sample MGYA00238176_ERZ767358 | MGnify/ENA primary metagenome ERZ767358 (study PRJEB28950, sample SAMN06266238) | marine metagenome | isolation source: Columbia River Estuary | place: USA:Columbia River Estuary...
ACCAGAAGCATCCATACCTTGTAGTACAATTAGAACACTTTGTTTTCCTTCCGCATAAAGTCTTTTACTGTATTCATAAACATCATCTAAAAGTTTTTTAGTTTCTTTTTTAATGTCTTCTTTGTTCCATTCGCTGTTACCCTCAGGATTGTGTTGTTCAAGCTTTATCATTGCTATTTTAATATAATGTATACAGGTAAATGGTCTGAATATCCGCCATAATACCTTCTTCCTCCGTAGGTAGAATTTGGTTTTTTATTCCCGTCGCGTTGTGTGAATAACAATTCTTCGTTATCCAGTATAAAACCATTTCTTTTCTCTATTCCTATTTTGTTAGATCCATCATAAATCGATTGTGAAACGATGATTTGGTCTAATACAGCCCAATCATTCATGTAAACACTTGTTCCCAAATCATTTTCATTATCGTCGTAAAACAGGTTGATTAAATCTCCATCGTTTGCATATCCAGATTCTTTTGCTTTTAATATTTTTTCTAAGCTTCTGTCATCTGGGTGATCATTGAAGTCTCCAAGAACAAGGATGTTAGCCTTTGGGTCAACAGCTGTTAATTCATCAATTTTAGCCCGTAAAATTGTTGCTGCTCTTTCCCTTTTGTGCGATGTTTCTGCTTTTCCTTCTCTTCTTGACGACCAATGGTTGACAAAAACATGTGTTATAACTCCACCCATCATTTCTCCTTTTACATAAAGAATGTCTCTGGTATTAAATGCAGGATTGTAATCCAAAGTAATGGGTATGTTTTCACTATCAATTACTTTAAATACTTTTTTATCGTAGAGTAAAGCGCAATCAATTCCTCTTCGGTCGGGAGATTCAAAATGAATAATGCCCATTGATTGATTTTTAAAAATGTCTTGTTTCACTAAATCATTTAGAACATTGTAGTTTTCAATTTCTGCGAGTCCAACCAATACTGGTTTTTCTTGGATAAAAGAAAGTGCGTCAGAAATTCTTCCAAGCTTTTTTTGATAGCGTTCATCATCCCATTCATATTCACCAAAGGGAGTAAACTGTTCATCATCCTTACCGGGGTCGTGCTTTGTGTCGAACAGATTTTCTACATTATAAAAAACGACAGATCTTCCTGTAAACTCATTCATTTGAAAATTGTTGGAATTAATTTCATTATTTAAATCAGTACAGCTAATCGCAATGAAACATATGGATAGGATGAAGAGGTATTTTCTCATTTGATACCTAAAACGCCTAATAGACCTCTTGTGATTTTACCAATTAGCCCTCCGCCTCTTGATGTTGTCGCACCTTTGGTAATACCATCAGAAACATTTCTCCATAATCGTTCACGTTCACGTTCCTTTTTCTTATCGGCGGCAATTTGCTCCTTTTTCAACCTTGCAATTTCTCTTTCTTCGTCTCTAATTCTTTTAGCCTCTTCCTTTTTGAGGTTTGCAAGTTCAATATTTCTAGCCTTTTCTTCTTTTTCACGAATTAATTCTTCCGCTTTTTCTTGTTCTAAATTGGCTTTTTCATTTTGCTCTACAGTTTGTGCTTTATTGATTTTTCCAGTGAGAATTTCATAAGCACTATCTCGATCAATTTCTTCGTTATATTTTGTTACTAAATCAGAGTTTTTAACCAATACAGCAACTTCTTCGTTCGTAAGAATGTCCATTCGTGTTAATGGTGCTCTACAAACGGTTGCAGCTAAAGGAGTGGGAATACCTTTTTCATTTAAGGCGGTTATGATGGCTTCTCCAATTCCAAGCTGCGTAATTAAATTCTCAGTTTCATAGAATTCAGATATTGGGTAATTTTCGGATGCTTTTTTTATTGCTTTTCGATCTTTTTCCGTAAAAGCTCTTAATGCATGTTGTACTTTTAAACCTAATTGAGCCAATATTTCATCTGGAACATCAATAGGGTTTTGAGTACAGAAAAAGATGCCGATTCCTTTTGAACGAATTAGTTTTACAATCACCTCTAATTGATCAAGTAAAGCAGTTGTAGCTTCTTCAAAGACTAGATGAGCTTCGTCAATAAATATGCATAATTTTGGTTTATCGCTATCTCCTTCTTCCGGAAAGGATGCATAAATTTCGGCCAATAAACTCAGCATGAATGTTGAGAATAATTTGGGTTTACTTTGAATATCCATTAATCGAACGATGGAAATAATACCATTACCATTTGAATCCCTTCTAATTAAATCATTAGGCTCAAAAGAACGTTCACCAAAAAATGTTTCAGCGCCTTGTTGTTCAAGTTCAATAACTTTTCGCATGATGGTATTTACCGTTGCAGAAGCAACTTGACCGTATTCTTCAGCAATTATTTCCTTCCCTTCATTGGCAACATATTGCAATACCTTTCTTAAATCTTTAAGATCAATTAATGGTAAATTTTGGGTGTCGCAAAAAACAAAAATCAATGATATAACACTACTTTGGGTGTCATTTAATCCGAGAATTTTTGATAATAAAACAGGGCCAAATTCTGTTACTGTAGCTTTTAACTTTACACCATCTCCATCAGAAAGCGTCATTAATTCTACAGGCATCGGCATCGGATCGTATGGCAAATCAATTGCAGAATGTCTTTTTGTAATAAAATCATTGCTTGTTCCTGATGCAGCCAACCCGCTTAAATCACCTTTTATATCCATTAAAAGGGAGGGAATTCCCTTTAGCGATAATTGTTCAGCGATAACTTGAAGGGATTTTGTTTTTCCTGTTCCAGTAGCCCCTGAAATTAATCCATGACGATTAAGTGTTTTAAGTGGGACTTTAACATGAGTTCCAGCAATAGGCTCTCCATCTAACATTGCTCCACCAAGCGTTATTGAGTCTCCCTTAAAAGTATACCCACTATTGATAACGTCCTTAAACGTAGCTGCTTTTGACATTTGAAATTTTATTATTTACCAAAAAACTTTTTAAACAGGCCTGAAATTCCTGAACTTGCTGATTTTCCTCCGCCTTTTTTATTGCCTGAATTATCTCCATCAAACATGTCGGTAATGTTTCCTAATAAACCTGCAATTCCTCCCTCATCATTTTTACCGTCAGCAGATAATTTGGAGGTAACTTGACTAAGAATTCCCGGCATTGCCCCCTTTACCTGACTAGCGATACTTTCTGGAAGTCCAACTTTTTTAATCAAACCATCTAAGAAGTCATTTTCAATTTCAGCAGCCATTACATTGTCATCGTCTGAGTTTGGGTTTTCCGACAACAAACTAGAAACTTTTTTTGGGTCTTTTGAAAATTTAGATTTGATAGTATTTACAGCTTGATCTGCCACTGATTTTGCCTGTTCATCACTAACTCCTGCTTTTTTTAAGAGTCCTTGAATTGTTTCATTTTTCAAAATATCATTTACGTCAATCATTCTTTTGTTTTAAATTAAAATTTCCAATCAAATTTATTTATTGCTTTTACACAAGATACTAATAAATCGATACTTCCTTGAATATCATCTTTATTGGCCATTTCTATTACTTGATGTAAGTGTCTCGTTGGAATAGAAACCGCACCTGCGATTGACCCTCCTTCGGTCATTCGTTGTATTCCTGCAGTGTCAGTTCCACCAGCGGTTAAAATTTCGGGTTGCCATTTTATATTATTAGCATTCGCAGTTTGCTTCATAAATTCAACCATTCGATAATCACAAATAGTGGATGCATCCATAATTTTTATTGCTGTTCCTTCGCCAAGTTTAGTTATCATTTCATGCGGAGCAGCACCTGGGAGATCAAATGCGATAGTAGTATCTAATCCAAATCCGAAATCTGGATTAATTTTTAGAGAAGACACATTCGCTCCTCTAATTCCAACTTCTTCTTGCACTGTGAAAACAGCATATAAATCGTATGGAATTGACTTCCCTTTTAATTCTTTTAAGCATTCAATGAGAATAAAAACTGCTAATCGGTTGTCTAATGATTTCCCGTTAACACAGTTACCCATTTCAATAAACTCTCTTTCTCTCGTAATTGGCGTTCCAATTTCAACCAGCTCCTTTACTTCTTCGGCAGTTAAACCTGTATCAATAAAATAATCAGAAAGCTTTGCAACTTTATTTCGCTCATCAGCAGTCATTACATGGATTGGTTTAGAGGCCATTACACCAATAACATCCTTTTTCCCATGAATAATTACTCTTTGAGCTGTTAACGTTTTAGGGTCAAAACCGCCTAAGGTGTGAAATCTGATAAATCCGTTATCATCAATGTGAGTAACAATGAATCCGATTTCATCCATATGTGCTCCGATCATAACTTTTTTACTCTCATCCCCTCTTTTTATGGCATATACATTGCCCATATTGTCAACTTCCACTTCGTCAACCAAATCTTTAATTTCATCTAAAACCAAGGATCTTACTTTCTGTTCAAAACCTGGAGCACCTGGAGTAGTGCATATTTTTTTTAATAACTCTATGTTTAATGCCATCTTTTAAATTTGAAGAATCCTAAGATAATCATTTTTAGAAACATTAAATTTGTGTCATGAAACGAATCGTATTTATCGGCGTAATTTTTATTGTTGGTGTAACAATAGGGTATCAATTTATTAAACCAAAAGAAAAAAAATTGCCTTTCATTAACCCGGTAGATGTTAATTCGGAAATGGTCGACTCTTCTTTATTAAGGGTTGGTTATGGCCATAAAATAGGACGTTTTGAGTTTAGAAACCAGAACAACAAATTGGTCACGGATAGTGATGTGAAAAATAAAATTTACGTGGCTGAATATTTTTTTACAACATGTAAATCCATTTGTCCTATAATGAATAGTCAAATGAAACGTGTTCAAGAGAAATTCAGTAATAATGCAGATTTTAAAATTTTGAGTTTTACGGTAGATCCAGAAACCGACACCGTTGCACAAATGAAAAGATATGCAAAAGAGCATGGTGCGAATGATAATCAATGGTATTTTTTAACTGGAGAAAAAAAGGCATTGTACGAACTTGCGAGACAATCCTTTTTTGTTTTGAAGCCTGCCGAAGCTCAAAATTTAGGTGATGCAGGAAGCGATTTTATTCACACTAACAATTTTGTTCTTGTTGATCGAAAAGGAAGAATTCGTGGTTATTATGACGGAACTTCTCAAAAGGAGGTTTCAAATCTAATTCGCGATATAAATAAACTATTTCAGGAAGATTAGTCTTTCGAATTTAAATCTCCTAGGATTTTATTTACATCTTCTTCGGTCGAAGTCAGTTTGTTCTTACAAATTTCAATTAATTCGGCTGCTCGCTTAACTTTAACACTTAATTCATCAACAGAGATTTCACCGTCTTCTATTTCACGAACAATATTTTGAAGCTCTTCATAAGCCTCAGTATAATCAATTTTCATTTTGTTTAATTTTAATTATTTCTGACTCATATTTTGAATCGTAAGTTTGAGTTACAATTACATCTCCAACCTTAATTTGTTGGTTCTTATTAAGTGTTTTTCCATTAAAGGTAGATATCGAATATCCCCTTTTTAAAATATTTACTGGGCTTAATATGTTTAATTTTTGATCTAAATGGTTTAATTGAACTTTGGAGTTGTTCAAATTTATTCGAATAAGATTAGGCAATTTGTGAACTATTGTATCAATTTCAGAAAACCGTGTTTTAATCAGTCTTCTACTTCCTTCATTAATCGACTGTATGGTATTTGTCATGAATTGTTTTTCTTGAAAAAAGACAAATTTAGTAGATGCATTGATCTTTACTTTTAAAGCTTTTAATTCATTTTTTTCGAAAGTAATTCGTTTTATTGTTGATGAATCAAACTTTTCAATCGTGTGCGACAAATCAATTTTTTCGGCCTTTAAATATGCCATTACTTGATTTTGAATTTTTGAAAAGATACCGGTAAGCTCTAAATCAAACGTTCGAAAGGCATGAATTAATGTTTCAGCTAATTCGGTTGGAGTTATCGCGTTCCTGTAGGCAATCATCTCTGCAACTGTTAGGTTTGTTGAATGTCCAATCCCCGTCAGAATTGGCAATGGAAAACTAGCTATTTCTGCACAAAGTGAATAGTTGTTGTAGCACGAAAGTCCGACTTCACCACCGCCACCTCGAACAATTACAACTGCATCGTATTTTGAGATGTTTTCTGATATTATTTTTAGTTGACTAATTATGGAATTTGCCGCATTGTCTCCCTGTAAGTATGCAGAAAACAAATGCGTTGATATTTGATAACCATATTGATTTCTCTGCAGAACCTGCATAAAATCGGAATACCCTTTGCTGGATTCAGCCGAAATAACAGCAATGTTTTTTGGTAGGAGCGGGAACTCTAACGATTGGTTTTTATTGAGAAGGTTATTCTTCTTCAATTTCTCAAGGGTCTGAAGTCTTTCTCTCTGTAATTCTCCTAATGAATAATTTGGGTCAATGTCTAGAATTTGAAGACTCATTCCATACGTTTCATGAAAAACGATTTTCACATTTAAAAGAAGGGTTGTATCCTCTTTGAGGGGTTCTTTTGCAATTGTTAAGAAGCGTTGGTTAATTCGATCAAAATTATGTTTCCATATACTTCCCGAAATTTGCGCAACAATTTTACCGTCTTGTTTTTCAAGTAGTTCCGGAAAACAATGACCACTGCCAAATTGATTCAATTTGTGCATTTCTGCTTTGACCCAATAGGTTTTTTGATACCTTTCTTCAATCGTCTTTCTAATAGAAGAGACGACTTGCTTTAAACTGAAAATATTGGATTGTTCAATCATTACAGCCAAGGATTATCGATATGAACAATATGAATTGACTTTATAAATACTTTTTGTCCGTTTCTATTCCAAAAACTGAACGTTATTTCGTCGTTAATTTTTAACTCAGGAGGCAGCATGACGGTGAATAGTGCCGTACCATCAGAATTTAATTGCTGTTCAAGATTTTCACCAATCCAAAGTTTTTCACTTGCATTATTTAACACATCTTGCCCATCTCTTTTTGCAGTAAAGGTAGCTGTCAATTCTCCCTGCTTTGCAATCTCAGCTTCAATAAATATGTTGAAATAACCGCTAATGAAGCTGTTTTTAATTGTACAATCTGGTCCATAAATATTGGCAGAATCTAATTGGTATTTTTTATTGAAGAACTGATTTTCAGTAAATTTCCATTTTCCTGTTCTGAAGTCACTCCCGAACTTGGCGATGGATTTTCGCGTATCAATTTGAATGCCTTTTTTATTTTTATGTAGTAAAAAGACTCCCCAGTTTTCGCCTGCAGCATAATCAATGATGTTTGGGTAAAATTCACGACAAGTTTCAAAAATATTTGGAAGCGTTAATCGAGAGGAGTAGCCAACAATGCAGTATTCACTCGTCTCTCCAACTAATTTATTTCGAACCGTAATATGATCGCTAAATTCCAGAACACTCATATTGAAATCAATGGAATCCCCAATCTGTGCGGCATAAAAATTAAGGTAATTCGGGTTACTCACATTGATATAAACGGGTACATCATCACCATATTTTTTAGACCATTCTACTAATTTTTCTGCAGGCTCTTTAAAAAGACCAAAGTGGATGTTTTGGAAGAGTTTTGTTTCATAAATTGTAGAAAATGAAAGGGTCAGCGTAAGGATGATTAACTGAGCTCTAAATGAAGTGGGATTGCTATTCCGGAATGCCGAACTAATAAATAAAAATAAGAAGGGCAATGGAAATAACATTACCGGAAACTTTAAAATGGGTGAGCTAATGTAAGTGAAGATTAATCCAACAATAAATATTCCGAGAAACCAAAATAAGAACAGTAAATGAAATCTATTTCTTGACTTTTCTTTTTGTTGAAATTTTGTCCATAGAATAAGGGTTGTGAGTGTAATTATAACGAATAAGCTACTATTAAATGCGTAATATAAAAATTCAAGCAACCAATAGTTACTAGGCTTTCCAAGCCATTGCAGTCCACCGTCAATAGTAAGGTGGTAAATTGTGATTGATAAATGTGGTAAAAATAGGAGTATGGACAATGTACCAGCAGCCAAGTATGGCAATATGGTTTCTCTTTTTAGGAAGAACAATCCGGTTAAACTTATAAACCCAACGAACATAAAAGCAAAATAATGGGTGTACATTGCGGCAGTAATTGACAACGATAAACCAAGGCTAATAAGCCATTTATTGTCTTGTTTTTCAAAAAGTAGCTTAAGTAAATAATGGGCAGAAAGTAATGAGAATAGTAATCCAGGGCTGTAAGGACGAGCAAATTCAGTATTTAAAATTGTAAAAAACAGCAAACTCATGAGCGTTGCAGCAATTAAACCCGATTGTTTAGAAATCCACTTTGCTCCAATGCGATAAATCAACCAGATTGATAGGGTGCCCATGATAACGAAAGGGAATCTCATCGCAAACTCGTTAAAACCGAAAAGCTTAGACCAATAAGTTTCAAACAATTGAACACCAGCTGGATGCATGTCACCCTTCATTACGGCTTTCTCAAACAGCACGTCAAAAGTGTTAAATTGTATTCTATTAATTGCGCTTAATTCATCGTTTGAGTAACCATGAATCAAAGAAGAGAATAAACGGAATATTAGACCAAAAAGGAGAATTAGGCTTATTTCAATATTGTTCTTGATTTGATTTATCATGGTTAATTGAAAGAGCTCCTTTTATCTAGTTTGTATTAATCAAATTTAAAGAAATTGTTAATAGTTAAGGTGATACTCGTCTTCAATTTTTTAAATTTGTGAAAAACTAAAAACAAAATGTTGGACATTAACACATACGATTTTTCAGGTAAAAGAGCATTAATTCGCGTTGACTTCAATGTTCCTCGTGATAAAGAAACGCAAAAAGTTTCAGACGACACAAGGATTCGAATGGCTGCACCGACAATATTACACGTGTTGAAGTCTGGAGGATCTGTGGTTTTAATTTCCCATTTAGGGAGGCCTTCAATGGGTTATGATAAAAATTTATCACTAGAAGGAATTGTTGATCATACGTCGAAAGTTTTAGGGGTTCCTGTAAAGTTTGGAGGAGATTGTATTAGCGATGGAGCTAAATCTTTAAGTAAAGATTTAAAACCAGGAGAAGTTTTAATGTTAGACAATGTTCGTTTTTACAAGCAAGAAACAATGGGAGATGAAACTTTTGCTAAACAACTTGCAGAACATGGAGACGTATACGTTAATGATGCATTTGGAACAGCTCATAGAGCGCATGCAAGTACAACTATTGTGGCGAAGTTTTTTCCAAATGACAAAATGTTTGGTTTTTTAATCAACAGCGAGATTGAAAGTGTAAATAAAGTTTTAAATAGTACTTCAAAACCATTAACGGCTATTGTTGGTGGTGCAAAAGTGTCTTCTAAAATCACCATTATTGAACGTTTATTAGACAAAGTTGACAATTTAATTGTTGGTGGAGGAATGGCTTACACTTTTGTAAAAGCTACGGGAGGTCAGGTTGGTAATTCTTTGGTGGAAGATGACTTTCTGGAAACGGCTAAAGTGATTATTGAAAAAGCAAAGAATAAAGGAGTTAATTTATACATTCCTGTTGATACGGTTGTTGCTGATAAATTTGACAATGATGCAAATAGAAAAACCGTTGCAATCAATGAAATTCCAAATGGATGGATGGGATTAGATGTTGGACCTCTTACAATTGAAAATTGCAAAGAAATTATTGAAAATTCGAAGCTTATATTATGGAATGGGCCAATGGGAGTGTTTGAAATGGAAAACTTTCAAGCAGGAACTAAATCTGTTGCTGATGCAATTGTTATTGCAACTAAAAAAGGTGCTTTTTCTTTGATTGGAGGTGGCGATTCAGTTGCTGCCATTAACAAGTTTAACTATGCCAATGAGGTTAGTTATGTTTCAACGGGAGGTGGGGCAATGTTAGAATACCTAGAAGGGATTGAACTTCCTGGAATTAAGGCAATTATAGATTAAAGTCCTCTTTCTAAGATTGCAATTCTCTTTTCAATCGGAGGGTGAGTTGCAAACAATCCTGAAATAGATGCCATCAGGTTGTTTTCTTTTTTTGGAGTATTCTCAATAAACATTTGCTTCACGTCTTCACTGTCGAGATCTAAATCGTGGTTTCCAGAAATTTTACGCAATGCAGATGCTAATGCCATGCTGTTTTTCGTCATTTCGACTGCCCCAGCATCAGCCAAGTATTCTCTTTTTCTCGAAAGGGAAAATTTGAAAAGAATGGAGAAAAAATATACTACAACCCCAACAATAAGCGCAATCATCATTACTCTGCCATCAATTTTACTGTCTTTTTTTCTTCCTCCACCGTATAATAAAGACCGAAAAAGTATTTCTACTAAAAACCCAAAAATTCCAACGAAAATAATACTTATGATTAAAAGTCTTACATCGCGATTTCTAATGTGAGTAAGCTCATGTGCAATTACGCCCTCTAGTTCAGCATCATCCAATTGATTAATGATGCCACTTGTAAGTGTTACGGCAAAGTTTTTTTCATTAATGCCCGACGCAAAAGCGTTTAAAGCATTTGAATTAATTACGAATAAGTCAGGCATTTTCATTCCAACTGAAATACATAGGTTTTCTGTCAAATTATATACCCGCATATTTTCTTTTCGCTCCAGAGGTTTTGCTTTAGTTGTATGATTTATTATTGCGGTATTAAATTTAAATGCGATAAAAAACCAAATAGCTACTCCCACCAAGAC
>ENA-UOYN01000922-UOYN01000922.1-marine-metagenome-genome-assembly--contig:-NODE-922-length-10629-cov-3.390108_pt1 | contig 10629 bp, 6 predicted proteins | sample MGYA00238176_ERZ767358 | MGnify/ENA primary metagenome ERZ767358 (study PRJEB28950, sample SAMN06266238) | marine metagenome | isolation source: Columbia River Estuary | place: USA:Columbia River Estuary...
TAATCTTCTGCCGCATAAAACTTATCCATTTCAACAATTTCAGTAACAATTGGCTCTTCCCACACCTTATCATTAATCAACTGGTTTTTAATCGTTTCTGAAAGAACTTTTTGCTCTTCCGAATGATAAAAAATTACAGATCGGTACTGACTTCCAATGTCATTTCCTTGCCGATTCAGTTGTGTAGGATCATGAACAAACCAAAACAATTCAAGTAATTTCTCGAAACTTACCAATTCATCATCAAATACAATCCTTGCCACTTCAGCATGACCGGTATCTCCTTCACAAACTTCTTTGTAAGTCGTTTTATTTTCATCACCTCCTGCGTATCCTGGAATTACATTTAATACACCTTGAATATCTTTAAAACAAGCCTCAATGCACCAAAAGCATCCAGCTCCAAATGTCGCTTCTTTTTTCATAATTCAAATGTATATAAAATGTGAATTACTCCGACTTAAAAATTAATGCCGCCGAATTAATACAATATCTCAATCCAGTCGGCTTCGGACCATCATTAAAAACATGACCTAAATGGCCGTCACATTTTCTACAGACGACTTCTGTTCTAACCATACCGTGTCCAGAATCGTAAAGAGATTTAATACTTGATGAATGAACAACATCATAAAAACTTGGCCAACCAGTACCCGATTTATACTTTGTTTTGCTAGAAAACAGTATGTTATCACAAGAATAACAATGATATGTTCCATTTTTAGTGAAATCCCAATATTCTCCAGTGAATGCACGTTCAGTTCCCTTCTCTCTTGTGATGTGATAAACATCTGAAGGCAGAATTTTTCGCCATTCCTCATTCGATAAATGCAATTTTGTAGAATCATCTTGCTCTGAAAAATCCACCACTAATGGTGCTTTTTGAACATCGGGTTTCAAGTTACAAGCAATTAAAAAGAACCCACTAATTAATAAAAAATACTTCATATGATTTGTTTCAAAGTTTAACGAAAATCTGTATTGTTTCTTACAAGAGTATTATAATTTTAATCCCGCAAAAAAAACTTATCTCCAATTCAATTTATAGCCCTAACTTTGTGCCATGCGATTTAAGGGTTACCCGAAAAACTTCTGGATAATATGTTTTGCCTTGCTTTTCTTTATGATTAGCTTCAATATCATACTTCCTGAATTAAATACATTTATTACTCGATTGGGAGGTGCAGATAAGAAAGGTTTAATTATTTCCCTTTTCACAATTTCCGCTCTAATTTCAAGACCTTTTTCTGGTAAACTGTCAGATTTAATCGGTCGTAAAAAAGTCATGATCATTGGGATAATTGTAGCAATTGTTGTTACCCTCACATACCCGATGTCAGGACTGATTCTATTTTTATCATTGCGATTTATGCATGGTTTTAGCGCAGGTTTCCTTCCTACTGGTGCCACCGCATTGGTTACTGACATTTTACCTGCAAGCAAAAGAGGAATTGGAATGGGGATTTGGGGTACTTTTATCTCGGTCGGAATTGGTGCTGGTCAAATATTTTCTTCCCCAATCATGAATCTTGGTGGATTGAATTTACTCTTTATTATTGCCGGAGTTTTGGCGGGAGTTGCGGCTATTATGATAGGTTTTCTGAAAGAAACACTTCCAAACCCCCAAAAATTCAAATGGTCATTTCTTAAAATTACTCGTGCAGACATCATGGAGCCATCCGTAATTCCAGCAGCAGTAGTTATGTTTTGCTCTGCAATATCAACTGGGATTGTATTTGTAATAACTCCCGATATTTCTGGTTATTTAGGGATAGAAAACAAGGGATGGTTTTTTGGATTCTACATGATTTCTACAATTTTTATTCGATTATTTGCTAGTGGATTATCAGATGTTATTGGAAGACGTAAGACGCTGATTATTGGATTAAGTTTTATGATTATAAGCATGACAACAATTGCTTTTTCAGAAACAATATTAATGTATACAATAGGTTCTGTAATTTTTGGGCTTTCGACTGGAATATCAAGTCCAACATTGTTTGCTTGGACTGCTGATCTCTCTCATATTGACAGAAGAGGTGTTGGAGCCGGAACCTTATTTATTGCACTTGAATTTGGAATAATGATTGGTTCATTTAGTACTTTACTAACCTACAATAACTCTTTCACATCTGTTCCGTTTGTATTTATATTTGGTGCGATTTTCGCTCTAATCGCAATTGTTTATTTGGTTTGGCATCTATTAAAACGAACATCAGCTACATAATTTTATTGGCTTTTAAATTGTTGTTTTAAATAGTAATTAGTACTTTCCGTAAAAACTATAAAAAATGAAAGCTCTACTACTAAGTTTTTTAGCGACTTCCGCTTTATTCTTTCAATCTAATGCACAAAAAATATTTTCTGTGGATTATTCTAGCCAAGCAGATGTAAAGGTTTTCGTTGTAGATTATGAAAGTCAAGCAGATTTAAAAGTCTATAAAGTTGATTATTCTAGTCAAGCAGGGAATAACGATGGGAAATGGTTTTTCGTAGACTACTCAAGTCAAGCGGATAAAAAAATTTTTTTCGTAGACTATGAAAGTCAAGCGGATTTGAAAATTTATTTTGTAGATTATTCAAGTCAAGCAGGATGGAAAAACTCATCTAAAAAACAATTATTGTATTAATTACGATAATTTCAAAAAATGTAAATCAAAACAAATAACTATAACAAATGAAAAAATTAAGATCAACATTCTTATTTGCTGCCTTAGGATTAATGACTTTAACAGCATGTGGTGAAAAAAGTACAAAAGGAAATTGGACACAAGAAGAAAAAGACATTGCTGCAAAAGAAATTAACAGCGAACGTGCTTCAATCGAAAGTATGTTAGGTGAATCAACGGATGCATACTTAGATTGTTATTTAGATAAGGTAATGAATTCATACGACAACTTTGCTTCAGCAGATTCTGATTTACCAGGATGTGAAAAGCTGGCTCAAGAATGTGCAACTGAAATCATGCAATAATACTTATTCAATAAATTTTAGAAGGCAATCCTATCAGATTGCCTTTTTTTTATCCAGCCCAATTTTCTCTATCCAGACTTCTATATTGGATCGCCTCTGATAAGTGAGCGCAATTTATATCCTTTGAGCAATCAAGATCTGCTATCGTTCTTGCAACTTTGATTATTCTGTCATATGCTCTTGCCGAGAAACCAAGACGATTCATTGCATTTTTTAATAACTCTTGAGAGTCAGAATCGAGTTGCCCAAATTCTTTTAAATCCTTTGAACTCATTTGTGAATTATTGTGAATTCCTTGAGGATTAATAGAATATCTCTCTGTTTGAATTTTTCGCGCTTCAATAACTCTATTCCGTATTTCAGTACTACCCTCTTTTGGCAAATCATTGGCTAATTCCGAATATGAAACTGGTGTGACCTCCACATGTAAATCAATTCTATCCAAAAGAGGTCCAGATACTTTATTTAGATAACGTTGAACCATACCTGGTCCACAACTGCAAGCTTTATCTGGGTGATTGTAATATCCACAAGGACATGGATTCATCGCGGCAACCAACATAAATCCAGCAGGATAATCAACCGTAAACTTAGCTCTAGAAATTGTTACAATTCGATCTTCCATTGGTTGTCTCATAACCTCCAATACTGTTCTCTTATACTCTGGTAACTCATCCAAAAACAAAACACCATTATGTGCAAGTGATATCTCACCCGGTTGAGGATATCCTCCACCTCCGACCAGTGCTACATCTGAAATAGTATGATGAGGCTTTCTGAAAGGACGCTCTGTAACAAGTGACCCCTTATTCATCATCTTACCAGCCACACTGTGAATTTTAGTAGCTTCTAAAGCTTCTGTGAGCGAAAGAGGGGGCAAAATGGTTGATAAACGCTTTGCCAACATCGATTTCCCTGCTCCTGGAGGACCAATAAGAATTATATTATGTCCACCTGCTGCGGCAATTTCAAAAGCTCTTTTTATATTTAGTTGACCTTTAACATCTTTGAAATCAACCTGATTTTGGACACACGATTTCTCAAATTCGCTTCTAATATCTAAATTTAATTTCTCTAAAACATTTACCCCATTAAGATGCTCTACAACTTGACTTAGTGAAGTAGCTGGAAAAACATTTAAATTTTCAACCATACCTGCTTCGCGAGCGTTTTGAAACGGTAATATTAAATTTTCAAACCCTTCAGATTTGGCTTGTAAAGCAACAGAAAGAGCCCCTTTTATTGGCTTAAGTTCACCGTCTAGTGACAACTCTCCAATCAATATGTATTTATCTAAATTTTGACTTTCAACTTGTTCACTCGCTGCCAAAATACCAATTGCAATGGGCAAGTCGAAAACAGAACCTTCCTTCCGGATATCCGCAGGAGCCATGTTAATCGTTATTTCTTTCCCCGGGAATTTTAAATTATTATTTGAAAGCGCAGCTTTAATTCTTTGCTGACTTTCTTTTACGGCAGAATCAGGTAATCCAACAAGGAAAAAATTAATTCCTTGTGCCAAATTTACTTCAATGGTAATGGTTGTTGCATCAATGCCAAAAACAGCAGATCCATAAGTTTTTACGAGCATTATTTTTCAGTTAAATAGTTGGTTAAACAATGAATTTTTCACCGTTTCTATATTAAGCTAAGAAAAAGTATTCGATCAAAAAATAGCTGATTGAAAAAATTATCGGTACTAAATCGGTTTAAAATAGTTTTTTATCAAAAAATACTGAATAACTAATGATTCTGCTTTTTAAAGGGGGTAATTTGCACTACTTTTGTAGCTAAGCTATTTATAATCAAGCTATTTATTAATAGTGTTACCAATTACTACAAATGATAAAAATCTTACTTCCTTTTGCAATTAAGTTTCGCATATTTCTGTTATTATTAATTTCATTTTCTGCGAATGCATCCCATTTTTCAGGTGCCAATTTAACATACGAATATATTGGTCCAAATCAATATTTAGTTACTTTAGAAATATTTCGAGATTGTGAAGGGATTAGTGCTGGCGCAACTCAAGTTGTAAATTATTCATCTGCAAGCTGCGGAGTTAATGCAAGTCTTACCGTTAATCTTCAATCAACTACAGACATTACACCTTTATGTCCTTCAGTTTCCAGTGCTTGTGGCGGTGGCACTGGCCCTTTAGGCGTTGAACATCTTGTTTATACGGGAATTATGAACCTTCCTAGTGGTTGTTCAGACTGGATTATTTCAAGTAGTAGTTGTTGTCGAAATGCTGCTATTACAAATTTGGATGGTGCTGATACCCAATCAATTTATATTGAAGCTGAATTAAATAACACGAATGGTTTAAATGATAATTCACCAACATTTTCTAGCATACCTCAATTCTTTGGTTGCACTGGTCAAACAATTAACTTTCAACAATTAGCAACTGACATTGATGGTGACTCTCTTGTTTATTCTTTAGTTGATGGAATGCAAAGTGCATCTTCAAATGTTACATATGCAGGTGCTTTCAATGGTGCAAACCCATTTACCGTTCCTTTGACTATCAATTCAATTACTGGTCAAATAACTTTCACTCCGAATGTACCACAAGTAGCTGTTGTTGTTGTTTTGATTGAAGAATATCGAAATGGAGTTTTGATTGGATCTATTATGAGAGACATTCAATTTATAATCAATGCTTGTACAAATACAATACCTTCAATTTCAGGTATAAATAACATAGCTGGGAACTATGATGTTTCAATTTGTGAAGGAGCAACAATTTGTTTTGATATTTTCGGTTCTGATGTCGACCTTGGACAAAATGTTAATTTAATCTATAGTAATAATATTCCTGGAGCCGTGTTTACCCAAAATGGTACACCAACAAATCCATCAGGAACTTTTTGCTGGAATACAAACATTGGCGATAATGGTTCATATTCTTTTACCATTTCATCTGAAGACGATGCCTGCCCATTGATTGGGCAAAATTCTGCAGTTTACACAATAAATGTGATTCCTAATCCTCATCCTGCTGTCGATGCAGGATCTGACATTAGTATTTGTGCAGGAGAACTTACTACACTTACAGCTAGCACAGCTGCTTCACCATCTATAATTTCTGGATATAGCTGGACCCCTATAACCTCCTTAACTAACCCATTAAATGCAATTACCGACGCAACCCCTACTTCAACTACAGCTTATACGGTGACATTGACTTACATAGACGGCTGTACTTCTACAGATGCAGTTCAAGTTACTGTCTCATCAGACCCTACTGCAAATACCTTCCCTTCAAATTCTGACGTTTGTGGAGGTGCAAATTTCCTTTTAAATGGGTCAACTACTCAACCAGGCATGATGTTTGAATGGTTTGATCAGAGCATGATTTCTCTTGGTTCAGGAACTGTATCTGGTCAACAATCAACGCTAAATATTGCAGTTCCAGCAGCTGCAGGATCTTACATTTATACTTTAGTAGTTACTGACCCTATAAGCGGATGTAGCTCTTCTGACATAACAACTTTAACTGTTGGAACACCACCAGTTTTACCAAGTTGTACAAATATTTATGTTTCAACTTCAGGATCAGCTGGAAGTTCTGGTACTCAAGCAGATCCTACATCTTTAGAGGAAGCCTTAAACCGTGCCGCTTGTAATAATTCTATAATTAAAATAGCCACAGGGACATATAACATTGATAACGCTTTAACAATTGGAAGTTTTGTGACATTAGAAGGTGGCTTCATACAAGGTTCTGCATGGACAAAAACGAGTACACCAGGAGCGACAACAATTAATCGTACTACTGCTAATCCTGAAGGAGCTATAAATTCTCAAAGATTAGTTGCTTTTTATGGAAATGGAAATATTGGCTTTAGAATTCAAGATTTAACGATTACAACAGCAAATGCAAATTTACCAGGAATGTCAACTTATGCAATTCATTTAACTGCCTGTAGCGATTATACAATTGCCAGAACAAGACTAATACCTGGAAATGGAGCCATGGGAGCAAATGGAGCCATGGGAGTAAATGGCTTACCAGGGAGAAATGGAGGAAATGGTTCTGCAGGTGACGAAGATGACCAAGAGGATGCCGGAGGTGGCGGAGGTGGTGGAGGTGGCGCAGGAACTACCTTAGGATTTGCCGGCACAAATGCTTCAGGAAATTTTAATGCAGCAAACAACTGCCCTATTATTGGAGGAAATGGTGGTGCTGGCGGTGTTTCTGCTGGAAATGGTGGAAATGGTGCTAGTGATGCCAATGGCTGTGGGTGCTGTGCAAACGGAACAGTAGGGACTTTTGGAGGGACTTCTACCGCAGCTCAAAGTGGCGGCGGCGGTGGCGGCGGTGGATCCGGAGGAGAAGAAAATGGGTCTGGAGGGAATGGTGCTTCTGGCGGTGGAGTTCTTGGATATTTGGAACAAACACAGCAGGCGGTATCGGCGGAACGGAGACAAATAACGGAACAAATGGAGGAAATGGATCAATTGGTATTGCTGGTACTCCTGGAGGATTAGGATCAAACGGATCATATCTAAGTGGTTTTTGGGTTCCTGGAGGACAAGGAACTACAGGTACTATTGGATCTGGTGGACAAGGCGGAAAAGGAGGCGGTGGTGGTGGTGGCCAAGGCTGTACTTTTTGTATTGATGGCGCTGGTTCAGGTGGTGGCGGCGGAGGTGGAGGAGGCCAAGGAGGGTTTCCTGGAACTGGTGGTCTTGGCGGAGGTTCATCATTTGGCTTATATCTTTTTGTGAATGGTCCTGGAGGTGAAATTCTACAATCCTCTTTCACGCCTGGAGCGTTTGGCGCTGGCGGAAATGGTGGTGTAGGTGGTGCAGGTGGTGCAGGTGGTGCAGGTGGTGCAGGAAGTCCATTTACTGGTGGTGAAGTTGGTAGAGGCGGAAATGGTGGTGCCGGTGGAAATGGCGGTACCGGTGGAAATGGTGGAAATGGCAGGCCTGGAGTCTCAAATGCCCTTGTGCTTGAATCAGGATCTTCATTAAGTAATAACAACAGTACATTCAATCTTCTTGCTCAGCCAATAATTCAAGTTTCAAACGTTGGATGTACGAATACTAATATACAATTCCAAGACATGACAGCATCCGGCGCAATTTGGGATTTTGATGCTACAACAAACAATGCTATACCTGCTACTTCAGCTGGAAATCCTGGCACTACTCAATACAGCACAATAGATCGATATGATGTAGTTCTTGGCGCAAATTCATTTCTTGGTTTTCATAACATCTCTTTTTCTGGTTCAATTGAGTCAACAATATCAAGCACAGCACCTGTTCATAATATTGACACATTTATTGTATGTCAAGGAGATTTCACAACATTTGAAAGTGTTTATTATGGCGACTTAATTAACTGGAATTTTAATGGTGCTATTACAAATCCTGGAAATGTTCAAACAGTTTCAAGTCAATTCAATACTCCAGGATTTTATGAAATTTTAATGAATATGACTACAGATTGTTGTGGCCTATCTCCTACCGATACAGTTTATTTAATTGTGATGCCAAATCCTACTCCTTCTGGCTCTGGAAATTCATCAATTTGTATTGGAGAATCTACAACATTAACATTATCGGGATTAACATCAACTGATATTGTAACTTGGAGTCCTTTTAACAATCTAATCAATACTTCATCATCTGCTGTATTAGTCAACCCAATAACTACAACAACTTATATCGCAACAATAAACTCTTCAATGGATGTAAATGGTCAAACATTTATCTCATGTCCGGTTACGGTTAGTTTTACAGTAACGGTGAGCCCTACTCCAAACCTTAATATTTCAACGGTGGATGTTAACTGCGCTAATGATGGTTCAGCTACAGCTTCAGTTATTGCTCCGATTGGCTTGTATAATTTTAACTGGTCAAATGGTTTCAATACTTTAGGAAATACATCGTCAACCAATACAAGCCTTCCAGTGGGGACATACGACGTAACAGTTTCGGAGATTATTAATGGTTGCTCAGCAATGACAACCGCAGTTATTTACCCTTCAGCTACTCAACCTGTTGTTTATGTACAAACGATTGTTCCAACTTGTGAGGGATATACGGATGGAAGTGTTACTTTAAACACAATTGGAGGATCTGGCGTATTAACCTATCTCTGGAATGATGGTTTTATAGGAAGTATACGTTCAGGTTTATCTGGAGGTAATTACTCAGTTACAGTAACTGATGGGACAGGCTGTTCTTCTTCGGTTGATTTTGATGTGCCTGAATTTGAAAGTCCTCATATACATTTAGAAGCAAATGGTCCTATTTGTTCAGGAGATTCTGCGGTATTTACTCTAATTGGACACGATGGGACAACCCTAATATATAACTTCGGAGGAGCGAATCAGATATTAGATTTTATTGAAGATACTGTTATCATTACACTATATAATGTTACTTCTGATACAACGTTGAATTTTGTTTCAGCAGATAATGGTAATTGTAATATCCTATTAGTTGATGCAGCAACAGTTGTCGTTAACCCTATCCCTGAGGTTATTTTAGAACACAATGGCCCAATCTGTGAAGGTGATGATGCTGTTTTTACAATTACAGGACCCATTGATGCAATTGTAACGTATAATATTGGAGCTGGAACAACGAGTACCATCTTAACAGGTGGGCTTTCAACAATAACTATTCCCAATGTTTCTTTAGATCAGACAATGATACTGGATTCAATTGATGACGGAAATTGTCCGCAACAAATAACAAATTCTGAAACAATAATTGTAAACCCAGGTTATGCAATGATTGAAGCAGTTAATGTTTGTGAAAACTCAGATGTAACTTATCCAGATGGTGTAATTGAAACAATTACAGCAAACGCATCACATGTAAGTAATTTAACAACAGTTGCAGGCTGTGATTCTATTGTTACGACTAATGTGACTATGTTGCCAATTTTTAGTTCAGTAGAATCTTATAATATTTGTGAAAACAAACCGATAACGTATCCTGATGGAACAACGGAAACAATAACGGGGAATTCATCTCACATAAGTAATTTAACATCTGCAGCTGGATGTGATTCAACAATTACGACTAATGTGACTATGTTGCCAACTTACAGTTCGAATATTCCCACAAGTATTTGTGCTGGAGAAAATTACACTTTTCCTGATGGTACAATACATTTAAATATTATGTCAAATGAAAGTTACTCATCTATTTTCTCTTCAGTTAACGGTTGTGACAGTATAATAATTACTGACATAGTTGTAAATGAATTACCGATTATTGATGCAGGATCTAGTACATCTCTTTGCGATGGTGAATCAATCACATTGACAGCAAATAATCCTAATGGCGCGAGCCTTGCTTGGGATAATGGCATAACTAATGGGACACCTTTCACCCCCACAAGTAGTTTAACATACACGGTTACCGCAACAGATGCAAATAACTGTATATCTACTGACTTTGTGATAGTGACTGTCAATCAAAATCCAACTGCTTCATTTAACGCAGATGAATTATTTGGTTGCGCACCGCTAGAAGTAACTTTCACGAATACATCATTAGGGTCATTAACACAATGTAATTGGGATTTTGGAAACGGTCAAACTGCTTCTGGATGTGGTACAATTTCGAATACATTTAATTCCATTGGCGCTCAAACTGTGTCACTTTCAATTGTTGATGCT
>ENA-UOYN01000924-UOYN01000924.1-marine-metagenome-genome-assembly--contig:-NODE-924-length-10607-cov-5.280610_pt1 | contig 10607 bp, 9 predicted proteins | sample MGYA00238176_ERZ767358 | MGnify/ENA primary metagenome ERZ767358 (study PRJEB28950, sample SAMN06266238) | marine metagenome | isolation source: Columbia River Estuary | place: USA:Columbia River Estuary...
GATTCTCGCTGCGATGGTGGTTCACCGATCCTTATGCTTCTGTTTTCCATAATCCTGAAACACGCAATGCAATCAGCAACTCGCTGATGTTGGCGTTCGCAACTCTTCTCGTAGTTACGCCGCTTGGCATTACTTTGGCAATTGGCTCGCAGCGCATCAGGGGGCGTGGCAGTCACGTTGTACAAGGTTTAACTTCGGCGCCACTGATCACCCCCGAAATCGTTGTTGGTGCGGCACTGCTCATAACTTTCACTCGACTGTTTACGGCTGTGCCGCTCGGCTTTGCAGCACAGTTGTTGGGCAATGTCACATTTTCTTTAGCAAGCGTTGTCGTCATAGTGCGTGCGCGACTCGTTTCGATTGGTTCATCTTTTGAAGAAGCAGCTCGTGACTTGGGCGCGACTAGGTGGCAAGCATTGCGTTATGTGTTGCTACCAATGCTTTGGCCATCAGTAATGGCCAGCCTCGTCGTGGTTTTCGCTACCGTGATTGACGATTTTGTCATCACCAGTTTTCTCTCTTCTGGCGTCAACTCAGAAACCGTGCCGCTGCGAATCTATTCTTCGGTCAAAGGCGGCGCCACACCTGCACTCAATGCTTTGGCAACCTTGCTCGTCTTGGCTTCGTTTACGGTTCTGATAATCGGTCTATTTGGATTATCAACCTGGCGCAAACGTCACGGTGAACGTGGTGGCTTGCGCGCCGCACTCGCCGACGTAACCCAAATGGAAAACTAGATCAACTAGTTAACGGCAGAACTCGCACTGCGTCAGGCAGCACATCAATCATTATCTCTTGACCATCGCGAAGACCAACAGAAGTTTCGTCGTTGGGTACTTCGGCGTTGATAGTTACAGCCCCAAGTTTGAGTGAGATCCGCAAAACCGAACCAGCAAACGTCACCCGCTCAATTACTGCTTGGTGATTGCCCGAACCAATGCGAATTCGTTCAGGTCGAATCATCATCATGCCGTCACCAAGCGGCGCAGATTCAGGAGCAATGAACTTTTCTCCGGCTAGTTCGACCACGCCGCGCGAGATAACTCGACCCTGAATCAAGTTTGCAGCACCAACGAATTGTGCGACTTCAACAGAGTTTGGCTGCTCATAAAGTTCGCGTGGTGCACCAACTTGCATCAGTCGACCTTGGCGCATCACACCGATGCGATCGCTCATCGTGAATGCTTCGTGCTGATCATGGGTCACATAGATAAACGTGATACCAATTTGGCGCTGCAGCGTCGCCAATTCAATTTGCAGTCTGGCGCGCAACTGTGCGTCAAGCGCACCTAGAGGTTCGTCAAGAAGCAACACACTGGGCTCAAGTATCAGCGCCCTGGCCAAGGCAACACGCTGTTGCTCACCACCAGAAAGTTGGTGCACTCGGCGTTCAGCAAAACCACCAAGTTGAACGAGTTCAAGCGCTTCGCCGACTCGTTGGCTGTCGGACTTTGCGCTCTTGGTGAACTCGCTTTCAAAACGTAAGCCGAATTTGACGTTTTCTTGAACATTCAAGTGCGGAAACAACGAATAGTTCTGAAAAACAGTATTTAGCGGCCGGGCTTCTGGCTCATCGTTGGTTACATCGCGCGAGTCGATATAAATGCTGCCACTGTCTGGCTGTTCAAAACCGCCGATCATTCGCAATGTTGTTGTCTTGCCACAACCAGACGGCCCGAGCATCGAAAAAAACTCACCAGCTCGCACTTCTAGCGAGACATCATTGACGACCACACGATCGCCATACGCCTTGTGCAAATTATTAAGAGTTACCGCGCCGTCAAGTTCAAGTGCAGCCATTAATAAGTCTCCTAAAACCTAAGCCCTCATAGTTTCGATATTGCCGTCAACCGGCAAAACTTGACCCGAGATAAAACGTGCGGCAGGCGAACTTAGAAACACTGCTGCGGCAGCAATGTCGGTGGCATCAACAAAAGTCTGCAATGAAACTTGGTTTTCATAACCAGTGCGAAGACTTTGCGCACTAACGCCAGTCGCGGCAGCTTCGCGTTCAATAACGCCATCCATACGCGGGCCGCTGACAGATCCCGGACAAATTGCGTTGACGCGAACACCCTCTGCGCCGAGTTCCATAGCCCATGACTTTGTCAATCCGATAATGCCCCACTTGGCTGCCACGTATGGCGAACGCAACGGGTAACCAAAGATTCCGGCGCTTGTCGAAATATTGATGATCGAACCGCGAGTCTTGAGCAACATCGGTACTGCAGCTTTTGTGCACCGAAATGTGCCTCCCAGATTTATTCGCACGCACTCGTCGTATGCGTCGGCATCCATCTCGTCGACACGCGCAGTCGGCCCTGGTACGCCGACATTATTCACCAAAATATCTAACCCGCCTAGATCGCGCTCGATTGCAGCAAACATTGCGGTGACGTCACTCGACTTTGAAACGTCACAAACATAGTTTGGTTTTGTGCTGTCGTTAACGTCGCATACAACTACACGTGCGCCTGCATGTTTCATCGCGTCGGCAATCGCTTTGCCGATACCCGAGCCGCCACCTGTTACGAGCGCACGCAAACCAGTCAGCGAAAAATCTTGCGAATTTGCGCTCGTTGCCACGCCTAAAACTTAGTCTCTTGTGCGTCTCGCCAAAAGTTCAGCGAACACACAAGAGACTATGGTTTGAAGACCCTCTGACTATCTAGCTTCCGATGATTCCACCGTTTTTGCGAGTGATCACAATCGTGCAGTCGCGTGGCACAGGGCCGCTAGCACCCGTATAAGGAGCTGGGAAATTACTGATCGCTGGGTCACCGTCACCAGGGTGTTGCAAGTTGACAAACATCGTCTTGCGATCTGGAGTGACCGTCACACCGGTAACTTCGCTTCCCTTGACACCTGTGAACAGTCGTCGAATTTCTTTAGTTTTCGCATTGGCGACGAGCATTTGGTCATTGAACTTGCCCGGCTGCTCACCATCTGTTTGAACGAAAACACGATCATCAGAGTCAATCCAGATGCCATCAGGTGAACCAAACATCTGACCACCTTCGTCAAATGTTTCGTTTGCCAAAAGGAAAATATCCCAAGTGAATGTCATACCAAGGTATTGACTCGCATCTTTCCAACGCACGATGTGGCCATATGTGTTTACTTTTGTTGGGTTCGCTTTGTCCGCGGCAGCTTTGCCAACTGTGCCTCGTTGCGTGTTGTTCGTCAACGTCACATACATTTCGCCAGTCTTTGAACCAGCGATCCATTCTGGTCGATCCATTTTCGTGGCGCCAACGACATCGGCTGCCATGCGTGTGTAGACCAAAATTTTGTCAAGTGTCCATGTTGACAACGCAGGATTGCTCGGGCTCAGTTCAAGCCATGCTCCTGTGCCATCGTCATTGAACTTGGCTACATAGAGCGTGCCCTCGTCAAGAGGACTCACACCGGCTTTGATCATCGACTTCCAGTTTGACCTTGAAACAAACTTGTATACATAGTCAAATCGCTCGTCATCACCCATATAAACAACAATGCGACCGTCTTTGCCTTCGACTACTTCGGCACCTTCGTGCTTGACTCGACCGAGCGCAGAGCGCTTGATCGGTTGCGATCCTGGCTTGTTTGGATCAATCTCGACTACATAGCCGAAACGATTTGCTTCGTTTGCGTAATTGGCGTCAGACAAATCAAATCGGGCGTCAAACTTATGCCAGTCATAACCGAACCCTGCGGCCGAAATACCGTAACGGGCTTGCTCAGCATTCGGCTTCCATGTTGAAGACTTTGCACCGAAGTATCCGTTGAAGTTTTCTTCACACGTTAAGTATGTGCCCCAAGGCGTCTTGCCATTTGCGCAGTTATTCATTGTTCCTTGGATTGGATTACCTGCTGCATTTTGAATCAACGCACTCTTAGCAACCGGCCCGCTTATTGTCGCAAGCGTATTGACATGCACTCGACGATTCTTTTTGCTTTTGGCTACCTTCCATTTGCCACCGACGTTTTCGATTGCTACAACAGATATGCCGTGAGCTGTTTGAGACAGCGCGACATCTGCCGCGCTTGTTGGAACGCTCTTACCCATGATGTGACTTGTCGTGCCATATTCATGATTTATGCACAACAAACCTTTTTTATTGTCACCGAAATACCACATACCGTCGTGACCAATACCGATGCTCTGCTCTTGCTGAGCTGCGGTGAAACCTGCATAGTCAAATGATGTGCCGCTTCCGTCAAGTTTTTCACGCCATGGGATCAACACGCTGTATGAATATTCAGGCGCAATTGTCGGCATCGGGCTGCCCTGCAATGGGATCGATGTGAAACCAATTTTTGGCGACTTTGCTGCAACCACTTGAGACGCAGTCTTAGCGCTCGAACCATTTGACGCAGACGCCGATGCTACGCGGGCGCCAACAAATGTGAGTGCGGCACCAGCAAGCGAGCCCACCAAAAGTGAGCGCCTCGACATATAACTATTTACAACATCTTCGAATTCGCGATTATTCGACTTATTGCTTACTTCTTCGTGCATTTCGTTACTCATTTTTGCCCCTCGTTGGTTTTGTTGGACTTCTGAAGCCCAAACAATAAACAACGTGGATTAACGCAGCAGAATAAATCGGTTAACTGCTGGTTGCATTTAGACAAACAATTGTGGAGCTGAGGGGAATCGAACCCCTGGCCTCTTCCATGCCATGGAAGCGCTCTACCAACTGAGCTACAGCCCCAATAAGAATCTTTACGCTACCCGACAGACGCGCCGTCAAACTATTCGGCAATTAACTTACGAGGCGCCAACTGATGAGCGGAACATCTTGATACAGGCGTTCGATCTCGTAGAACCGACGGGTGTCATCGTCAAAAACATGAACCACAACACTGCCGTAGTCGATCAAGATCCACTGCTGTTGCGAGACACCTTCACTTGAAAGTGGCGACCGACCCGTCTCAGTGCGAACCGCATCTGTTATTGCATCACAAATCGTGCGCACTTGGCGCTTGTTGCCGGCGCTCGCAACAACAAACAAATCTGTAATCGCCAAAACTTCGCCAACATCTAGAACCGTAATATCAGTCGCCTGCTTTTCATCGGCGGCGCGCGCAGCAATCTTGGCGATAAGAAGCGCTTCGGGTTGAGGTTGAAAAGTTGTCATTCGTCGCCGGCCACCACGGTAGTGGTCGGAATCGGCGGATTGCCTTCAAGAAACACAGCAAATGTCGCACCAATAACAATTTGTACATCGATGCCTTGAGCACGTTCGCTCGTGCGCGCAGCGGTCACCTCGCCAATGTACGAAACGAGGTCTTCAACGCCGCCCAAAACGTTTTGGTCGACGTACAGAACCTGCGTGACATCTGGCGGTGGTCCAGGAACCTCGCGCACCAGAGCCACGTTTAGTCCTTTGGCTAGCAAACGGCGCACAATCTCACGACTCACGACGGCATTATTGAACGGACTATCAATCTGCACCGACAATTGACCCGCGACACCTGTGCCGGTGATTGATGTTGGCGCGACACTGGCCATAATCATCGTCACTTCGGCCACATCGAGTTGATACATGTCGACACCAAACGGATTCAACTCAGAGTTTGTTACAGCAGTTGCGGCAAATTGCCAAACTTGAACCGGGCCGGCAATCAGGCGCTGAAAAAATGCCGTGATATCGGTTAAATCTTCGACCGATGTGTCATTGGTTGTTGATCTTGGGCCCAAACCCAAACCAACAGTGTTGGCAATTGCGGTCAACACAGACTTTTGATGATTGAAACGATCGGCTTCTGCCTGATCTGTTTGTCGCGCCAGCAAAATATCGACCAATGTCGACGTTTCAACTGTGGTGCGCCCAAGTTTGGCAACCGTGCGCAACGCACCATCAGGTTCAGTGTTGCGCACGTCGGTATCTAAAAGAATTTCTGAAGGGCCAATCGAGTCAATCAAAGAAGCCGTATCGGCACGACCCAAAATTGCAACCGCAGAAAATGAGACGTCAAGTAACCCTTCAACATCGGCGACGAATGCTGCGGCATCGCCACCCGAATATGAATCAGAAACTCGGCGTGGCTCTTCGCCAGCTCGAACTTCAGCCATCGATCGCGCGGGCAGCGAAATAATTGTGCCGCCAGGGCTGCTACCTGAAAGTGCAATCACACTGATTGACGTAATTTCTTGTGAAGTATTAACGGTTGCCAACAATGCAACTGGCGTGCTCAAAATTTTGAGCGTGCGAACATCGTTAACGTTCGTTCCGCTGCCAGAGTTGAGAACCGAGTTGTAGCCAACGACGAGACCCGCAGGCAACATCAACGCGGCGGCGATACCGCAACAAAGCGCAACGATTGCTCGCTGTTTTTGTCGATACGGAATCGCTGTCACTTTTTTGATCCGTATAAACCGCGAACAGAAATCACTTGCATCACTTCGTCAGAGATTAAATATTCAAGCGGTCGCCCATCAACGAAACGCGCACGCAAGTCTGACGAACTGACTTCAAGCCGAGGAACTTCGACACGATTCCACTTATATTCGCTTGGCGGCGTTATCGGTGAACCAGGTCGGTCGACGACAACGAGTGTCGACAACTTGGAGATCTCATTGGCACGTTGCCACGTGCCGAACTTGGCGGCTGCGTCATCGCCAACAATCGTGAAGAGCTCAGCATCGGGGTAACGCTCGCGCAACATTTGTAACGTGTCGGCGGTAAAACTTGGACCGCCGCGGGTGATCTCGTCGTCGCCCGCAATTAGTCCATCAACACCTGCAATTGCTGCTTGAACCATTGCCAGACGGTCGGCGGCGCTGGCGACCTCGCGAGTGCCGTGTTTTTGCCACGGATCATTGGCCACCATCAGCACGACTAAGTCGAGTTTGAGCACATGGCGAACGTTGACCGCCGTAACAAGGTGACCGAGGTGCGGTGGGTCAAATGTTCCCCCGAACAGTCCGACACGCATTGGCACCTTCAAAGTGTATGAGTTGACGTATCGGTCGGTCTGAATTGCCGGATTAAAAGCCATATAAAACTTGGGTCAAAAAATTATGAAAACTTTCACTAACCCCTTGACCAAATCGTGCCGATGCCCTAATGTAACAACTCCCCCGAATACCCCCCTGATAAAAGAAAGAGTTACCCCCATGTCTGACTCAATTGGCATCTACCTGAACGAAATCGGCAAAGTTGCGTTGCTTAACGCCGAAGATGAACGCGATCTCTCAAAAGCGATTGAAGCTGGCCGCGAAGCGCGAAAGCGTCACGAAAAAGGCGAACGCGGTGCTGCAATTCGTGCCGACATTCGCAATGCTGCTCGTGCCAAAGACCGTTTTATTCGATCGAACCTCCGACTCGTGGTATCAATTGCACGTCGTTACCCATTGCCACAGGGCATGGACCTGCTCGACTTGATTCAAGAAGGCAACCTTGGCCTCGAACACGCAGTCGACAAATTCGACTGGCGTCGTGGTTTCAAATTTTCGACATATGCAACATTTTGGATTCGTCAAGCCATCGGTCGCGCCCTTGACCAAAAGGCAAGTTTGATTCGAATTCCTGGTGACCGTTCTGCAACTCTTCGCGCCGCATTGCGTCAAGGTTCAGGCGACGCCGAAGGTTTGAGTGCGATGAACGCAGAGTTGCACCGCTTGACAACGCCAGTTTCGCTCGACAAAACAATTGGCGAAGATGGCGACGCAACTTTGGGTGATCTCGTACCGAACGAAGACATCAGTCCAGAAGATGCAGTCATGGGCATGGTTGACACCAACCTGCTCGACCGTTTGTTGGGCACACTCGACGAGCGCGCACGCTACGCAGTTGAAGCTCGTTTTGGTTTGCATGATGGAGAGCGAAAGAGCTTCCGTCAGGTTGGCGAAGAGCTCGGTGTAACAGCAGAAGCAGCACGTCGCCTCGTAAGCCGTGCGGTAGATACGCTTCGCGACGACGCTGGCGAAATCCTCACCGTATAACGCATCTTGCCGTAATAGGGTTATCAATATGAGTAACCGCTGGTCTCCGTCGTCTTGGCAGAGCGTTGTCGCTGCACAGCAGCCAAAATGGCCCGACCAAACTGAACTTGACCATGCCCTGAAGCAGATCGCCTCGTTTCCCCCGCTTGTTTTTGCTGGTGAAGCCCGTTCGCTTTTAAGTTCGCTTGGTCAAGTTGCCAGCGGCAATGCGTTTTTACTGCAAGCCGGAGACTGCGCCGAGAGTTTTGAAGAGTTCACCGCAGTAAATATTCGCGAGAAGCTTCGCGTAATTTTGCAGATGGCAGTGATGCTCACCTATTCGATGGGCGTGCCAGTAGTCAAAGTCGGACGAATCGCTGGCCAGTTTGCAAAGCCACGATCAAGCGACACCGAAAAAATTGGCAACCTCGAATTGCCATCATTTCGTGGCCACATGGTCAACGACCCAGCGCCGCATAGCGAGTCGCGTGTGCCAAATCCGCAAAGACTGGTGCAGGCTTATCATCAGTCGGCAAGCACCCTTAACTTGTTGCGCGCATTCACCAAGGGTGGTTTTGCCGATCTAAATCGCGTTCATGCCTGGAACCAAGAGTTCGTCACTTCAAGCGCTGAAGGTCAGCGATACGAACAAGTGGCCGGCGAAGTTGAACGTGCGCTTGCGTTCATGCGTGCGTGCGGTGTTGACACCGAAAGCCACAGCGCTTTGCACGAAGTTGATTTCTACACGAGTCACGAAGCCTTGTTATTGGGATACGAAGAGGCGCTCACACGTCAAGACTCGCTCACGGGCGGTTGGTATGACTGCTCAGCGCACATGTTGTGGATTGGCGAGCGCACGCGTCAACTCGATGGCGCACATATCGAGTTCTTGCGCGGTGTCGGCAACCCGATCGGTTGCAAAATTGGGCCAGAGACAACCACTGACTTTGTTTTATCGTTGTGCGAGATTCTCAACCCAGCGCGAGTGCCTGGTCGTCTCACTCTGATCACGCGAATGGGTGCTGACAAAATCGAAAAAGGTTTGCGTCCGTTAATTCGTGCAGTGCGCGATGCAGGCCACCCTGTGGTTTGGGCTTGCGATCCGATGCACGCCAATACTTTTACGGCAACCAACGGTCGTAAGACTCGCCACTTTGACGACATCATTCGTGAAATCACCGGATTCGTATTGGCCCATCGCGCCGAAAATACATGGCCAGGCGGCATTCACATTGAACTCACTGGCGACAACGTCACCGAATGTCTGGGTGGCGCCGAATCTGTGAGTCAAGAAGATCTCGACACTCGCTACGAAACTGTTTGCGACCCGCGGCTTAACGCACGCCAGTCGTTAGATCTTGCGTTTCGTGTAGCCGAACTAATTCGCTCAGCAAAATAGCCCGATGCGGGCATTTGATCTCGCACGCGAATGGCCTGCATCAAGCACATCAATTTGTGTTATTGATCGTCAGGGCGAGACACACTCTTTTGGCGACACAAGTCGCGCTTCACGAATCGCGTCAGTTTCAAAACTATTAACTGCATGGGCGACACACGTCGCAGTCGAAGAGGGCTCTACCTCGCTTGACGCACCGGTCGGCCAACAAAATTGCACCCTCGCCCACTTGCTGGCGCACGCCGGTGGCTACAGCTTCGATGGCGCCGTACCAATTGTTGCAGTAAAACGTAAACGCATTTACTCGAATACGGGTTACGACTTGATCACCCAACATATTGCTGACTTGACTGGCATTGAGTTCAGCGAATATCTCAAAGATGCGATCTTTGCGCCGCTTGGCATGAACAAAAGTTTTCTGAATGGTTCTGGGGCATCGGCTGTTGTTTCATGCGTTGATGATCTAGTCGAATTTGCTCTCGAGTTGAGAAACCCAAGTTTGATTTCAGTCGCCACTGCGAATGCTGCAACAACAACACAATTTGCCGAACTTGAAGGTGTCGTGCCCGGCGTCGGACGCTTTGATCCGTGCAACTGGGGTTTGGGCCCAGAGATTCACGGATCAAAACATCCGCATTGGATGGGCTCGCGCAATAGCGCATCTACTTTCGGGCACTTCGGCGGAAGCGGTTCGTTTATCTGGCACGACCCGGCTGCCAACGTTTCATGTGTTGGGCTATGTGAAGTCGAATTTGATGCGTGGGCATTGCATCATTGGCCGATTTTTTTCGACGCCGTGCTCGACGAGTTGGCGCGATGAACAAACCGCATCAACGCGCTGATCTGTTATTGCTGCTGTTCAGTGTTTTTGCGACCGCGGCGGCCAACAGCGTTGTGTTCGCCTCAATGTCTGAACTGCAAGAACAATACGGATACGCCGACTCAGCACTTGGCTTGATCGCTGGCACGGGTTTTGCGATGGGTCTTTTGGTTCAGTTGTTTGTTGCCCCACTCGCCGACCGCGGATACGGCAAGAATTTGATTCAAGTCGGTCTGGGTTTGGCTGCAATCGGCTCGGTAATTTTCGCGATGGGCGATTCGCTGCTTACGTTCGTGTTTGCGCGCGGAGTCGTTGGCGCCTCAATCGGTATGACGTTTCCGGCAGTGCGGGCTTTGGCCGCGCACTTAGATGAAAATCGCAGTGCCGAAAGACTCGGCGCTGTGGCAGGCATGGAGATCGGCGGGTTTGTTTCCGGTCCACTTATTGGCTCGCTGATAATTGGGCCTTTTGGTTTAGAT